>WNGC01005493.1_pt1 | contig 12278 bp, 15 predicted proteins | sample 5400051 | NCBI WGS metagenome assembly WNGC01 (sample SAMN13153368, study PRJNA577476) | soil metagenome | isolation source: 20 cm soil or saprolite under grassland replicate 2 | place: USA:California | collected 2016-06-15 | reverse complement strand
AATACCGCTCTCCACTTCAACGTAGCCGCCTGATTCAGACATCTTTTCGCCAGTCGGTTCGTTGTCGCCTTCGTGTTGCCAGCGCGACGCGTCCCCGGCTTCCTGCACATTCAATCCGAAATCGATCTGGTTGGTGAGAACTTGGACGTGACCTTGCGGTTGCATGCCGCCGCCCATGACACCGAAGGCTTCCCACGGTTTGCCATCTTTCATGACGAATCCGGGAATGATGGTGTGAAACGGACGTTTGCTCGGCGCGTAAACATTCGCGTGATTCGGATCCATCGAGAAAAGTTCGCCGCGATCCTGAAACATGAAGCCGAGTCCGGGCACGACGATGCCGCTGCCCATGCCGCGGTAGTTGCTTTGGATCAGGCTTACCATGTTGCCTTCGTCATCGGCGGTGCAAAGATAAATGGTGTCGCCGTCTGGAAGATAGGCATCCTTGCCTCTCTCGGCGAATAGGCTTCTAGCCTGTTCAGAAACGACAAACTGGAAGTCTGTCGTCTGAGATACGCTGGAAGCGTGTTCTCCATTCACCGGATTGCCCGCTTCGATTTTTTTCGCGGCATGATTTGGATCGATCAACTTCCGCCGCTCGGTTGCGTAACTCTTCGAAAGAAGACCGGCGAGCGGAATTTTGGCGAAAGCAGGGTCGGCATAAAATTTCGCGCGATCAGCCCAGGCAATTTTTTTCGCTTCAATCATCGCATGGAGCGTCTCGGGCGAATTGCGGCCCATTTCTCGCAGATCGAATCCCTCAAGGATGTTCAATATTTGGAGGGTGGCGATACCCTGACCGTTCGGCGGCATTTCAAACACATCGTAACCGCGATAACTCGTCGAGACTGGCTCGACCCACGTCGATGTGTGCTTCTCGAAATCGGCTTTGCGTAGAAAACCGCCATTGGCCTGCATGAAATTGTCGATCTTGTCCGCGATCTCGCCTTTGTAAAAGGCGTCGCGACCTTTCTCGCCAATTAATCGCAGCGTCTTTGCGAGCCCAGGATTTTTGAAAATGTCGCCTTTTGCCGGTGTGCGCCCTTTGCCGTCGAGTGTGTACGTTTCCAAAAACGCACCGGGCAAGCCCTTGTAAAGGCGCGGACCGAAAGCCCAGTAATACGCAACCAAGTCGGTGACTGGAAACCCTTCCTCGGCATAATGAATTGCCGGCAAAAGATCGTCACTCAATTTGAGTTTGCCGAATTTTTTGTGCAGTTCCGCCCACGCGTCCACCGTTCCCGGCACGCTGATCGGCAACATGCCGAGCGGCGGAATCGTTTCACGATGCAGCTTCGCCAACTCCGCCTTCATCTGCTCGTAACTCAAACCCAGTGGCGAACGTCCGCTCCCGTTTATTCCGTAAAGTTTATTTTCTTTCGCGCTGTAAACGATCGCGAAAAGATCGCCGCCGATTCCGTTCGAGACCGGCTCCATCAAACCGAGCGTTGCGTTTGCCGCGATTGCCGCATCCACTGCACTGCCGCCGCGCTTCAAGATATCGAGCCCGGCCTGAGTCGCCGCCGGCACGCTCGTGCAAACCATTCCGTGACGCGCCAGGACTTCCGACCGAGTGGCGAAATTCTTCCCGGTAATGCGATCGATTTGAGAATTGGCGACATGCGCAACAGTCGCTAGAAGGGTTAACGTCGAGATCCACTGAATGAACGTTCTCATTTACTCAGTTTAAATTCGATGTCCGCGAATTGGAAGAAAACGCCGATTTAGGGTTGGCGTCTGACGCAGACGCCCTACAATTCTTGCGATGAAAATGTCATCCGACACCCGAAGAGCGATCAGTGTAATCTGCTTTTATACAGCGCTCCTTTCTTTTCTCATCGGCATGGCTGGGCGACTCAAAGAGAGCTTTCACGCGCGCGCTGAAATCTCCACGGCGGGATTCGTTGTCGCCGCAGTCCTGGCCGCCTTGGGATTGATTGCATTCCTATTTTCCTGGGGAGGGAAAACGGATAATCCGACGAAGCCACCGCTTTGATACCCGAAGAGGGGATCGCGTAAAAGATGCGGCGGCGACCCTTCCAGATCGCCGCCGTTCCCACGGCTCTGAACAACCGAAGCTATTCCTGTATTGCGTCGTGAAGCTCTTTGTGCGCGTTCATCATGTCTTGATGAGCTTTCTGGATGTTATCAAGCTTCTGCTGCTGATCAGGAGTGAGCAGCGGACGAATTTGCGACATAGTACTATCGATCACAGTTTTCGCTTTCTGCATCGCCTCCTGATGGATGGCGGCGATTTGCGGTTTGGCCTGATCGAGAATCGGCTGAACCTTGGCCTGTTGATCGGCCGTCAGGTCTAGCCCCTTGGTGAATCGTTCGAGCGCAAAGCCGTGTCCGTGCCATTGGCCGCCACCACCATGGCCGGGTTGTGCTTGCACGAGGGCAAAGCCGCCAAGCGCGATCGCACCGGCAGCCACAAGTGTTAATAGATTTCGTTTCATAGTTTATGTTTTGTTTGTTGTTTTGTTAAGCGCTTTTGCGCTCCTGTAGCTAATGACCGGGCCGGAATCTCGCCGGTTACATTTTTGTTCTTCTCAAGGAAGGACGATTTCGAAATCGCTCCGGCGGTTGGGAAACTGCCGTTCCTTGTGACAAAGTTGTAACCGCAACGTGCCGAGGCCGGTCTTAGGTAATGGTGTGGATGCGCTCTCGATTACATGGATGATTCTAATGCAAGCGCACTGGTTAAAGCTGCGCTGCAGCATCACGATGAGGCGGCTCGCGAATTGGTCCGGCAGCTTTATCCGCTCGTGGTCAAATTGGTGCGCGCATATCGTCCGCGCCGAACGGCCGAGGAGGATCTTTGCCAAATGATTTTCATTAAAGTTTTTCAAAAATTGTCGCAATTTTCCGGCAAAGTGCCGCTGGAGCACTGGGTCTCGCGCATTGCGGTCAATACCTGCCTCAATCAAATCCAGTCGGAGAAAGTGCGCCCGGAACTGCGGCACGCCGACCTGAGCGAAGAGGAGCAAGCGGTGGTGGAGAATCTCGCGGCGTCGTCCAATGAGCTCGCACCAGACCAGCGAGTTGCTTCGCGCCAATTGGTCGAACATCTTCTCGCCGGCTTAAAACCGGTCGAGCGGCTCGCCATCGATTTGCTATATTTGCAAGGACGCTCCGTTGAGGAAATCCGCAAAATCACCGGCTGGAGCGCAGCGCTCATTAAAGTGCGGGCGTTCCGGGCCCGACAAAAAATGAAAGATCAGCTCGCCAAAATTTCGGCAAAGGAAAACTTATGAACAAGGGCGATCAAAAAATCGATCGATTGCTGCGATCAGCCGCGGAGACGCCCGAAGATCTTCCTACGGCGATGCCGTTTGGTTTCGACACGCGGGTGGTCGCGCTCTGGCGCGCGAGTTCAATTAAAGCGAATGGCTTGACGCCCCTGCTTCGGCGCGTCGCATTGTTGTCGGCGGCCGTTATCGTCATATCGACGGTTGCAGCAGTTCGCGAGGCCAGGCAAAGCCGAGAAAGAGTCGGTGAGCCCTTCACCAATGAGTTCGCCATCGCGGATTCGGCGATCCAGGATGAATTTTTGAAATGAACCGCGCGTTGCAGTGGAAACTGATAGGCGGCTTTATCCTCGTGTTCATCGCCGGCGGAATCACCGGCGCTTTCTTTGGAGGATTGCACGCTCGGCATCTTTTCTTTGAATTTCATCATCCCGAACTGATAGCTGCTAGAATGAAGGAAAGACTCCGGACGGAGCTCAACTTGACGCCGGAACAAGTCGCCAAAATATCGCCGATCGTCGATAAGACGGCCGCCCAACTGAAACAAATACGACGAGACACAGGCCGACGCGTCCATCAAATCATGACGGAAGCGCATCGGGAGATGGCTGTAAATCTCACCAATAAGCAGCGCCTTAAATTGCAAAAAATCGAAGAGCGCCATCGACACCGCTTTCACGCTCACGGGCTGCGCGAGCCCACTCCAGAACCGTCACCAACTCCGTAGTACAGGCCTTCTGATGTCTATTGATTGCGGGCTCTGTCGTCAGTTAGAAGCGCAGCCCTTTATCGAAAAAGATTTGTTCGCGCTCGACTTTTGCGCCCCGGCTGACAAAGAGATCGCGCAGCTCGGGTATGTAGTAATCGCGCCCGAACGTGGGGTTGAGTCCGAAAAAGATCTTGCCGGCCGGGGCAAGGTGGCGCTGTAAGTCACGCAGGAGAAAATCCCATTCCGCCGGTCCCCAAAGTCGTTCCGCTGGATAATGGAGATTAAAATTAATCGAGAACGCGGTAATCCAATCGAACTTTTGACCAAGCTCCGGCAGCGGCTCGAATGCTTTAATCGTCCAAACCACGCGCCGGACACCGAAAAGATCGAGCAAGTCGGTGAAGAGAGGGAACTGATCGAGATCAAGGCCAAGGACCGAATGACCGAACCTTTTCAAGATGAACAAAAAGAATCCGCCTCCGCAACCGAGGTCGAGCACGCGTTTCGGTGCCGAGCGATGGAGTTTCAAATCTTGCACCCGTTTGCAATTGACCCGTAACCAGTGGTCGACATCGGCGTATTTCGCATATTCGGCGGACAATCCGGCATGCCGTTGCTCGTGCCGAGCGAATCGACGCGCGATTGTCGATCTTACGAGAGACCTTCCATGATTTCGCGAAGAAGTCGTGGGCCGCGATAAATGTAGCCTGTGTAAACCTGAAGAAGCTGCGCGCCCGCCTCAAATTTCTCGCGCGCGGATTCGGCATTAAAAATTCCGCCAGACGCGACCACCGGTATCTTGGACCTTGTGGCGATCGCCCGCACAAGCATTGTGGATTTCTTCCTTAGCGGCGCCCCGCTCAAACCGCCCGATTCATCACGTACCGACGGAATCGATGAATGATCGAGGGTCGTGTTTGTCGCGATAATTCCCGCGACTCCATTTTGTTCACAGATCGCAATGATCTCTTCCAGTTCGATGGGCGAAAGGTCCGGAGCAATTTTCACGAGTAACGGTTTGGGGGTTAGTCGATTCTCATCGCGAATCGCGCCGAGCAACCGTGAAAGTGCGACCGGTTGCTGCAACTCACGCAGGCCGGGAGTATTTGGCGAGCTAACATTCAGCGCGATGTAATCCGCGAACTCGCGAAGCAAGCGGAATGAATAAAGGTAATCGCCCGTTGCTTCTTCCAGCAGAGTGACCTTCGATTTTCCGATGTTGATCCCGACCGGGACCGCCGGCCATAGCCCGCTCTCACGCAGCCTGCGCAATCGTTTCGCGATAGCATCCGCCCCATCGTTGTTAAAACCGAGACGATTGATCAGCGTCTGCTCCTCGGGAAAACGGAAGATGCGTGGCTTCGGATTTCCCGGCTGCGCTTTAGCGGTCACCGTGCCGATTTCGATAAAACCAAACCCGAGCGCCGCCCACGCCGGTAAGCCGATCCCGTTCTTGTCCAATCCCGCCGCCAGTCCAATTGGATTTGGAAAATTTAAACCGAAAACGGTTTTCGGTTTCGGCCGAGGCTGAAAAACTTTCAGCGCACGCAGGGCAAGGTCGACATGGGAAGCGCCGCGGAGCAACGCGATCGTGAGATGATGGGCGGCTTCAGCGTCCAGCGAGAAGAGAAGCGGCCGAACAAATCGCTCGTAGCCATTCTTCATTTGCCGATGCAGAACTGCCCGAAGACCGAATCGAGAATTTGTTCCACGCCGACGGCACCAATTATCTCCCCGACCGCGTGTAACACTTCGTTGAGATCGACCGCGACATATTCCGGCGACAGCCCCTTGCCAAGCGCTACGCTTGCGCGATTGCATGATTCCAATGCGCGGCGCAGGCAATCGCGATGCCGCGTGTTGATGGCGACTGCGCTTTCCGGCCTGAGGTTCTGTTTGGTTATGCGCGCCAGAATTTCCTGTTCGAGGTCTGGCAAACCTTCTCTCGTCGCGCACGAAATGCGCAGTGCATCGAAATTTTTCCAGTCACTATGCTCAGGCAAATCGCCCTTATTCAAAAGTACGATTTCGTTCGAATTCCCGGCGCGATCATCGAAATGTGGAGGCTTGGGTGCATTGCGATCGGCGATGTGGAGACGCAGGTCCGCCAATTGCAGTGACTTTTCGGTGCGGGCAATTCCTTCGCGCTCGAGGTCGCTTGTCGACGTTCGCAGGCCGGCAGTGTCAAGCAAACGGATTGGCACACCGTTGAGATTGATCATTTCTTCGATGGTATCGCGCGTCGTGCCATGGGTTTCGCTCACGATCACTCGCTCGTAGCCGAGAAGTCGATTGAGCAAGCTGGACTTGCCGGCATTAGTCGCTCCAAAAATCACCACCCGCACGCCTTCGCGCAGAATCCGCCCTTGATTGGCCGTGGCGAGCAGCGCCGTCATTTCCTCGCGGACCGAATCGAGTCGTGCGCCCAATTTTTCAGCTTCATCTGGCGCGATACCTTCCTCTGGAAAATCAATCGATGCGTCGATGTGCGCCATCTGCGAAATCAATTCGTCGCGTACCTTTCCAATCTTCTCGCCGAGTCTGCCTTCAAGCTGTTCGGTAGCGGAACGCAGCGCGAGATCGGTCTTGGCGCGAATCAGGTCAATCACTGCTTCAGCCTGGGTGAGGTCCATTTTGCCGTTGAGGAATGCGCGCTCCGTGAACTCGCCCGGCCGCGCCCCACGGCTACCGGCGCAGAGACAAGCCTCCATCACGCGCGCGCTTACGAGCATTCCGCCGTGGCAACTGATCTCGATCAGATCTTCGCCCGTGTAACTCGCCGGCGCGCGATGAATCGACAGCATCACTTGATCGATCAATTGGCCCGCTGCATCGAAAATTTCCCCGAAATGCTGAACATGCGATGCAAATCGCGACGGTTTTTCTTTGCCGCGAAAAATCTTATCGGCAATGGCGACGGCATCCGCACCGGAGACCCGAACGAGCGCGATCGCCCCTTCACCAGGAGGAGTGGAGATAGCGGCGATTGTGTCGCCCGCGATGATCGGGCTCTCTCCGGCGGTCAAACCTGTCGATGTTTCGGGAGAATTTCTTTCAGCGCTCCGATGCATTTTCTATTTTGCTCCATTGTCCCCACAGAAATGCGAATCCATTCTGGCAATTTGTAACCTTTGAGAGATCGCACGATGATCTTTCGCGCGAGCAACTTTTCAAAGACAGCGGTGCCATCGCCGACATTTACCATCACGAAATTCGCGGCGCCCGGCACGAACTGGATCTTCATCTCGGCAAATTGCTCTTGCAGATAAGCGCGCCCGGCATGGACGACGCGCTTGGTTTCGCGCTGGTGCGCGTCGTCCGCCAGAGCCGCGAGCGCACCGGCCTGAGCGATGGCATTAACGTTAAATGGTTGCCTCGCCTTGTGAAGCACGTCGATCAAGTCAGTCCGCGCGACTCCGTAGCCGACGCGCAGACCGGCGAGGCCGTGAATTTTGGAGAAGGTGCGCAGAACAACGATGTTCCTGCCGTCGCGGACGTATTGCAATATGTCGGGCGAATTATCGATGAATTCAAAATAAGCTTCGTCGAAAACGACAATAATGTTTTTCGGGACGCGCGATATGAAACTGTCGATCGTCGACTGCGAAATCAAACTACCAGTGGGATTATTGGGGTTGGGGATGAAAATGAGGCGGGTTTTCGGCGTGATCGCATCGAGCATCGCTTCGAGGTCCTGCTGGTAATCCGGGCTTGGCGTTTCCACCGTGCGCGCGCCGAAAAGGGTCGCGATCAATTTGTAGGCGATGAAAGCGTGCTCCGACGTGATCACGTCATCGCCCCGATGAAGGAACGCATGGCCAAGAAATTCGATCACTTCGTTCGAACCATTGGCAAGAATGATGTTTTCGCGCGCGACTCGGAGGTTGCCTGCGAGTGCGTCCCGCAAGTAAAACCCGCCGCCGTCGGGATATAGGTGCGCGTTTTGCAATGCGGCGCGCATGGCCTCGATTGCTTTCGGCGACGGGCCAAGCGAGTTCTCGTTCGAGGCGAGCTTGATGATTGCGCCTGGATCGACACCGAGTTCGCGGGCGGTCTCCTCGATTGGTTTGCCTGGTTCGTAAACCGCAAGATCGCCCAACTGCGGGTTCGCCAGTTCCCAAATCGAGGTCATGGGTTCAATGTTAGATGTAAGTGAAGCAAGCTTCCAGCCTCTCGCGGTGATGATTTACGCAACGTGGAGCGGCAAACAAAAAGCTGTTCACGATGAGCGATCTGTTCAACCTTTCGCCCTTATGAACAGTTTTTATTTTCTGGCCGATACCAAGGTCCTCGGAATCGCGTTTAATTTTTGGAAGATCATCGGCTGGAGCGGTAGCCTCATTTTCGGTTTGCGCTTTTTGATCCAGTGGATCGCTTCCGAACGTGCACACAAAAGCGTGATCCCCTTTGGTTTCTGGGAATGCAGCGCGCTCGGCTCATTTTTACTGCTCGCCTACTTCGCGATCTATCGTCAGGATTCCGTTGGTGTCTTGCAAAGTATACTGCCGCTGCCGATTTACCTGCGGAATCTATACTTCCGCTACACTCATCACGTGCCCAAACATGCTGGCGCCGCCCCGCGCCCCGAAGAGTAATTTTGCGGTCTGCGACGCCACCTATAAATTTTGATGATGACCACGACGGACGAAATTATTTATCTGGATAACAACGCGACGACGCAGCTAGATCCCGCCGTGATCGAAGAGATGCTGCCGTTTTTGACAAAATATTACGGCAACCCTTCCAGCGGTTATGCCTTGGCCGCGAAAGTGCGAACGGCCGTCGATCTTGCCCGTGAGCGGCTGGCGGCATTGCTCGGTTGTGAGGCCTCGGAAATTGTGTTCACAAGCTGCGGGACGGAATCGAACAATGCCGTGATCAATTCGGCCCTGCAATTCGAGCCGCGCGGCAAACATATAGTTACGAGCGCCGTAGAACACAGCGCCATTCTTCGCCCTTGTCAGGACCTCGCGAAACGGGGATGCGAGGTCACATTTCTTGGGGTGGATCAAGATGGAAATGTCGATCTTGGTGAGTTGGAGGCAGCGATTCGCCCGGAAACGGCGATCGTTTCGCTCATGTGGGCGAATAACGAGACCGGTGTTTTATTTCCAGTCGAGAAGGTCGCGGAGATCTGTCGCGAAAAAGGCGTAATCTTTCACACTGACGCCGTGCAAGCTGCCGGTAAAATCCCGATTCGCCTCCGCGACACGGCAATCAATTTCCTTTCCCTCTCAGCCCACAAGTTTCATGGACCAAAGGGCGTGGGCGCACTTTACGTCAACCGGCGGACGCGTTTTTACCCCTCGATCGTGGGTGGCGGTCAAGAAAACGGGCGTCGTGGCGGCACAGAAAATGTCGCCTCGATTACCGGTTTGGGGAAAGCGGCTGAGCGTGCCGCCGAATCTCTCTCGGAAAAAGAAACGCGCGTTCGAGCGATGCGTGACCGGTTTGAAAAAACAATTCTCGAAGCGGTGAGCGGAGCATCGGTTAATGGCGCTGGCGCCAAACGCCTGCCAAACACCTCGAGCGTTTCATTTGATGGCATCGAATCGCCCGCAGCGCTTCTGTTACTGGATCGACATCATATTTGCTGCTCGGCGGGGTCAGCGTGCCGGACGGGTTCACAGGAGGCTTCGCACGTGCTTCGCGCAATGAACCCAAAAGGAGATGGCGCGCGGCGCAGTCTGCGATTCTCCTTCGGACGCTTTAACTCCGACGCGCAGGTTGATCGCGCGATTGAAATCGTACCCAAAGTAATCGAGAAGCTGCGTCAATTGTCTTCGCCGGTTCAAGGAAGCGCTTTGTCATCTGTAGCCACGGCTCCGTGAGCCGGCCCGGCTTAAGTCGCTGGATCGACAATTTCCTTGCCGCGCAATATGGTGCGCGATTGTTCTTCTCATGATGGAGACGCCACGAGATCCTACGGCTTCGCGTTACGAGCACGCCGCGCATGGTCTGCGCCGCTCCGATCTCGATCCCAATCCAATCAAACAATTTTCAAATTGGTTCACCGCCGCGATTGAGGCCGATATTCGCGACGTCAACGCAATGAGCCTCGCCACCGCCGGGCCTGACGCGAAACCGTCGGTGCGGGTCGTGCTATTGAAAGGCTTTGATCAAGACGGTTTCGTTTTTTTTACGAATTACGAAAGTGAAAAAGGATTACAGCTCGAAGCCAATCCTTATGCGTCAATGTCGTTTTATTGGATCGAACTGGACCGGCAAATTCGCATTAGCGGGAAAGCAGAAAGAACCTCGCGTGAAGAATCACAAACTTATTTTCATTCGCGCCCGATCGGCAGCCAGCTCGGTGCCTGGGCCTCGCGCCAAAGCGAAGTGCTCGACGGTCGACGCGTGTTGGACGCGCGCATGGCAGAGATGACAGAACGCTACGGCAACCAGCGCATTCCGTTGCCGCCGCATTGGGGCGGTTACCGCGTGAAACCCGATACGATCGAGTTCTGGCAGGGTCGCCCGAATCGTTTGCACGATCGCTTCCGTTACACACGGCAGGTTGACGGCAATTGGCTCATCGAGCGGCTCGCACCGTGAAGTGAAGACTCCCGCAGGTAGGATCGAGATCGTCCGCGGCGACATCACGACGGTCGATGTTGATGCCATCGTCAACGCGGCCAACACAACCCTGCTCGGTGGCGGCGGAGTTGATGGTGCAATTCATCGCGCTGCCGGGCCGGAATTACTCGGAGAATGTCGAACGCTCGGCGGTTGCCAGCCCGGCGAGGCCAAATTGACGCGTGGATATTGTTTACCTGCTCGTTTCGTCATTCACACCGTCGGCCCGTTTTGGACCGGCGGGAAACGCGGTGAACCACAGACTTTGGCGAGTTGCTATCGAAACTCGTTGCAGCTCGCGGTTGAAAACGGAATCAAGACGATAGCGTTTCCCGCGATCAGTTGCGGTGCTTATCGATATCCTATTTCGGAAGCAGCGCAGATCGCTGTGGAGACGACGCTAGAGTTCCTCGCCAATAACGATGGGATCGACAAAGTGATCTTCATCCTAGCCAATGACGAAATCGTCCGCGTTTACGAGCGAATTTTGCAGCAGACCCGAACGTCTTCGGGATCGCATTAGGTTGCGTCGACGGTCATAGACCGCCGATACGGCGATTACATTCCGCTGCGGATCCCGCGGTCGGGATCGCGCGGCCCGATATCGTGACTCACCTTGGCCCAAGCCGCGTGCACCGCATGTCGAGCATGGTCCCACGGAAGCGCCGATCCGGCCTTATTTCGGTCGTAATCGAGCGCCAAATCGTTTTCGATTTCCTCGTAGGCCTTGCCTGGATATTTGTGAAACCCTTCGTAACCCGTTCGATACGCTGGCGCGTAATGCTCATATGTGTAACTGGGTTTCACGAATGGCTGCTTTTCGTGGTGTTCGCGCCAATATTTTTCCTCTTCAGTTGTTGGATTCATAGCTTCTGCCACTCCATGTGCACCATAGGCCGCTGCGATACCACCGACAACTGTTCCAACCGCCGCGCCAGCAACGCTTCCGCCTACTCCTCCGACTCCAGTTCCTATCGGATGCGCTCCCAGCTTTCCGGTGATTGGATCGGCATTTTTTCTCCGCTTTTCCTCCATCGTGTCGGTTGCTCTCGATGCCGCCTTACTCTGGTTCGTGATTCGGCCCGGCAGCGGCCGTGAAAACCGTAGCCACCAGAGACGCAACGAAACCGCCACTTACGATTCTATTGTATGATTAATCCAAACGAAGACGATCTTACGAGGGACGAACCGCTCGCGACACCAATGCAGTCGAGCGAAGGAGAGCTCGACTCGAATGGGCGTGGGCAGTTGCGGCGGGCATCAACAAAAATTTCCGCGGCCATGGGCGATACATGGCAGGGGACAAAAGAGAAAGCGGGCCGAGCACGCGAGCGCACCGAATTTTTCCTGCGAGAAAATCCCGTGCCGACCATCCTCGGCGCGCTGGGGATTGGAATCGTGATTGGATTCGCGATCCGCTACGCTTCGAGTAGCGAGGAGAAGACGAAAATCGAAGTGAAGTCCCCGCTCGGAAATGTGAATTGGAGCCTTCTTTCATTGCCGTTTCTCTGGCCATTATTCAAATCAGCCAGAGAAAAATACGAAAGCTCCGCCGAAGTGGTAAAAGATGGTGTCGACCGGCTGAAAAAGGTCGACGTCGACCGCTACACGAAGCCGATCCGCAAACGCTGGAGAACTTGGACGCACTGAGCGTCTCTCGTTCCCGGGGGTTCGCCAATCATCTGCGCGCATTTTCATAATGCGTAGCGGCAGATTGTGCCCGCAGTCGTTTACCGCGGCCC
>WNGC01006424.1_pt1 | contig 12279 bp, 14 predicted proteins | sample 5400051 | NCBI WGS metagenome assembly WNGC01 (sample SAMN13153368, study PRJNA577476) | soil metagenome | isolation source: 20 cm soil or saprolite under grassland replicate 2 | place: USA:California | collected 2016-06-15 | reverse complement strand
TAGTCGTCGTGCTTGTTTGTGCAAACGCCAAAGGCGCGATCAGCGCAAAAGGCCAGAGTGCTGATTGTTTTCTTCACCATGAATGCCTCCCGGTTTTCATGTTGATTTTTTTCCCCAAGCTTCGTGGTTTCCGGGATTTCACGGACGGCGGCCAGCCGTTGCCGATTGCACAGTTCGACCCACCCGCCACAGCGCTGTTCAAACGATTACCGTGACATTAGTGTGACATCCGCTTGTGGCACGCGCTGAAGCGTGACGGCTAATTGCCGGGTTGCTCGCTGGGGGCACAGCAAGAAAGTTTATTCGACGGCCCTGCCCGCGCCGGGCACATCCTGCTAAAAGATGACCATTTTTTGGCGGAGCGAATTTTGGTCCACGCTGCCCAGTGTGCTTTTAGGGATTGTTGATCACTTGCGGCGCAGGTTTGCTCGCTTCAACCTGTGCGCTCACCTTCTGTAAGCCCGCAGTAAGGGTCTCAATTTGGTTTTGCTGGCGCGCGGCTGTCGCTTGCAAGTCATTCTTTAGCTGCGTGATCGTTGACTCTTGCTGCTCCACCTTGCGGTGTTCTTTCAGGAACTCATTCAGCAGCATCGCATTCACCGCCTCGTAGCGCACTGTATACACGTTGCCTTCGGCATCGCGTGCCACCAGATCAGGATTCACCTTCTCCACTTCCTCGGCCACCAAGCCGAACTGCGGGATTCCCTCTGGATCAACTTCCTTCTTGTAGCGGAAGGTTACTGGTTTGAGCGCCAGAATCGCTTCGCTCGTCTGGTCCATCGACTTGATCGCTTCCTTAAAGCGCGTTGAAGATTGTACCGTGCCAAGCTAGCCGTTGGAATTAATGATGACACCCACCCCGCTCGCCACGGTGTTGCCAGAGATGCCTGCAATAAAGGTCTTGGTCTGAGTTCCCGATTTGCCAATTCGAATGGTGTTGGCCTCGCCGGCTGTGCCAAGGACGTTAGCGCCGATATCAATATTGTTACTGCCGGTCGTGAGATTGCCGCCGGCGTTGGAACCCAGACCGACATTGTTGCTCCCCGTGTTGTGAAGGAGAGCCTTGTAGCCCTCCGCAAGATTGTCGTGGCCGCCCACATTGAAAAATAACGCGCTGACACCACCGGCCGTGTTGTAGTAGCCAGTTCGATTACTGTAGAGCACGTTTACATCAGCGGCCGTGTTGGTGTAACCGCTGATGTTGGAAAATAATGCTTGGAATCCAGTCGCGGTATTCGCAGCCCCGCTGGTATCCGAGCTCAGGGCTAGGGACCCTGTAGCCGTGTTCTCGTCAGCATCAGCATTCAAAAGGGCCTGATAGCCGTTCGCGGTATTGTCCTTGCCCGTCGTGTTAAAGTCCAGCGCCTGTTGTCCAACTGCCACATTGCATAGGCCAATAGTATTTCTTATCATTGCCTCATCACCGATTGCCGTGTTCCCATCGACGGTATTATTGGTCAACGCTCCTTCGCCCACGGCAGTGTTGTACCTGCCGCTGGTGGTGCTAGCGAGCGCATCATTCCCGATCGCAGTGTTGCCGGTGCCACCATTTACGGCAGGGAGCGCTGCAACGCCGAAACCGGTGTTCTGGTTATTGTCACACACCTCGGGACACTGCGCATAGCCGCTGTGTGAAAATAAGAAGCAGCCGAACGCCAACGCTGGCATTACGACGCAGATAATCTTTTCATTGGTTTGATCTCGCTTTCCCTTCTTTGTTATTGGCTGGGATTGGCAGTGACACTTGAGGATACTTGTTTAGCTCTAATTTGTCATTCACTTTCTGGATTTGTGCAGCCTGCTCGTTCACTGTCGCGACGAGACTCGCGACTGTGGCTTGCAGCCTCTCCACTTTCTGATGTTCCTTCAGAAACTCGTTGAGCAACATCGCGTTTACCGCTTCATATTGCACGGTATTGACTTTGCCCTCCTCATCGCGAACTACTAACTCAGGATTTACCGTTTTCTACTTCCTCAGCCACTAGGCCGAGCTCCGGGACGCCAGCGGGACCAAGGTCGTGCTTATACCGGAAGGTGACTGGCTTCAGGGCGAGGATTGTTTCGCTGGCTTTGTCCATCGGCTTAATTCCTTCTTTGAATCGGGCTGAGGAGAGAACCCTGCCAAGCTGTCCGTTGGAGTTGATAATCACTCCAACCCCGTTCGCTGCGATTTCACCGTTTTCCGTCGCCGCGGTGTGCGTCTGCAATCCAGATTGTTCGCCCGCTGGAATCCACGGCTGAGACACAGCCCCAAGTCCAACCGCCTTATCGAAATTGTCAGCGTCTATTTCCTAGTACTTCACGGGGGAACACAGATGGATTCGCCGTTATGCCGGACAGTGGATAATTTGTAGGATGTTGCGGTGTCAGCCATCAGCCGCGATAATCCAGACCCGAGGTCGTTGGACGACCGCGAAATATCTGCGCCCGTAGCTCAGCCGGATAGAGCAACGGATTTCTAATCCGTAGGTCGAAGGTTCGAGTCCTTCCGGGCGCGCAGCTTCAAATGCGTTCCTTGAGCGCGGCAGAATCAGGAAGCGGGTTGCATCGCCGCCGGCCTTGCTCTCCTGGCGAGCCAGTCGCGCAAATGGCGATGCTCAGGAGAGTCAAAACAGAGACGGGTTGGAGGTAACGAATGCATGGCTGCGGTGAGAGAACAGTTACCACCACCATCAGGATCGATGCATGGACAAACAGTAGAAGCGCAAACGCTCGATCGCGACTCAACCATGTGGCGAATGCGCAAATTAAAGGAGAGATAATCACGATGAAGTAATATGGCCACGATCCAACAAAGTACTGTTGCAACGATGAGTATGGCTGCGTTCGGGGGTCTTTTACCGTTCGAAATCCGAACTTCTCAGCGAGCAACTTGACCTGGTCGTCGTTCATCTTGGCATAGCCGAGATCGGTTCGGGCGTACCTCCACATGGATCCGGGGTTCCAATATCCCATGTAAGTTATCACGGCGAGCCCGACAATTCCCAACGGCCGGTGCCGCAACGCATTGATGGCGGTCTCTCGCGCAACGCGATCATTCGTTCTATGATCTTTTTCAATTTCGCGCCAGCGGTCCATCAGAAGACCTTTGCCGTATTGTTGGGCATTTCTTAAACCCAGAGTTTTGATTTTGAATTGATGCCCGTTGGCAATTAGCTCACCGAAACGCGGATCGCTGGCGTCAGATGGCTCAAGGACGGGTGCCCAAACCGCAGCAAGGTGAGCTCCGGCATCGTATAAATATGCCGGCTCACGGTTGCTAAGCCACCCGTTGGCATACTTGTAGGCGCCATGCATTACGAACATCATGGTAATGCTAGCGACCACATGCGTTAACCCTGTCGTTAGAACGGTCGGTTCCGGTGCGCACGCCTCTGATCGTTTGCGTAACACCGGAAGACCACAACGTGCAAACGCTATGAGTGGCAGCAGAATCGTGCAGGCCTGAACAACCAGGAGAAAGCTCATCCTAAAGCCAATCAGCAGCACCGAGAGCGCCTGGACGACTGCAAGTTGCCACAGCCGCCGATCGCGTAGATAAGCGAGAGACCAATAGAGAACCAGCACGTAAACAAGCAGACTAAAGGTCTCGGTCATCACGTACCGCTCCCAGACAAGCTGGCAAGGATCCAGCGCGCACATTAATCCGAAAAAAAAGGAAAGCCTGTTCGACATTCTGAAGAAGCGGCTGCAAATCAGCGCAAAGACGATCGCTGTCACCGCGCTGACGAGCGTTTGACTCAGTAGAAGTGGACCAAAACTGTGCGGCCAAACCGCCAACCAGCGTACCAGGTAGCCGTAGAAGTACGATCGATCACTTGGAATCCAGCCGGTCAGCGCCGTCCAGATGTAGGCCCCTGAGTCGCCTAGAAAAAGCTTCGGCGTCAGGTCCAGCCAAAGAAGAAGAAGTTTGATCGCGATAATGAGGGCGCAGAACAGCCACCAAGCGTTCGCAGCCGGCGATGCAGCGCCGGCGCTTATGGACTTAGGCTCTGTAGCATCAATCTTTATGGCTCCATCCTCACTGTGCTCCATCGCGCATCACGACTCGCACAGTGATTGAGAGTGTCAAAAGCACGTGTTGCCGCAACGCTCGTTTTCGAATGGCTAAGGTTCCAATCGTAACCTCTGACTCTCACGGTAGCGGACAAACCATGAACAAAGCCGTGGTGAAAATTTGCAGCGACAGGGTCGAGGCGTCGTCTGTGTTGCTGGCCCCTAACGGCGGGGGGAACGAGATTGCAAAATTTGGGATCGCCCGTTGCGAATCTCCTATTTGACGGTTACGGACGAGGGGCGGGCGTGGGGCGCGGGCGCGGAGTGGGTGCACACCTTCCCGTGCATGGAGTCGAAGTCGGCGTCGGGATGGGTGTCATCGTCGATGTAGGCGTACTCGTCGGCGTTGCAGTTGAAGTGGGTGTAGGCGTTGGATTTGGCGTTATGGTTGGAATCGGAGTGGGTGTCGCCGTTGGTGTTACGGTTGGGGTCAGAGTCGGTGTGCCACCAGCTGGCGCAACGACCAGGTTATCCACCACAAAGATTGGACCATAGTCGCCTCCAGTGGGTGGCGGCGCGTCATAGTTTATAACGATGTTATCGAAGGGCGATGTTGGGCTAAACGATAATATGCCGCTCGGCCAGGTGCCAGGATTAGGAATCTGGTATTTGTTCGTTCCGACGTAGTTCCCGCCGAGATAGACTGTGATTCTCATCGTGCAGGAAGAATCTGTAGCATATTCTTCAGGTGCATAGAGAATCGATGCGCTCGTTAGCCGTGTATCGAAGGGAGACCAATAGGTCCGACCGGTAAATCGTGCTGGGAAATATACACAGACCGGAGAAACCCGCTGGAGTAAACCAAGCACGTCTGCTGCCTGGATAGAATAATTGTACAAAGGTGTACCCGAGCTGAAATAATCGGTTATCCCCCTGCGGTGAGATACAGAGGCAGCGGCGCGTCTTGCGGCGCATTGTCAAAGTCGAAAGTCACGCTTTTGGGGCTGCGCTGAGACAGAAAAGGCTCCGATCGCGGTAAATAATAATAATTTACAATACATTTTCATGACACAGTTTTGCGAAGTTGGCGTATTCGCGCCTATCAATTCTTGCCAAAAATCACTCGTATTTTGCTCTAAATGAACGAGGCGCTAATAAAAGGGCGACATACACACCGACACAGCACTATCCACGCCTCAGCCGGTGGTGATCGCTTAGCCACTTCCGCAGCCCAGGCACAGCGGTAAGCAGTTCCCGCGCGGACTTGCTTTATAATCGATTAACGATCCGTCGACAGCGACACCAGCCGATCACCATTAACTGATCACTGCTCGCCGGTTACTTTCGCTAGCAGGCGCGGAGCGTCGCTCGTGATCCAAAAGCCATTTCTTGCGCCACAAACCGCCACCGTACCCGCACAATGTCCCGTCGGCGCGAATGACGCGGTGGCACGGGATAACGATGCAAATCATGTTAGTTCCATTTGCGCGACCAACTGCGCGACGTGCGTTCTCATCGCCCAAGCGCTTAGCCATCCACGAATACGAACGCGTTTCTCCGACTGGAATCGACCGCAAGATTCTCCACGCGCGCAATTGAAAGGACGATCCGACCGGAGCCAGCGGAACGTCAAACTCCAGCTTCTTGCCCGCGAAGTAATCCTTCAGTTGGGAACGAACACTATCGAGATACCGATGTTTCCCGGGCACTACATTTGTTCGCAATCGTTTCCGCAAAATGGACAACTCGCGTTCTGTTGCAGGTCGGTCGATGAATTCGAGTAAGCGCAAACCTTGGTCGTCGGCAACCGCGATCATCGGCCCGAGCGGCGAATCGATTCGTTCCGCAAACAGCGGTGCATACGTCCTGGCGTTTGTTGGCGATTCGCCAAAGATTTTCGTGAACGCGTCGCGGAAACCGCTTTCAGATTCAAAGCCGCTCCCGTTTCTCGCTTGATCCACGCGATCGCCTTGCCGCACCTGGTTCAAAGCAAGACCCATCCGACGCGCGCGATGATATGCCTGGAATGTCATTCCATAATGGCGCTTGAACTGTCGCCGCGCGGTTGAAGGATCGATCGAGAGCGCGGCCAGTTCCTTGTCTGTCAGGCGTCCGCCCGGCGCGCGCTCCACTTCCGCGCGCAAGCGCTCGATCAGTTTCGGCGGACGCGCGTTTGGATCGAGCGGGTGGCAACGCAAACAAGGCCGATAACCGTTTTCCAGTGCGTCGCTTGATGTTGCAAAAAAATCGACGTTTTCGCGTGCCGGTTTCTTTGCCGAACACGTGGGCCGGCAGAAAATTCTAGTCGTGCGCACGCCGATGTAAAAAATTCCTTCGAAGCTCGGATCGCGATTCACTAGTGCGCGATACATCATCTCGGTGGGCGGCAGAAGTTCGAGCGTTTTCATGCCGAAAAGCTAAGCATGCACAATGGTCGATGCATCGACGAAATTCGAGCAGCGGATTCAAAGTAGCGCGAGCGTCCTCGCTTGCGAATGAAACAGTTCACAGAGCGACTCGATCGAATGGCAAGCCGGAGGCATGCCCTACTCTGACAACCCGGAAGGTAAAGCAGCCGTGGGTAACGCTGCGTACATCCACAAACGCGGTGTCGGGATTTTGAAGCAAACTTTCGATCACGACTTCCGGTTCGCTGCCATTCATAAGTTGCGCGTCGATGATGTTGTAACTTAAATCGTATGCGCGAAACACGCGGCCATTGCGAAAGTCGACGGGGTATTCGTTAATCGCGCTGTAGCGCCGGCACTCATTGGCGTGAACAAAGATTGGGCCTGTCTCAGAATACGGATTACCAGAGGGAATCGCGGCGTAGGGAAACAGAACGACACGCTCGCCAGGCTGTGCCCACTGCAGGCAGTGCCGACAGGGACTGCTTCGGGGCGAATCAACTGTGATGCTCTGCAATTTCGGTAGCAAGAGGAACGATGCGAAAGTTCGAGGTTTTCATGAGCGACAGCTAAATCCAACACCGCGACTCGCGCATCGGCGAAATTCAGGCAGCGAATTCTGAAGGTAGCGCGAGCGTTCCGCTTGCGACAAAGGCAACTGCAAGCCAGAGGTTTGCGCTACCTTAAAACCTCCACAACGGCGCGCGCTGGTTCGGCGACAATTGCAGCACGATCATCCGCTGAGGATGTCGAGCCGATCGAGTAAATAGCAACCAGGATTGGTGCACGCCCGGGTGGACGAATAATGGCAACATCGTTTGTCGCTCCGTTTCCGCATCCTCCCGTTTTGTCCCCAACGGTCCACGTTTTTGGAACGCTGGCCCGAATCATCAGGGAGCCAGTCTCGTTTTGCCGCAACCAATCTTGGAGCTGATTCTGTGAAGATTCGGATAACACATTGCCCAACAGGAAGCGTTGCATGTCTGCGCACATCGCCGCAGGAGTTGTGGTGTCGCGCTCATCACCGGGAATGGCGCTATTCAATTCCGGTTCTTTCCGATCAAGTCTCGTTGTCTCATCGCTAACGCTGCGCGCGAAATTTGTCAGACCAACCGGTCCGCCAATTGTATCCAGCAAAAGGTTGCCGGCTGTGTTGTCACTTTGTTCGATTGCCGCCGCGCACAAAGCGCCGAGCGTCATGCCGCCATCCTTAAGATGCGCCTTCGTCACTGGCGCATATTCCAAAATGTCGTTAGCACCATAAAATACGAACCGATGCAATTTCTCTTGTCCATTATCAACGCGCTTTAAGACCGCCGCTGCAGCGAGGAATTTAAATGTGCTGCACATCGGGAAACGTTCTTCCGATCGATAATCAAGACGTTTACCGTTGCCTGTGTCCAGTGCAGCCACACCGATTCGAGCGCCGGTTCGCTGCTCGATAGATAGAATGCGATTCGTGAAATCGCTGGTCGATTTCGGCGTACTAGCAGCGAGCAACAAAAGCAAAGCTGTTACCATCGATGATACGCGGGATGACCTTCTTTCACCGCCACAAACACTCCATGACATGTAGCGCAAACTTTTCCTCCGGCGCTCAGTGTTCCTTCGATGGTTGCACGGTCATCAGTGATCTCGATAACCTTGGCCGAGAGAAACACGGAATCGTTTGCCGGTGTCGGTCGCAGCAATTTGATGGCGTATTCCGCGGTGACTGTGCAAGGCGGCCGATTTTCGCCTGCGCGTTTCATCAGATGATACGCTGCCGTCCAGTTGCAATGACAATCAAGTAACGTGCCGATGATCCCGCCGTTCAAAACTCCCTCGAACGCTTCGTATTTTTTCTGCGGTTTCCACTCAGCGACGATCTCGCCGCCTACTCGCGATTCATCGGAGTTCTTCAGGAAACTACGAATATGCAAGCCGTCCGGGTTTGCCGCTCCGCAACCGAAGCACATGTTTCGGGGCGCATATCTTTCCTGAAGCGATGGTTCGGGGTTCATCGATTCTTCCTCTTTCGCTTCCTCTTTCATCTCAAGAGCGCAAAAGGAGAGCAAGAGATAGCGGAAGATTATTTCGGCGACCCGGGATACGGACGCAGCTCTGGCCCGACGTAAAGTGACCGCGGCCGAATGAGACGGTTATTATCGTGTTGCTCGATCACATGGGCGCACCAGCCTGCTACGCGGGACCCAGCGAAAAGAGGCGTATTCAACTCAGGAGGAAATCCCAACAGCCAAAACACGGGCGCGGCGTAAAGATCGACATTGGCGCACAATTGTTTCTCCCGTTCCATCACTTGTTCGAGCGTCTCGCAAATCGGCACCCAATTCTCTTTCCCTGTACGTTTCCCAAGGTCGCGCGCGATCTCGCGCATCGCCGGCACTCGAGAATCACCTTCTTTGTAAACGCGATGACCGAATCCCATGATCTTGTCTTTCGTCCCCAGCTTCTTCATTAACCATGCCTCAGCGCGATCCGGCGTCTCGATCTCCTCAAGCATCTTCATCGATTCCTCATTGGCGCCGCCGTGCAGTGGACCTTTCAGCGTCGCAACTGCCGAAGTGACCGCTGCATAAATGCCCGCCAGCGTTGAGGCGGTCACGCGCGCGGCAAATGTGGACGCATTGAATTCGTGGTCGGCGTAAAGGTTGAAAATCGTGTCGAGCATCCGGGTCTGCCATTGCTCAGGAATTTTGCCGTTGAATTTATAGAAGAAATTTGCCGCCTGCGTCAGCTCTGGTCTTTCGGGAAACGGTTGTTCACCCTGCGAGATGCGCCAGCCGTCGGTGATTAAAGTGGAAACGCGCGCGATCAGCCGAATTGATTTTCGAATGTTGGCGTCGTGCGAGTTATCGCCCAAGTCCTTGTCGAATGCGCTCAACATCGAAACGCCGGTGCGCAGCATGTCCATTGGATGCGTGTCGCTCGGGAGAAGTCGCAGCATTTCCGTTACTGGCCCGGGCAACTCGCGTTCGCTGGCGACTTGTTGCGTGAATTCCTTCAGTTGCTTCGCGTTCGGCAACTCGCCGTTGAGCAACAGATACGCGACCTCCTCGAAAGTGGCCTTCTCGGCCATCCCATGAATGTCGTAGCCCCGATACATCAACCCGGCAGCGGGATCGACCCAGCAGATCGCCGTTTCACCAGCGATTATCCCGGCCAGTCCCGGGCTGTATTGTGGTTTTGTTTCAGTACCCATGTTGTTCGCTGATTGTAACTACGATATACGCGGCGACAAATGGTCAGTCGCTCCAGCCCAGCCATTTCTCTGCAGTCGGATCGTAGTCGAGCAATTCGTAAAGTTCCTGGCGCGTCTGCATTTCATCCAGCCATTCCTTTTGGGTTCCGCTTTTCTTGAGAGTGCGCAGAAACTCATCGGTCGCTTTCATCGACACGCGGAATGCACTTTGCGGAAAAATCACCATTCGGTAGCCGAATCCGGCCAAATCGGTAAATGAAAGCAGCGGACTTTTCCCAAACTCCGTCATGTTTGCCAATAGCGGCAGATCGATCTCACCGGCAAAATCGCGAAACTCTTCAGCGCTTTGCAATGCTTCCGGAAAGATTGCATCTGCGCCCGCTTCAATGTATCGCTGCGCCCGATCAACCGTTCGATCGAAATCCTCGACGGCGCGCGCGTCCGTACGCGCGATGATCATAAAATCGGGATCGAATCGGGCAGCTACCGCCGCTTTGATCTTTTCCGTCATCTCTTCGACATCGACAGTCGATTTTCCGGAAAGATGTCCGCAGCGCTTGGGAAATTGCTGGTCTTCAATATGACAACCAGACAGACCCGCGGCTTCTAGCTCGCGGATTGTGCGCGCAACATTTTCCGAACCTCCAAACCCGGTATCCGCATCGACGATTGCCGGAATCTTTACCGCCGTCGCGATGTACCCGGCCAGTCGAGCCACTTCCGTTAGCGTCAGCAGACCGACATCGGGAACGCCAGCCGTCGCATTCGCCATTCCCGCGCCGCTCACGTACACCGCCTCAAACCCGACGCGCTCCACCTGTCGCGCCATGGCAGCGTTTGGTACACCGGGCAGCATGACCGCGCCTTTCGCGATGAGCGCCCGGAGTTGTGCCGCTTTTGTTTGTTTTGTCATGTCGAGCGAACCGCTGTCATTCCGAGCGAAGTTGAGGAATCTTTAATTATTTCTCATCCGGCATCTGAAGCGCCTGCATCAGCTCATCGACGTTTTTGGCTTCATCCAATTTCCAAACAAGCTCGATAATCTTTTTCGCTCGGCTTTCCCCAATGCTGCGCTCGATAAGGGCGAGGAATTTTCCTTCGACTGCCGAATCTTTGAGCCGATTCTTCGCGTTGCCCAGCGGATAATCGACACGCTGGGTTAAGCGTCGACCATCGGCAAGATCAACGTGCACAATGTTGCCGACCGCATCTGGATACATCGCGCTCAATTCCGCGTTCCGCTCCACCTTCACGTTCTCCAAAAAATTCCAGACCTTAGGATCTTTAAACCGCTCTGGCTCGAACTGGCGATCGGTGATTTCGCCATCAATCAGCGCAATGGCCGTGATGTAGGGCAAACTGTGGTCCGCCGTTTCGCGCGTCTTCGGTTTCCATTTCTCCGGTTCGCTTCCAATGATGTCCACTGAAGCGTCGTGGCTCTCGATCACCACACCTTTGATTTTCGAGAGCTCGCCAATCTGGCTCCGCAGAAAAAGTGCCGCTTCAATTGCGCTTTGGCTGTGATATTCCGCCGGCCAATACTTGATGCTCGTTTTCAAAATCATCGAGGGTGCGCCGCGAAATTTTTCGCCGACGTCGCCGAGCGACACGCCGAGTTGTTTCTCGAATCCCATTTCGCCTTCGAAGATCGGCGCGGGCCCGGTCATACCTTCGCGGGCAAGCAGCGCAGAGAAAACTCCGTGGCGCGCCGCAGTGGCAAAGGCTACGCCTTTCCAATGCGAGAGTTCGCCTGCGCGGGCCTGGCGCATGGCCGCGCCAGCCACACCGGCAATGTTCACCGCGTGCCGAGTGTTTGCCGAATCAAGTTTCATCAACTTCGCGGACGCCAGCGCAGTCGAGAACGTCCCGTAAGTCACGTGATCCCATCCGCGCGCCCGAATGCTCGCCGCGTCGCATAACCGGCATTGCACTTCGTATGCAAGCGCGATCGCCGCGATCAATTCGCGTCCACCCGCGCCCACGCTTTCCGCGACGGCTAGGGCAGCCGAAATGTTGTCGCTGGGATGCGCCGGCTCTTTCGACAGATACGTGTCGTTAAAATCGAAATACCGAATGCCGCAGCCGTTGGCGAAGGCCGCCCAGTCGGGCGGCGCCTTGTGATCGGTGCCAAAGATCGTGGATCCGTGTTTCGCCGAGAAATCTGCAGCCACTCTTCGCGCCATCACAAATGGTTCTTCTTTCCATGCGCCTAGCGCGCACCCTAAGGAATCGATGACGCGCCGTTTCACTTCGTGCACGACTTCCTTCGAAAGATCCTCAAACCGCAGTGCGCATCCGTAATCAGCAAGTTGATGAGCAAGCGTTGTCTTCATTGAAAAAGTTGGGATTTCAATCTGCCGACGATTTACGCAGGAGCAAGGGCAGCTGCCCATTGCGGCTACTCAAGCTCCGCAATGACGGACTGGACGCCGATCAACGCGGCGGAGTCGCCGGAGCCACCGCCTCGGCCATCGATTTCAGCATTCGGCCCAGATCGCTGTTGGTGGAGAGGACCGCCGTGGTGTCCTTTTCAAAAGCGGCGCGCATGACATCGAGGCTGCGCAAAAACGTATAGAGTTCCTGCTGGTCAGGAGCGCCAAAAGCTGCGGCGTAAATCCCCGCGGCTTCGGCGTCGGCTTTGCCTTCAATCTCAAGCGCATTCTTTGTGGCGGT
>WNGC01003313.1_pt1 | contig 12279 bp, 7 predicted proteins | sample 5400051 | NCBI WGS metagenome assembly WNGC01 (sample SAMN13153368, study PRJNA577476) | soil metagenome | isolation source: 20 cm soil or saprolite under grassland replicate 2 | place: USA:California | collected 2016-06-15 | reverse complement strand
GACCGGCAGCGGCACGCTGCTTGCAGCGCAGCATCCTGAGCCTTGGCACGGTGGCACGATGAACAACAAGAAGCTCGGCTTGATCGCTTTCGCGGCCTGCCTCGCGATAGCGGTCCTCTGCCTGAGCCCGCCGGTGCCGGCTCAGCCGGCTCGCGGCACCGGGTCAATCGACGCCGGCGCCAACCTCGTCAACCCCCCTCCCAACCAGGATGACGACACGACTGCTGACACCGGCGACCCCAGCGGGGATGCGACGCCTGTGCCCGAGCCGCAAACTCCCGCGCTCGCGTCCCCCTAAGCCGTCGCCGCCGCCGTCAGTCCCGCCGAGCGTGCGCGGCCCATCGCTGGCAGGGTGATCGTCACCGAGAGCCCGCCGCCCTCCGCGTTGCGCGCCGCGATGTGCCCGCCGTGCAGCGCGACCGCGCGCGAGGCGATCGCGAGCCCCAGGCCCTCGCCGCCCGCGCGGCCGTGTCCGCGCGCCGCATCCACCCGGTAGAACGGCTCGAAGATGCGTCCCAGCTCCTGCTCCGGCACGCCGGGGCCCTGATCGCGGATGACGACCTCGACCAGGCCCCCCTGCTGCCCTTCGCCCGCCACGCGATCAGCCGCGATCCCGACCACGGCATCCGCCGGACTGTAACGCACCGCATTGCGGATCACGTTCTCGAAGGCGCTGCGCAGCAGCTCCGGATCACCCCAGACCGGCAGCGGACCCTGCGCCCGCACCTGCACGAGACACCCTTGCGCATCCGCCTCGATGGCCACGTCCGCGACGATGGCGCGCAGCAGCTCGCCGACGTCGACGCTCGAGCGCTCGAGCGCGTGCACGGGGCGCTCCAGGCTCACGAGCTTCAGCGTGCGTGCGATGAGAGCTTCGAGACGCGCCGCCTCGGACTCGATGCGCTCGAGATTGCGCTCCACGGCACCCTCCTCGCGCCGCGCGAGCGACAGCGCGAGTTGCAGCCGCGCCAGCGGCGAGCGCAGCTCGTGCGAGACGTCGCGCAGCAGCTGCTGTTTCGCCTCGAGGAGCAGACGCAGCCGCTCCGCCATGGTGTCGAGGTCGGCCGCGAGGAGCCCGAGATCATTCTGTCGCCCCTTGAGCGCCGGCAGCACCCGCACGTTGAGATCGCCCGCGGCGAGCCGGCGGGTCGCGAGCCGCAGCCGGTCGACGGGAGCGGCGAGGTAGCGGGCGAGGACGTAACACACCGCCCCGCTCACCACGAGGGCGATCGCCAGCAGCGTCAGCGGCACACCCGGCAGCTCCAGCTCGCCGAACAGGCGCGGTCTGTCGTGCACCGGGCCGATGACCACGTGATAGGTGCTGCCGCCTGGGGCCACCAGCACCAGCGCCCCGCCCCTGGGTGCAATGGCGCCCGCGGAGCTGCCTGCCTGCGTGCCGCCGCCGGGGGCCGCAGCCGTAGCGCTCGAGCCTCTCAGGAAAGGCGGCAGCGGCCGCCCGAGGAGCTCCCGGCCTGCGGGCTCTACCACGAAAGTGCGGCCCAAGGGTTCCGCGGGCAACGATTGCAGCCAGCTGCGCAGCGCTGCGGGCCCGCCGGACTCGAAGGCGCGCGCCGCCTGCGCGTACCGTGACCGTGCCCACCAGGATCAGGGCCAGCGCCACCCAGAAGGCGAGAAAGATCCGCCAGTAGAGCGAATGCATGCGCCTAACCCTGCGACGCCGGTGCGCGCGCGGGCGCGAGGGTGAGCGCGTAGCCCGAGCCGCGCACGCTCTGCAGCGTGAGGCGGTCGGTGTGCTTCATGAGCTTGCGGCGCAGGTTGCTCACGTGCGTGTCGAGGCTGCGATCGGTCGGCAGCAGCCGGCGCCCGAGTGCCTGGGTCATGAGCTCATCGCGCGTCACGGTGCGCGTATCCGCGCGCACCAGCAGCTCCAGAATCCGCAGCTCCGCGGACGTGAGCTCCAGGTCGCGATCAGCGATGTCGGCGCGGCGCGCGCGCAGGTCGAGGCGCAGCGGCCCCCACAGGATGAGTCCGCTCGCGCTCTGGCCCTCCCCCGGCATGCGCCGCAACACCGCCCGGATGCGCGCCACCAGCTCGCGCGGGCTGAAGGGTTTGGCGAGGTAGTCGTCGGCCCCCATCTCCAGTCCCACCACGCGATCGACCTCCTCGCCCCGGGCGGTGAGCATGATGACCGGCACACGGCTGACGGCGCGGATGCGGCGCAGCACTTCGAAGCCCGACAGCTCCGGCAGCATCACATCCAGCACCACGAGGTCCACCGCCGCGCGCCCGAGCTGCTCCAGTCCCGCGGGCCCGGTGCCCGCGGTGAGGGTGAGGAACCCCTCCGGGGCGAGGTACTCCGCCAGCATCGCGCACAGCTCCTGATCGTCATCGACGATGAGGAGTGTCGGCTTTGACTCGCCCGGGGCGTCCGCCGGATTCATGACCGCGACGATACACGCTCCGCGGGTTTCCCGGCCCCGGCTGCAGGGAAACACAGATTTCTTTGCATTTCTTTACCGGTTGCTTACACCACCGAGCCAACACCTGTGCCAACGTGTCGTTCTCCTGGGGGGTGGCGCGGTGCTCCTGCGCGCCGCCGCAATTTTTGCCTCGCGGGCCGCGCTTGCGGCAGAAGGTGCAGTTGCGCCATCGTGCGGGCAGTCAGACGAGAGGCGCCGATGACCCCCGATCCGGTCCCGCATGACATCACCGCCCCAGGGCAGGCGCGCGAGGCGCGCCGCAGGCGCCTCATCTTCGCGGCCGTGACCGCGGCGGTGCTGGCGGCCGTGATCGCCTGGGCCATGAAGCCCGGCAGTCAGTCCGCGGGCGGGCCCGGCGGCGCGGGCCGGGGCGCATTCAGCGGCGGGCCGGTCCCGGTGCGGGCCGTGGCCGCGACCACCGGCACGGTGGAGGTCACGGTCGATGCGCTCGGCACCGTGAGCGCGCTCAACACCGCGACCATCCACAGCCGGGTCGACGGGCCGCTCCTCAAGGTGCCCTTTCACGAAGGGCAGCTCGTGAAGGCGGGAGACCTGCTCGCCCAGATCGACCCGAGCACGTTCCAGGCGGCGCTCAACCAGGCCGAGGGGCAGCTCGCGAAGGATCAGGCGCAGCTCGCGGGTGCGCGCGTCGACCTCGAGCGCTACACGGGGCTCCTGGCGAAGGATTCCATCGCCCGCCAGACGGTCGATGCGCAGCGCTTCACCGTGCAGCAACTCGAGGGCGCGGCGCGGGCCGACAAGGCGGCGGTCGAGACCGCACGGCTGCAGCTGACCTTCACCCGCATCACCGCGCCGTTTGCCGGGCGCGTGGGGCTGCGCCAGGTCGATCCCGGCAACATGGTTCATGCCTCCGATACCAACGGGCTGGTGGTGCTCACCCAGACGCACCCGATCTACGTGGTGTTCGCGGTGCCCTCCGCGCATCTCGCGCAGATCTATCCGCACTGGAGCCGCGGCGATGCGCTCACCGTCCAGGCGCTCGACCGCGACGGCAAGGTACTGGCCTCCGGCAAGCTCGCCGCCGTCGACAACCAGATCGACACCAGCACCGGGACCATCAGGATCAAGGCGCAGTTCGACAACTCCAACGACGCCCTGTTTCCGGATCAGTTCGTGACCGCGAGGCTCAAGATGGACACCCTCTCCGGCGCCACCCTGGTGCCCGCCGCCTCGGTGCAGCGCGGTGCGCCCGGCACCTTTGTCTATGTGGTCAATGCCGACAACACGGTCAGCCTGCGCAAACTGAGCCTCGGACCCGCCAGCGGGGAGCTGGTCTCGGTGCAGGATGGCGTGCAGCCCGGAGAGAAAGTGGTCATCGACGGACTCGACAAGCTGCGCGACGGCGCTCAGGTCGCGTTGATCGCCGACAACATCCGTGGCGCCACCGCCCCCGGCGCACCGCCGCCCCCACCCGCACAGCACCCGCACCGGCGCCGCACCGCCGCGGCCAGCGCGCCAGTGACGCCGCGCCCCAAGCGGATGACGTCGTGAATCCGTCGGCGATCTTCATCGAGCGCCCCGTCGCGACGTGGCTGCTCATGGTGTCGATTCTGCTGGCGGGCGCGGTCGGCTACCGCGCCCTGTCGGTCTCCGCGCTGCCGCAAGTCGACTACCCGACCATCCAGGTCACGACGCTGTATCCGGGCGCGAGCCCCGACGTGACCACCTCGGCGATCACCGCGCCGCTCGAGCGCCAGTTCGGTCAGATGCCGGGCCTGTCGCAGATGACCTCGGCGAGCTCCGGCGGCGCCTCGGTGATCACGCTGCAGTTCGCACTCGCCCTCTCGCTCGACACGGCCGAGCAGGAAGTGCAGGCCGCGATCAACGCCGCGAGCTCCTTCCTGCCGACCGACCTGCCGATGCCGCCCGTGTACAGCAAGGTCAACCCCGCGGACGCGCCCATCCTCAGCCTCGCGGTCAGCTCGGAGACCCTGCCGCTCACCAAGGTCGAGGACCTGGTCGACACGCGCCTCGCCGCCAAGCTCTCCGAAGCCCCGGGCGTGGGCCTGGTGAGCCTGGGCGGGGGCCAGCGGCCCGCCATCCGCATCCAGGTGGACCCGGTGGCGCTCGCCGCGCACGGGCTCTCGCTCGAGGACGTGCGCACTGCGATCGGCAACGCCAACGTCAACCAGGCCAAGGGCAGCTTCGACGGCCCGCTACGCGCCTCCACCATCGACGCCAACGACCAGCTCAGATCCGCGGACGACTATCGCAACATCGTGCTCATGTACAGGAACGGGGCGCCGCTGCGGGTGTCGGACATTGCCGCCGTGGTCGAGACGGCGGAGAACGTCAAGCTCGCGGCGTGGGCCGCCGACCGGCGACAGCCGCAGCCCGCCCCCGCGATCATCGTCAACATCCAGCGCCAGCCGGGCGCCAACGTCATCCAGACCGTGGATCGCATCACCGCGATGCTGCCGCAGCTGCAGGCGAGCCTGCCCGCCTCGATCAACGTCGCGGTGCTGACCGACCGCACCGTCAGCATCCGCGCCTCGATCGCGGACGTGCAGTTCGAGCTGCTGCTGGCGGTGGTGCTGGTGGTGCTGGTCATTTTCCTCTTCCTGCGCAGCGCCTCCGCCACCCTCATCCCGAGCATCGCGGTGCCGCTGTCGCTGGTGGGCACCTTCGGCGTCATGTACCTGGTGGGCTTCTCCATCAACAACCTCACCCTGATGGCGCTCACCATCGCGACCGGTTTCGTCGTGGACGATGCGATCGTGATGATCGAGAACATCTCACGGCACGTGGAGCGAGGCAGCGCGCGTTTGCAGGCGGCGTTCAAGGGCTCGCAGCAGATCGGCTTCACCATCATCAGCCTCACGGTGTCCCTCATCGCGGTGCTGATTCCGCTCTTGTTCATGGGGGACGTCATCGGGCGGCTGTTCCGCGAGTTCGCCATCACCCTCGCCGTGGCGATCCTCATCTCGGCGGTCGTCTCGCTCACCTTCACGCCCATGATGTGCGCGCGTCTGCTCGAGCCGCCGCGCCCGGAGAAGGAGAGCCGTGTGCTGCGCATCGCCGGGGCCGCCTTCGAGAGCCTCGCGGAGCATTACGGGCGATCGCTGAGGTGGGTGCTCGACCGCCAGCGCATGACGCTGCTCGTCGCCATCGGCACCCTGATCCTCACCGTGGTCCTGTATGTCCTCACGCCCAAGGGCTTCTTCCCGCCCCAGGATACCGGCCTCATCCAGGGCATTACGGAAGCGCCGCAGTCGGTGTCCTTCGCGGCCATGGCGCAGCGGCAGGAGGCGCTCGCCCGGGTGCTGCTGCAGGACCCGGCGGTCGAGAGCGTCTCCTCGTTCATCGGCGTGGACGGCGTCAACACCACGCTCAACAGCGGCCGGCTCCTCATCAACATGGTGCCGAAGAGCGCGCGCAGCCTCGACGCCGCCGGGGTGATCCGCCGCCTGCAGCCGCCCCTTGCGGGCGTGGACGGCATCACCGTGTACATGCAGCCGGTGCAGGATCTGACCATCGATGCGCGCGTCAGCCGCACGCTCTACGCGCTGTCGGCCGAAGACCCCGACATGAATGAGCTCGCGGTGTGGGTCAAGAAGCTGGTGGCGCGCCTCAAGACTCTGCCGCAGCTCGCGGACGTGGCGAGTGACCTGCAGGACGAGGGCCTGCAGACCTACGTGGAAATCGACCGCGATGCCGCCGGACGCCTCGGCGTGACTCCGGCGGCGATCGACAATGCGCTGTACGACGCCTTCGGCCAACGCCTGGTGTCGACGATCTTCACGCAATCCAACATCTATCGCGTGGTGCTCGAGCTCAAGCCCGGGGACCCGCAGGGCCCGGGACCCCTGGCGGGCCTGTACGTCGCCGCCGTGAACGGCAACGAGATCCCGCTCGCGAGTGTCGCGCGCATCCGTGAGGGGACCGCGCCGCTCGCGATCAATCACCTCGGGCAGTTCCCGGCCGCCACCGTCTCCTTCAATCTCGCCCCCGGCGCCTCGCTCGGCGAGGCCGTCAGCGCCATCAAGGCGGGGCAGCAGCAGCTGCAGATCCCGGCGAGCGTGCAGATGAGCTTTCAGGGCGCGGCGCTCGCGTTCCAGGGCACGCTCGGCAGCACGCTGTGGCTGATCCTCGCCGCGATCGTGACCGTGTACATCGTGCTCGGAGTGCTGTACGAGAGCTACATCCACCCGGTGACCATTCTCTCCACGCTCCCCTCCGCCGGCGTCGGCGCGCTGCTGGCGCTCATGATCGCCGGCGAAGACCTCTCGGTCGTGGCCATCATCGGCATCATTCTCCTGATCGGCATCGTGAAGAAGAACGCGATCATGATGATCGACTTCGCGCTGCAGGCCGAGCGCGGCGAGGGCAAGCCGCCGCGCGAGGCGATCTACCAGGCAGCGCTCCTGCGGCTGCGGCCGATCCTCATGACCACCATGGCGGCCATGCTGGGGGCGCTGCCGCTGATGCTCGCCTCCGGCATGGGCTCGGAGCTGCGCCGCCCGCTCGGCATCGCCATGGTCGGGGGACTGGCGATGAGCCAGGTGCTCACGCTGTTCACCACGCCGGTGATCTACCTGTACTTCGATCGCCTGGCAGTGCGGCTCGCGAGCTGGCGCGCGCGGGGGCGCGGCGCGGCGCCGCCCGCTGCCACCGCGCCGGCGAGCTTGGGGCACGTGAGCCCAGAGACCCACGCGCACCCGGCATGAATCTCTCGCGGCCCTTCATCGAGCGCCCGGTCGCCACGACCCTCCTCACCCTCGGCGTGGTGCTGGCCGGCGCCGCGGCGTTCGTGCACCTGCCGGTGGCGCCGCTCCCGCAGGTGGATTTCCCCACCATCTCGGTGAATGCGGGGCTGCCGGGCGCCAGCCCCGAGACCATGGCCGCCACCGTGGCAGCACCGCTCGAACGCTCGCTCGGGCGCATCGCCGCGGTCACCGAGATGACTTCCTCGAGCTCGCTCGGCTCGACCCACATCACGCTGCAATTTGACCTCAGCCGCGACATCGACGGTGCCGCGCGCGACGTACAGGCGGCGCTGAACGCCGCGCGCGCGCTGCTGCCGACGGGGCTCCCGAGCAATCCCACCTACCACAAGGTGAACCCCGCGGACGCGCCCATCATGATCCTCGGGCTCACCTCCAAGGCGCTCACCCGCGGCCAGATGTACGACGCGGCCTCCACCATACTGGCGCAGAAGCTGCTGCAGGTGAACGGCATCGGGGATGTCACGGTGGGCGGCAGCTCGCTGCCGGCGGTGCGCGTGGAGCTCAACCTCCCCGCGATGAACGGCTACGGCATCAACCCCGAGGCGGTGCGTGTGGCGCTCGCCACCACCAACGCCAACCGTCCCAAGGGCGCGCTCGAGAGCGGCGCGCGGCGCTGGCAGATCCTCGCCAACGACCAGGCGATGACCGCGGGCGAGTACATCCCGCTCATCGTCGGCTATCACAACGGCGCGGCCGTGCGCCTCGGCGACATCGCGCAGGTGAGCGACTCGGTGCAGGACCTGCGCAACGACGGACTCGCCAACGGCGACCCGGCCGTCATGCTGATCCTGTTCCGCCAGCCCGGCGCCAACATCATCGCCACCGTGGATCGCGTGCGCGCGCTGCTGCCACACCTGCGCGCCACCATCCCGGCGAGCATCGCCCTCAACGTGTACATGGACCGTACCCCGACGATCCGTGCCTCGCTCCACGACGTCGAGCGGGCGCTGGCGATCTCGGTCGCGCTCGTGGTGCTGTCGGTGTTCATGTTCCTGCGCAGCGCGCGCGCCGCCATGGTGCCGCTGGTCGCGGTGCCGGTGTCCCTGATCGGCACCTTCGGGGTCATGTATCTCGCCGGCTTCACTCTCGACAACCTCTCGCTCATGGCGCTCACCATCGCGACCGGTTTCGTGGTGGACGACGCGGTGGTGGTGCTGGAGAACGTGTCGCGTCACATGGAAGCCGGGGTGCCGCGTCTGCAGGCGGCGCTGCAGGGCGCGCGCGAGGTGGGTTTCACGGTGCTGTCGATGAGCCTGTCGCTGATCGCGGTGTTCATCCCGATCCTGCTGATGGGCGGGGTGGTGGGGCGGCTGTTCCGCGAATTCGCGATCACGCTCTCGGCGGCGATCCTGGTGTCGCTGCTGGTGTCACTCACCACGACGCCGATGATGTGTGCGCGCGTGACCGAGGAACACGACGCAGCTCGCAAGCGCGGCCGCCTGTACCAGTTCAGCGAGCGCGCCTTCAACGCCCTGCAGGACGGCTACCGCAGGTCCCTCGAGTGGGCCCTCGCCAACGGCCCCGCCGTGATGCTGATCCTGGCGATGACCGTGGCCCTGAACATCTATCTCTACATCCGCGTGCCGAAGGGTTTTTTCCCGCAGCAGGACACCGGTCTCATGGGCGGCCAGATCCAGGCCGATCAGGCCATCTCCTTCCAGGCGATGCGCGAGAAGCTGCGCTATTTCGTCGACGTCGTGCTGCACGATCCGGCCGTGAGCACCGTCGTCGGATTCACCGGCGGCGGCAAGCGCAACGGCGCCAACATGTTCATCTCCCTCAAGCCGCGTGCGCAGCGCCAGATGACCGCGGACGCGGTGATCGCGCGCCTGCGCGGCAAGCTCGGGCACGAGCCGGGCGCAAACCTGTACCTGCAGCCCTGGCAGGACATCCGCGTCGGGGGCCGCTCCTCCGGCGCCCAGTACCAGTACACCCTGCAGGCGGACACCATCACCGACCTGCGCGCCTGGGAGCCGCGGGTGCGGCTCATGATGAGCGCCCTCCCCGAGCTCGCCGACGTCAACACCGACGCACAGGACAAGGGACTGCAGACGAGCCTCGTGATCGACCACGACGCGGTCGCGCGCCTGGGCCTGAACCAGGCCGAGATCGACGGCACGCTGAACGACCTCTTCGGCCAGCGCCAGGTATCGACCATCTACCATCCGCTGAACCAGTACCACGTGGTCATGGAAGCGGCGCCGGAGTACTGGCAGAGCCCGGACACGCTGCGCACCGTGTACGTGACGAGCACCGCGGCGACGAGCACCGCGGCGACGGGCACCGCGGCGACGAGCACAGCAGCAACCGGCACCGCGGGGAGCGGCGCTGCCAAGGCTGCGACGACCGGCGCGGCCACGTCGAGCGCTGCGGGGACCGGCACGAGCGGCCAGCGTGTGCCGTTGAGCGATTTCTCGCATTACGAGGCGACCTCCACCCCGCTCGCGGTGAACCACCAGGGCCTGTCCGCCGCCTCGACCGTCTCCTTCAACCTGCCGCTGGGGGTGTCGCTGTCACAGGCCACCCAGGCCATCGAGGACGGTTTCGCGAAACTCGGCGCGCCCATCACGGTGCGCGGCAGCTTCCAGGGCACCGCCAAGGCGTTCCAGGATGCGCTCGGCAATCAGCCGCTGCTCATCCTGTCGGCGCTCGTCGCCGTGTACCTGGTGCTGGGCATCCTCTACGAGAGTCTGGTGCACCCGCTGACCATCCTGTCCACGCTCCCCTCCGCGGGCGTCGGAGCACTGCTGGCGTTGCTCGCCACCGGCCAGGACTTCACCATCATCGCGCTCATCGGCGTGATCCTGCTCATCGGCATCGTCAAGAAGAATGCCATCATGATGATCGACTTCGCGCTGCAGATCGAACGCGAACGCCAGTGCAGCGCGCGCGAGGCCATCTACCAGGCCTGCCTGCTGCGCCTGCGCCCGATTCTCATGACCACCATGGCGGCGATGTTCGGCGCGCTGCCGCTCGCGATCGGCAATGGCGATGGGGCGGAGCTGCGCCGCCCGCTCGGCATTGCGGTCGTCGGTGGGCTGTTCCTCAGCCAGCTGTTGACTCTGTATACGACTCCCGTCATGTACCTGTACCTCGACCGCTTCCGGCTGTGGGCGAAAGCGCGCCTGCAGCGCTTCTCGAACCCGCTCGAGTCCGCGCCCCCGCGCGGCCCGGCCAGGGTGCGCGGCGCTGAACAGGGGGCCTCGTGAGCGGCGCGGCCCGTTGGGGCGCTGCCCGTCGGCGCGCGGCGCGGCGCCTCCTGCTCCTCGCTCTGGCCGCCGTGGCCGGCTGCCAGTACCTGCCGGTCGGCCCGGTCTACCAGCGCCCGAGCATCGAGGTGCCGGCAAGCTACAAGGAGGCCAGGGACTGGAAGCCGGCCGAGCCACAGGACACGAAGCCGCGCGGCAACTGGTGGGACCTCTACGGCGATCCGGACCTCGACGCCCTCATGCGCCAGGTGCAGGTGTCCAATCAGAACGTGTTGCTCGCAGCGGCCAAATACGACCAGGCGCTGGCGCTGCTCGGCACCGCGCGCTCGGGCTACTTTCCCACGATCACCGCCGATGTCTCCTCCACGCGCAGCCAGAGCGGCGGCGGTGGCAGCGGCACCGCTTCCGCCAGCGCGGCGGCGGTGGGCACGAGCACCACCACCCAGGATCGCGTGAGCCTCGCCACCAACTGGGAGATCGATGTGTGGGGGCGCGTCCGCCGCACCGTCGAATCCAACCGCGCCTCGGCGCAGGCGAGCGCGGGCGATCTGGCCGCCATGCTGCTCTCGGAGCAGGCGACGCTCGCCCAGGCTTACTTCCAGCTGCGCGTGACGGACCTGGATCTCGCACTGCTGGAGCGCTCGATGGACGGTTACCAGAAGGCGCTCGAGGTCACGCAGAATCGCTACCAGGCAGGCGTCGCGCAGCGCTCGGACGTGACCCAGGCGCAGACGCAGCTCGAGAACGCGCGCGCCCAGTGGCTCGACCTCGGCATCACCCGTGCGACCCTCGAGCACGCCATCGCGGTGCTCATCGGCAAGCCTCCGGCGGCGCTGTCGATCGCGCGCAAGGATGAGACGCCGGCGATCCCTGCGATCCCGCTGACGCTGCCCTCGCAGCTGCTCGAGCGCCGCCCTGACATCGCCGCCGCCGAGCGCCGCGCCGCCGCCGCCAACGCCCAGATCCTCGAGCGCCGCCCTGACATCGCCGCCGCCGAGCGCCGCGCCGCCGCCGCCAACGCCCAGATCGGCGTGGCGCGCGCGGCATGGTTTCCGACGCTCTCGCTCGCCGCCTCCGGGGGTTACGCAAGCGACGGCTTCTCGAAGCTGTTCGAGCTGCCGAACCGCTTCTGGTCGCTGGGACCGGACCTCGCCGGCACCCTGATCGATTTCGGCGCCCGTCACTACCAGGTGCGGGCCGCGATCACGAACTACGATCAGAGCGTGGCCACCTACCGGCAGACGGTCCTGAGCGCCTTCCAGGACGTGGAAGACAATCTCGCGACGCTCGCGGTGCTCGCCCGGGAATCGGTCGCCGAGCGCGCCGCCGCGGACGCGGCCGCCGAGACCCTCACGATCACGCAGAACCAGTACAAGGCGGGCACGGTGGACTACCTCAACGTGGTCTCCGCGCAGAACGCCTCCCTGAGTGCCGAGCGCGCCTGGCGCGACATCGCCAGCCGCTCCCTCGCCGCCAGTGTGAGCCTGCTCAAGGCCCTCGGCGGCGGCTGGAGCGCCGACACCCTGCCCTACCCGCAGCGCTGAGGCACCGCGCCGTAGACCCGTACCGGGTCTGTGCCGAGCTTGGCTTAAGCCGGATTCTCGAGGCTGAACGCCTGGCGGTGGTCGTCGTAGGCAAACACTTCCCCGTACCGGCCCCAGCTGATGATGGTGCGCAGGGTCTGCTCGGCCGCCTCCTCCGCCATGTAGTCCTCGAGCTCGTCGAAGAAGCGGCTCTTGGGGGCCGAGTGACTGGCGCGCTCGTCCAGCACCCGGCGCACGTGCGCGGCGAGCGGCACGTAGGTAATGAGGTGGCGGGCGAAGAGCTTCTTGCGATCGTCGGTGTCGTCGCGGGCGAACTGCAGTCCTGCTTCCGTGAGGC
>WNGC01002348.1_pt1 | contig 12281 bp, 9 predicted proteins | sample 5400051 | NCBI WGS metagenome assembly WNGC01 (sample SAMN13153368, study PRJNA577476) | soil metagenome | isolation source: 20 cm soil or saprolite under grassland replicate 2 | place: USA:California | collected 2016-06-15 | reverse complement strand
GTCTTCGTCGCGACCTTCCTCTCAGCGCTCGGGTTCATCCCGGTCACGCTCGCCTTCGACGACAACTCGAAGTACACGTTCTCCGACCTCTACATCGCGGCGCTGGTCGGTCTCGTCGTCACCTTCCTGCTGGTCGCGATCACCGAGTTCTATACCGGGACGCGGTGGCGGCCCGTGAAGTCGATCGCACGTTCCTCTCAGACCGGACACGCGACCAACATCATCGAAGGTCTCGCCGTCGGGATGCAGGCCACGGCCCTCCCGGTGATCGTGATCGCGGCCGGAATCCTGATCGCGCACCACTTCGCCGGGCTCTACGGAATCGGCGTAGCAGTGATGGCGCAGCTGTCGATGACGGGTCTGATCGTGGCGCTCGACGCCTACGGGCCGGTCACCGACAACGCCGGCGGGATCGCCGAGATGGCAGATCTGCCGGAATCGGTGCGCGCAATCACCGACCCGCTCGACGCGGTCGGCAACACGACCAAGGCGGTGACCAAGGGCTACGCGATCGGCTCGGCCGCGCTGGCCGCGCTCGTACTCTTTGACAGCTACCACAGCGAGCTCGATCGCCAGGGCCTGAACGGGATCACCTTCGCGCTCGACGACGCCTGGGTGATCGCCGGCCTCTTCATCGGCGGCCTGATGCCGTTCCTGTTTGCCTCGCTTGCGATGGAGGCGGTGGGCCGCGTCGGCGGCCAGGTCGTGACCGAGGTACGTCGCCAGTTCCGCGAGATCCCGGGGATCATGGAGGGCACCGCCCGTCCGGAGTACGGGCGAGCGATCGACATCGTCACCGGCTCGGCGATCAAGAGCATGCTGCTGCCGGCGCTGATCCCGATCGCCTTCCCGATCATCATCGGCCTGATCAACGCCCGCATGCTCGGCGGCCTGCTGATCGGGACGATCGTCACCGGCCTCTTCCTCGCGATCGCGATGACCTCCGGCGGCGGCGCCTGGGACAACGCGAAGAAGCTGATCGAGGACGGCGCCTACGGCGGCAAGGGCTCAGAGGCCCACGCCGCCGCGGTCACCGGCGACACGGTTGGCGATCCGTACAAAGACACCGCGGGACCAGCGATCAACCCGATGATCAAGATCACCAACATCGTCGCGATCTTGATCATTCCGCTGCTCGTCTCAATCCACGGCTGAGAGGGACTGTCCCCGAACGGGGACTGTCCCATCAACGGTTGTAGGGACAGACCCCTTCGGGGTCAGTCCCTGCTTATCAACGAAGCAGCTGGTACGGGACGGAGGCGAGGATCACATGCGGCTCGAACAGGAGTAGCCGCTTCAAGTAGAGCGCCTTCTGGTTGTGGAGCGCGCGGCTCAGCCCGCGAACGACGAGTTCCGGCATCACCAGCACCACCTCGGTTCGGCCGTCTTCGGTCAAACGACGGAGGTAGGCGCGCAGGGGGGTGCCGATGTCGCGGTAGGGGGCGTCGTCGAGCTCGAGCGGGATCCGGGGACCGTGGGCGGCCCACTCACGGCGCAGTCTCGCCCCTTCTTCCTCGTCGATGGCAAAGTTGACGGCACGCGTGTCTTTGATTCCCAGGGTGCGCGCATAGTTGACGGCCCGCATCGACGACGCGTTCACGCCGGAGACGAGAACACGAACGACGGTCCGCTCCGGCGGCGCCTCGTCGGCGCCGGCCAGCACGGGTACGTCGGCGACGACGACTCCCGGTTCGGCCAGCAGCCGGAGCTTCAGCAGCAGCGCGCGCGGATGCGTGAACACCTCGAGCAGCGACGGGCGCCGGAAGAGCTCCGGTATGACGACGGTCACGAAGCTCGACTCGCCCCGAGGCAGGCGCCAGACCTGTTCGAGCACCGCCTCCGTGACGCCGAGCGAACCGTCGAGTACCTCTAGGTGCGAGCGCTCGTCCGAAAACCGGAACCAGCGCGGCTTGATGCCAGGGTCGGTGCCGCGCGCCGGCACGTGGATCGCGCGAAAGCCGTTGCCCGTCTGTTCCGTGAACCGGAGGGCGTCGGCGGTCGCCTCGTCGATCGACTCGACCAGCAGCAGAGTCGAGTTTCGCGGCGGTGGCGCTGCGACGACTGCCACCGCGCCGGCTTGCAACCGCCGCGCAATTCCACGGTAGTGGCGACGGATTCCGTAGAAGGCGAGCACGAGTAGGGGGATGGCGACGGTGACGAGCCAGGCCCCCGCCGCGAACTTGGTGACGATCACGATCGCCGCGACGATCCCGGTCGCCGAGGCGCCGACGCCGTTGACGAGGGCGCGGTAGCGCCAGCCGGGTTCGCGGACGCGCTTCCAGTAGCGGACCATCCCGGCCTGCGACAGCGTGAAGGCGGTGAAGACGCCGATCACATACAGGTGGATCAGCGAGTTGACATTCGCGCCGTAGATCCAGATCAGCAACCCCGCGAGAGTCGCAAGCACGAGCATCCCGTTCGAGAACACGAGCCGGTCACCGAGGTTCGTGAATTGCCTCGGAGCGAAGTTGTCCCGTGCCAGGAGCGCTGCGAGCCGAGGAAAACCCTGGAAGGACGTGTTCGCGGCGAGAACGAGAATCAGCAGCGTCGTCACCTGCACTGCGTAGTAGAGGAAGCCGGCGGCCGATCCCGCGGGGAAGGTGGCGCGGGCGAGCTGTGAGACGACCGAGGCCGTCTGGCTTGGCCGGGCGTGCTCTTGGACGGCGAGATACGAGACGCCGAGGAAGAGCGTGATTGCGATCGCGCCGAGGATGGCGAGCGTCGTCGCGGCATTCCTGCCGTGCGGACGCCTGAACGCATTCACCCCGTTGGCGATCGCCTCGACGCCGGTCAAGGCCGTCGAGCCCGAGGAGAAAGCGCGCAGCAACACGAACAGGGTCACGGCGCCGGCGCCGTTAGCGATCGGGTGAGGAACGACCGCATGCGGGGTTTGGCCGAACAGGCTCTTGACGAGACCGACACCGACGAGCGCGAACATGGCAGCGACGAAGGCGTACGTCGGCAGCGCGAATGCAAGCCCCGACTCGCGGATGCCGCGGAGGTTGACGAGGACGATGACTCCGAGGCACCCGAGCGAGAGCAAGACCTTGTGGGCCTCGAGCGACGGCGCGAGCGACGTGACCGCAAAGATGCCGGCGGCGATCGAGACCGCAACCGTGAGCACGTAGTCGGTGAGCAGCGCGGCAGCACCGAGAAGACTCGGAAACGTCCCGAGGTTGTCCTTGGCGACGATGTAGGCCCCGCCACTGGTTTCGTACGCCTGGACGGTCTGGCGATACGAAGCGACCACGATCGCGAGTAGCGCCGCAATCGCAATCGAGATGGGGAAGACGAGGTGCGCGGCTCCCGCAGAGGCCGCAACCAGGACGACGAGCGCCGACTCGGTCGCATACGCCACCGACGAGAGCGGGTCCGAGGCGAAGATCGGCAGCGCCAGCGTCTTCGGGAGCAGCGTTTCCTCGAGCTCGCCGCTCGCCATCGGCCGTCCGACGATCGCTCGCTTCAGAGGGCGGTCCCGCGGCGTCTCGAGCGTCGTTTGACTCACGCGACGGCCCGCCTGGCTTGCGGTGGGGCGCCGGTCGCGATCAGCACCGGGCAGGGAGCGTCGTTCAGCACCGACCAGACGTCGCGCGAGAACGGCCGGCGGAATCCCCGCTGCGAATCGACAGGTGCCCCGACCACGATCAGCGACGCCCGCACCTCCACGGCCGCCTCCGCGACACCGTGCCCGAGCTCCCCAGGCCGCGCGCGGACGATCTGAGCGTGGGCGCCGACGCCGTAGCTCTCGGCAAGCGCACGCTCGCGGCCGAGTTCGATCTGGAGGGCCGCTTCCTCCCGCTTGAAGTGGGCGTCTAGCGGTAGCTCCCAGTCGACATACAGCGGCGCCAGCAGGAGCACGCGCGAGCCGCGGTCGGAGGCGAGGCGGCAGGCCAGGTCGAGCGCGTGGCGCGTGTGCTCGGCGTCGAGCAGCGGGACGACGACCATCCGCTGGAGTCCCACGAGGCGACGGGTCGTTCGACGGAGCCGCCGACGCCCGCTATCGAGCGCTTGCAGGGAGAGGAAACGCCGGAACGATGCCACCCAACCAACGTAGGCAGGGCCGGGTCAGAGCCGCCTCAGGATTGCGCCGCCTCGGCTCAAGATTTGCTCAAGGCGGCCCCTTCCTCGGTTGCGGGGAGCTCGAGGACGAACGTCGAACCGCCGCTCGACTCCGCCTCGGGCTCCACCCAAACTCGACCGCCGTTGGCCTCGGCGAATCCTCTCGCAATCGCAAGCCCGAGGCCGCTCCCGGGGCCGGAGGTACTTCCACGCTCGAAGGGGTCGAAGATCCTTTCGCGGTCCGACTCCGGGATACCGGGACCTCGATCCCGGACGCGGACGCGGACGCGCCCACCGCCGTCTTCGACAGTGATGTCGATCGGATCGCTCGGCGATGAGAACTTCAAGGCGTTCTCGATCAGGTTCACCAACACGCGATGGACCTGCGGACCGTCGACGCGAACGAGCCCGACCTCGACGGGGATGTCTGTCTCGACTCGGTCGGCTTCGCGGCCGAGCTGCTCGAGCGCGGAAGCAAGCAGCGCGTCGGCCGTCCACAACTCGGGCGTCCGTCTCGACGGGCCGGCTTCGAGTCGCGACAGATCGAGCAGATTCTCGACGAGCCGCTCGAGGCGGCGGACCTCGATCCCGATCGTCTCGAAGAGCTCTTCGCGCTCTCGTGCGTCCAACTGAACGGCAGGATTGTCCAGACCTTCGCTCGCGGCCCGGATTGCGGTGAGGGGCGAGCGCAGATCGTGGCTGACGGCGTGGAGGACAGCGGTCTTGACCGCGTCGGCTTGTCGAAGCGTCTCTGCTTCGACAGCCTCGCGCGCCAGCCGGCGCGAGCGCGTCGCGAGCTCACCGACGACGACGCCGACCGTGAGGTAGACGGCGAGCGCGACCCAATTCTCGGACTCGCGGAGAGCGAACGTATGCACCGGTGGCAGAAAGAGGAAGTTGAACGCAAGCATCGAGCCGACAGAAACTGGGATCGCGTAGGCCAGGCCGAAGACGACAGCGACCGCGACGACGGCGAGCACGTAGAGCACGCCCAGGCTGACGACCGGGGCGATCGGGCGCAGCGCATAGACGGCGCCGGTTACGACAGCGACAGCGCCGACGCTGAAGGCGACCCCAGCACTGCGCCTCCGCCATTTGCTTTCCAAGGCTCAGGCCTCGCGCTTGAGGGGGTCCACGAGCCGGTAACCGGCGCCCGGCTCGGTGAGCAGGTAGCGGGGCCGGGCAGGGTCGGGCTCTAGCTTCCGCCGCAGTTGCGAGACGTAGACGTGCAGGTAGTGCGACTCGGCGTCGTAGGCAGGCCCCCAGACCTCGCGCAGGATGGCCGGGTGCGTCAGCAGCTTGCCCTCGTTTCGCGCGAACAGACGCAGGAGATCGAACTCGTTCGGCGTCAGCGCGACAGGCTCGCCGGCGAACGTGACCGACCGCTTGTCGAGGTCGACGACGAGCTCGCCGATCTCCAAGATCGGCCCGGTCTCGGGCGCCGTCCTGCGGAGGGCGGCCCTCAGCCGAGCCAGCAGCTCGTCCGTGCCGAACGGCTTCGTCACGTAATCGTCGGCGCCTGCGTCGAGCGCGGCGACCTTCTCGCCCTCGTCGCCGACGGCAGAGAGGACGAGGATGGGAACCTCCGTCCACGCGCGCAGCTCGCGGCAGACCTCCAAACCGTGCCGGTCCGGGAGAACCAGGTCGAGAATGACGGCCTTCGGAGGGCGAACCGCGGCGCTCCGGAGCGCCTCCTCGCCCGTGGCGGCAGCCACGACGTCGTAGCCCGCGCCGCGCAACGTGGCCTGTAGCGCGCGCAGGATGTGCGGCTCGTCGTCGACGACGAGAATACGGCCCCCGCCGAGCTGGGGCGTTGTTGTCTTCACCGAAACAGGATAAGTCCAGTGACATAGCTCACCGCGCCGCGAAGTAGCATCCGCGCGTGCCGCGACGGCGTCGCCAACAACGTCTCGAGCGCGTCCTCGGCACGCCGGCGCTCTTCGCGACGGCTTACGGGAACGTTGGCTCCTCGATCTACTACGCGCTCGGCCTCGTCGCGGGGATCGCGCTCGGGCTGACGCCGCTCGTCTTCGTGATCAGCGGGGTGATCTTCGCCGCAACCGCCGCGACCTATGCGGAGGGGACGGTTCGCTTTCCCGAGGCCGGCGGCTCCTCGAGCTTCGCCCGCAACGGCTTCGACGAGCTCGTCTCGTTCATCGCTGCGTGGGCGCAGATGCTCAATTACGTGATCACGATCGCCATCTCGGCGTTCTTCGTGCCTCACTACCTCTCGATTTTCTGGGAACCGCTGAGGACAAATCCGTGGGACATCGTCGGCGGGGCGATCGTGATCACGCTACTCGTGTTGCTGAATATCGTCGGCATTCGCGAGGCGGCGAACCTGAACATCTTCCTCGCCGTCGTCGACTTTGCAACGCAGCTCCTGCTGGTGTTGGTCGGGTTCGCGCTGATCTTCAGCCCGCACACGGTCTTCTCGGCGAATCTCCATTGGGGGGTCGCGCCGACGTGGTCGAGCTTCTTCCTCGCGATCCCGATCGCGATGATCGCCTACACCGGGATCGAGACGGTCTCGAACCTCGCGGAGGAGGCACGCGACCCGCCGCGCGACATCCCGCGCTCGATCTCGTGGGTCGCGGGCGCCGTCTTCGCGATCTACTTCACGCTGCCGCTGATCGCGCTCTCGGCGCTGCCGGTGCACCGCGTGGACGGTGGGTACGCAACGCTGCTCGGGGAGCAGCCGAAGTCGGGCGGGGGAGGCGGGTTTGCCAACGACCCCGTGCTCGGAGTCGTCGAGCACCTCGGTCTGCACGGAACGGTGTTGAGCGTCGCGAAGGTGTACGTCGGCATTCTCGCCGCGACGATCCTCTTCATCGCGACGAACGCCGGGGTGATCGGGGCCTCTCGGATCACCTACGCGATGGCGGGTTACCGGCAGATCCCGGAGATCTTCCGGCGGTTGCATCCGAGGTTCAAGACGCCGTGGCTGTCACTGCTCGTTTTCGGCGGGATCATCTCGATCGCCGTTCTACTGCCCGGCAAGACGACCTTCCTCGGCAACATGTACGCGTTCGGGGCGATGCTCTCGTTCTCGATCGCCCATGCCTCGATCATCGCGCTGCGGGTGAAGCGCCGCGACCGCGAGATGCGCTTTCGCGCCCGCCCGAACCTGCGCGTCGGCGGTGTCGACTGGCCCCTGTTCGCGATCTTCGGCGGGCTCGGGACGGCGGCCGCCTGGCTCGTGGTCGTCGTCCAGAAGGCGGACGCCCGCTGGGTCGGTTTGGGCTGGCTGACCCTGGGGCTGATCCTGTACGCGAGCTACCGGCGCTACGTCGTGCACGCGGGGCTGCGCGAAACGGTGCGGGCGCCCATCTTGATCGGCCCGGCAATCGCGCTGGAGTACCGCAGCATCCTGGTCCCGGTGAAGCCGGGACGCGAGTCGGAGGAAGCGATCGACTTCGCCTGCCGGCTCGCGGCCGAGCGCCGTTCTTCGATCGCGGCGGTCAGCGTCGTCGTGGTGCCGCTAGAGCTGCCTCTCGACGCCGACCTGCCTGAGGCCGAAGCCGCAGCGAACGAGGCCCTAGACTCGGCAGTCGCGATCGGTGAGCTCTACGGCGTCGACGTGGTCGGGCGGCTGCTGCGTGCCCGGAGCCCGGGACGCGCGATCGTCCGCGAGGCAGAGCGGCGCCAGACGGAGATCATCGTCATCGGCGCGCCGCGCGCGGATCGGCCGCAGCGGGCGATCTTCAGCGAGACCGTCGACTTCATCCTCAAGAACGCGCCCTCCCGCGTGATGGTCGTGGCGGGGAAGAAGGCTGTCGCCGCATGAGGCGTCGCTTGCGATGCCGGTCTGGAGGCCGTAGCGGCTTTGCCGCTGCGGCCGTCCAAACCCGGCTGTTGGAATCGCCCGCGCAAAACAAAAGCAGGCGGGACGAATGAACTTCTATCGAGGGGCGACGGCGCTGTTCGGGGTTGCGTTTCTGGGGATCGGGATCGCGCTGGTCATCGTCACCGCGGCGCGGGGCGGCGGCGCGGTCGGCTACGTGTTGGGCGTGTTGTTTGCCGCCCTGGGGGTCGGACGCTTGTACCTGCTGCGGTCGCGAACGCCAAGGGACAGTCGGTAGGGACAGTCCCCCGGAGGGGGTCTGTCCCTAAAGCGGTTCTAGGGCCGCAGCGGTTTCAGGGCCAGTCCCCGTTCGGGGACAGTCCCTGGGTCTGTCCCTGAAGCGGTTCTAGGGCCGCCGCCGTTTCAGGGACAGTCCCCGTTCGGGGACAGTCCCTAAGCTGCGCTAAATGGCGCGCAAGCTCCCACGATTACAGCGGGTTCTCGACGCGCCGGCGTTGTTCTCGATCGCGTACGGCGAGATTGCCTCCTCGATCTACTTCGCGCTCGGGATCATCGCCTTCCACGCGCTCGGCTTCACGCCAGCCGTTCTGCTCCTCACCGGCGCGCTCTTCCTTGTCGTCTCCCTCTCGTACGCCGAGGGCACCGCCGCGATCCGCGAGACCGGCGGCGCGGCGACCTTCGTCCGGATCGCCTTCAACGACTTCTGGGGCTTCGTCACCGGCTGGGCGCTCTTCCTCGACTACCTGATCGTGATCGCGCTGGCCGCCCTTTACGTTCCCCACTACGCCGCTGCGGCGCTCTTCACCAACATCAACAAACCATGGGATGTCGTCGCCGGCTGCGGCGTGATCGCGGCCATCGCCGCCGTTCGCCTGCTCCGAAACCGTCGCCTCTTCCGCTTCGCCGTGGTCATAGCGCTCATCGACCTGGCGACCCAGTTGTTGCTCGTCATCCTCGGGCTAGCCCTGCTCTTCTCGCCCCACGCACTCAGCCAGGGGACGTCGCTCGGTAGCAATCCGACCTGGCATTCGATTGCGTTCGCGCTTCCGCTGGCGATGCTTGCGTACACAGGTCTCGAGACCGTCGCGAACCTCTCCGAGGAGGTCCGGCGCCCTGGCCGCGACCTGCCGCGGAGCCTGTTCGGGGCGATCGGGCTCGTCGTCCTGCTCTATGCGGCAATCGCCGTCGTCGGGCTCTCGGCGTTTCCGGCCGGGCACGGGACACCGCTCGGCAGCACCTGGGCGAAGGCGCCGCTGATGGGCATCGTCGCCCGTCTCCGCGACCACCTGCCAGACGTGCTCGGCGCGCCGCTGCAGGTTTTCGTCGGCACGACAGGAGCGCTGATCCTGGTGACCGCGGTGGCGACGTCGATCGCGGGTTTCGGCCGCCTTGCCTACTCGCTCGGCGAGCACGGTCAGCTCCCGCGCGTCTTCGGTCGCCTCAGCCGACGCTCAGTCATCGCCCCGCAGTCGATCATCGCCGCGGCGCTCATCTCGATAGCGCTGTTGATCACGACTTCGGCCGTGCTCAGCCACCCGGTCTTCTTCCTCGCCGGCCTCTACAGCTTCGGTGTCCTGCTCGCCTTCACGGCGGCGCAGCTGGCCGTGATCAAGCTGCGCTTCAGCCATCCGGAGAAGCGGCGGCCGTACCGGGTGCCGCTGAACATGGGCCGGGTCCCGGTACCGGCGGTCGTCGGCGCGTTCCTGACCACCGTCGTCTGGATCCTCGCGCTCGCGACCCACAAAGGCGCCCGCTACGGGGGGCCGGCGTGGCTCGCGGCCGGCCTGCTGATGTACGTCGTCCTCCGACGCTCTCGTGGCGAACGGCTGACCCAGCGCGTCGTCTCGGCCGACGAGCACGTCGACCTCACCGAGGCGCAGTACTCGAGCATCCTCGTGCCCCTGAAGCTCGGCCCGATCGGCGAGGAGATGGTTGCGACGGCGGTGAAGCTCGCGCAGGAATCGGGAGCCTCGGTCTGGGCGCTGCACGTCGTCCGGGTGCCGATGGACCGGCCCCTGGACCAGGAGCTCCCTGAAGAGGAAGAGAATGCCACCGCTGCACTGGCCGAAGCCCAGCTGCTGGGTTCCGATCACGGCGTCGAGGTCAAGGGGAGGACGGTTCGCGCCCGTTCGATCGGCGACGCGATTGTCAGCCAGGCCAAGGAGCTGGGAGTCGATCTGATCGTGCTCGGCTCGGCCCCCAAATGGCGGCGCCAGTCGCGTTTCTTCTCGCCGACGGTCGAGTATGTGCTGAAGAAGGCGCCCTGCGAGGTGCTCGTGGTCGCGTTCCCGCAGGGGGTTCTGGAGGCGGACGAAGAAGAGCCTGCATATGCCACAACGTGAGCTATGGTGAGCCCGTGAAGGCACTGGTGATCGGCTGTGGCCGTGTCGGGTCGAATGTGGCGCTTCAGCTCGCCGAGGAGGGCTGGGAGGTGACCGCGGTCGACGAGAAAGAAGAGGCGCTCACGCGCCTCGGCGAGAAATGGCGCGGCGGCTTCGTGCTCGGCCACGGGATGGACGTCGACGTCTTGCGCGAGGCGGGCATCGAGGACGCCGACGCCGTCGTCGTCGCCACGAACGGTGACAACACGAACCTCGTGGTCGCACAGGTGGCGATGAAGCGCTTCGACAACCAGTGCGTCGTCGTCCGCATCCTCGACCCTGCGCGGGCCGACTTCTACCAGACACTCGGTTTGCGCACGGTCTGTCCGACGAAGGCGGCAATCAGCGAGCTGATGGAAGCCGCACGCGCCTGCGAGATCCCACCGCGCGAGCCTGTCCCGACGAGTTAACCCAGGTGTACGTCCTCATCGCAGGCGGCGGCAAGATCGGCGCGAACCTGGCCCGGAACTTGCTGCGCGACGGCCACGGCCACGAGGTGACGCTGATCGAGCAGCGGCGAGACCGCTACGAACGGCTCGAGCATGAGTTCGAGCACCAGGTGCAGCTGGGCGACGCGACCGAGATCCACGTCCTCGACCGGGCCGGGATCGCACGGCCGCCCGACGTCGTCGTCGCGGTCACCGGCGACGACGAGGACAACCTGATCATCTGCCAGCTCGCGCGCGAGAAGTACGGCGTCGGCAAAGTCGTCGCGCGCGTGAACGATCCCCGTAACCAGGCGCACTTCGACCTGCTCGGGATCTCCGCCACGGTTTCGGCGACTGCGAGCATCATGGCCCTGATCGAGCACGAGGTTCCCGAGCACGACCTGATCCACCTGCTCGAGCTCCGCAAGGAGAACCTCGAGATCGTCGAGGTTCAGATCGACAAGAATGCTCCCGCGGCCGGCAAGCGCGTCGAGAAGCTGAAGCTGCCCGAAGGCTCGCGGCTGATCTCGATCACTCGTAACGGCAGGTCGGAGATCGCGATCGGCTCGACCGAGCTGCAGCCGGGCGACCAGGTGCTAGCGATCCTCCAGCCCGGCAAGGAGGACGAGCTCCGCCGGGTGCTGCTCAAGAACTAGCCGCAAATTCCGTGACCCTGTAGCGGGTCACTACTATCGAGCGAGGTGAATCCTGTACCTCCAACGGTGAAGGTCGTGGGTCGGCAGATGGACGCCGAGCACTACCGCATGCGCGATTTCCTCACTACCGCATGCGCGATTTCCTCACGCGCACGGCACAGCCGTACGAATGGCACGAGGCGGGGTCGGCCGAGGCCGACGACCGCCTCGCCGAGCTCGGTGTCACCGTCTGAGCTTGTCCTTGCTCTCGAGCACGCGCGAGAGCGAACCGAAGCTCTGCTCGAGCCGCTCTCGGACGAGCAGCTGACGCGGCAGGTCTCGCCGCTTCAGTCACCGCTCGTCTGGGATCTCGCACACATCGGCCACTTCGAGGAGCTGTGGCTCCTGCGGCGCGTCGGCGGACGGCGACCGGTGTCGCCGAAGTTCGACGACCTCTACGACTCGTTTGCTCACCCGCGCGGCGAGCGCGGCCGCCTGCCGCTCCTGTCACCGGAGGCCGCGCGCGCCTATGCACGGGAGGTGCGCGAAGCCGTCCTCGGGCTGCTTCCCGAGCTGTCCTCCAACGGTGGGGATCCGCTGCTCGAAGGGGGCTTCGTCGTCGGGATGGTCGCCCAGCATGAGCTCCAGCACGCCGAGACGATGGCGCAGACGCTGGCGCTCGTGGGCCTGCCGGAGCAGGGGCCTCCCGAGGTCAAAGCGAGCGGTGAGGTGACCGTTCCCGCCGGCCCGTTCACGCTCGGCTCGACGGAGCCTTGGACCTACGACAACGAGCGCCCCGCGCACGTCGTCCACCTACCATCGTTCCGGATTGACCGCGCCCTCGTGACCAACGCGGAGTACGCGGCGTTCGTGGAGGACGGTGCGGCTGCGCCACCCGGCTGGAATCCTGCCGCGCGCCCGCACGCCCCTGTCCAGCACGTCTCCTTTGACGAGGCCGAGGCGTACGCGGGTT
>WNGC01002066.1_pt1 | contig 12283 bp, 8 predicted proteins | sample 5400051 | NCBI WGS metagenome assembly WNGC01 (sample SAMN13153368, study PRJNA577476) | soil metagenome | isolation source: 20 cm soil or saprolite under grassland replicate 2 | place: USA:California | collected 2016-06-15 | reverse complement strand
GCTTCGTGGCACCACACGCCCTCCACACCGCTCAAGCCCGCGCGCTCGACCTCGTCCCAGATCATCCCCGCCTTCATCACACATTTGCCGTAGGAGAAATCCGACGGCGGGCGCATCGGCGTCGCCATCGTCAGTATCGGGTCGTTGCGGTGATAGATGCGCTGCACTCGGATCACCGGTTGCTCGCTCCTTCCGCCGGCGTAGTAGCCGGTGAACTCGCCGAACGGTCCCTCGGGAGCGACATCGCCCGGGACCATCTCGCCCTCGAGAACGATCTCCGCGTGGGCGGGCAAGGGAAGGCCGTGGAGCTCGCTTTCGATCACTTCGAAAGGTTCGCCGCGGTGTCCGCCCGCGTAGTCGTATTCGGAAAGCCCGAAACGCAGCTCGTTGCCACCGGCGAGAAAGAGCAAAGGGTCGTGGCCGCAGGACACGAGCACCGGACAAGACTTCCCTTGCTTGAAATACTTCTCGCGGATCTGGCGGCCGTGCTTGCCCGGAGACATCCACACGCCGACGCGCTTTGCGTCGTGCACCATCACCCGATACGTGCCGCAGTTGACCCAGTTTTCCTCCGGGTCGCGCATGATGACGAGGTCGTCGGTGCCGATATAGCGGCCTCCGTCCAGTTCGTGCAGGAACGGCACGGGGAACTTGAGCACGTCGACTTCGCGGTCGCGCAGAACGTTTTCGAGCACCGGTCCGCGCTTCACGACACGCGGCGCAACCGGGCGGTGGCGCTTCATGCGATCGCGGTACGCGCGTACCACATCGAGCGGATGCGCCGGAACCGGAAAGCCCAGCGTGATCGCGAGGCGCCGCATCGAATTGGTCGATCCCGACAGTACGCGAAAGCCACGCGGGTACTCGGGCACGTCCTCGAAGAGCACCGCCGGCGCGTCGCGCCGCTCGTTCACGGATTCGGCGAGCGTGCCCATTTCGAGATTCCAGTGCGCGCCCGGAACTTTCAGCAGCTCGCCCGCGCGTTCGATGCGGGAGAGAAACTCCCGCAAGTCTTGATGCGGGCGATCGTAGTCGTTCCAGATCTTGACGGCAGCGGGATCGTTCATGAGCTTCCTTCTCAGTCGGCGCGAATCTTGGCCTCTGCGATGACGCGTCTCCAGCGCTCAAGTTCCGTTCCGACCAGCCTGGACAGGCGCTCCGGTTCTCCGCCCGCGGGAGACAGCCCTTGCTTCGCCAGGATTTCCTTCACGTCGGTCAGGGCGAGGATGGCGCTGATTTCGGCGTTGAGCTTGCGCACGATATCCGCAGGCGTCGAGGCGGGCGCCATCAATCCGTACCAGACGGTGGACTCGACCTCGGGGTATCCCGCGTCCTTCAAGGTCGGGACATTCGGGAATACGGAGGAGGGTTCGTCGCTCAATACGGCGAGCAGCCGCACCTTGCCCGCATGCACCAGAGGAGCGACGGTATGCACCGGCAGGATCATGGCATCGACATATCCTCCCGCGAGATCCTTGGTCGCTTCCGCCGCGCCTTTGTAAGGCACGTGAGTGATGTCGGTGCCCGTCGTGAGTTTGAAAAGTTCCATCGTGAGGTGTTGCGGAGTTCCGTTGCCGGAGGAGGCGTAGTTGAGCTTCCCCGGATTCGATTTGGCAAGAGCGACGAATTGGCCGATGTTGGCGGCGGGCGTGTTTGCGCTGATCGCGAATGAAAGAACGCCGGTCGCAACCAGGCTCACCGGGGTGAAGCTCTTCAGGGGATCGTAGCTCGATTTCTTGCTCAGCGCAGGGTTGAGGGCAAATGTCGTGGCGGTCATCATCAAAGTGTAGCCGTCGCCTGCCGCCCGAGCGGCGAGCTCCGTGCCGATATTCCCGCTTGCTCCAGGTCTGTTGTCGACGACGACGGCTACGCCCCAGCGTTCGCTCAACCTCTGGCCGCAGGTGCGCGCCAGGATATCGATGCCTGTTCCGGGTGAAAAGGGGGCGATGATGGTGATCGCGCGGCTCGGGTAGTTTTGCTGGGCCAAGACCGGACCGGCTGCAAGGGCGGCGAGAATCAGCGCAGCGGCGGGCGATCTGTCAATCGGCATGGGCGCTCCGGCAGTTATTGTAAAGCCGATCCGGGGAGATCTTCGCGGCTCAGGAGAAACACGCAGTCGTATCCGGCGCTCGTCTCCGGCCAGATGAACGGAAGCCGCGGAAAGGCCCGCTCGAGCCTGTGGCGGTTGTGACCGATCTCCACCAATAGGAGTCCCCGGGGCCGGAGAAAACTTGCCGCATCCAGCAGGATCCGACGCACGGTTTGCAGGCCGTCTTGCCCGCCGTCGAGCGCAAGCCGGGGCTCGTGCCGGTATTCAGGCGGGAGCTCGCGCATCGCCGTCGCCGCGACATAGGGTGGATTGGCGATTATGAGGTCGTATCGCGCCGGTTTCAGCCCGGCGAACAAGTCTCCCCGCGAAAGCCTGACGCGCCGGCCGAGACGGTAGGTCCGCAGGTTCCGGCGCGCAACGGCGAGCGCCGATCGCGAAACATCGCTTGCGTCTACGCTGGCATGCGGAAACGCAAGGGCGAGCAATATGGCCAAGCAGCCTGAGCCGGTGCACAGGTCGAGCGCCCGGCGCAGTTCCCGCGAGCGCGGGAGCCAGGGTGAGAGCCGATCTCGAAGCAACTCGGCGATGAAAGAGCGCGGCACGACGACGCGCTCGTCCACGTAGAACCGGAGCTCGCCCAGCCAGGCTTCCTTGATGAGATAAGCGAGTGGACTGCGAGTGCGGACACGCTCCTCGATCAACCGCGAGGCGCTCCGGCGTTCCCGTGCCGTCAGCTCGTAGCCGAGCGATCGGGCAAGCTCATCGTGGGGCAAGCGCAGCACGCTCATGAGTAGCCACGCCGCTTCCTCCCGCGCGCTGTGCGTTCCGTGGCCGAAACGGAGGCGGGCAGCCCGAAAGCGCCGTTCCGCGTAGCACAACCAGTCGCGCAGCACCGCCGAAGGTGCTGCGCGGGTGCGGGTGGGAGGCCGTGAGCGCGTCAGGATGCGAGAAGCCGCCCGAGGAGGCCCTGGTAGATTTCGCGCAGCGATTCGATCGCGCCCAGATCGACGTGCTCATTGAGCTTGTGGATCGAGGCGTTCACCGGACCGAACTCGACCACCTCGGAACAGACCTCCGCGACGAAGCGGCCGTCGGACGTGCCGCCCGTCGTGCTGACCTCCGGGGTGGCGCCGGTGACGTCCCGGATTGCAGCGCTCAGAGTCTCGACCAGTTTGCCGCGAGGCGTGAGGTAGGGCGTCCCGGAAAGCGACCAGTCGAGCTCGTAATCGAGCCCATGGCGATCGAGCATCGAAGCGACGCGTGCTTTCAGTCGCTCAGGCGAGCTCGCCGTGGAAAAACGGAAATTGAACAGGATTTCCACCTCGCCTGGAATGACGTTGGCGGCTCCGGTTCCGCCGTGGATGTTCGAGATCTGCCACGTCGTGGGAGGAAAGGATTCGTTGCCCCGGTCCCACTCGGTTGCGGCAAGCTCGGTGAGCGCCGGCACCGCGAGATGGACGGGATTCTTCGCAAGATGCGGATAAGCCACGTGCCCCTGCACGCCTCTCACCCGCAATGTGCCGGAGAGCGAGCCGCGCCGGCCGTTCTTGATGGTGTCGCCCAGCCTGGAAACGCATGTCGGCTCGCCGACCAGGCAATAGTCGATGCGCTCGCCACGGTTCTTCAGCAGTTCGACCACTTTTGAAGTCCCGTCCACGGCGGGACCTTCCTCGTCGGAAGTGATGAGCAGTGCGATCGATCCCCGAGGCGAGGGATGCTTGGCGAGGAAACCCTCGACGGCGACGACGAAAGCGGCAATCGAGGTTTTCATGTCCGCCGCTCCGCGCCCGAAGAGCTTTCCATCGCGCTCGGTTGGCACGAAGGGGTCGCTGTGCCATTTCTCGATCGGGCCCGTGGGCACGACGTCGGTGTGGCCGATGAAGCAGAGGAGGGGACGGCCCTCGCCGCGTCGAGCCCAGAGATTGGTCACCTCGCCGCGCCGGATCGGCTCGATTGCAAATCCGACCCGCGCAAGACGTTCGCCGAGGAATTCCTGGCAGCCGCCGTCCTCGGGAGTGACTGAGCGTCGCGCGATCAGCTCGCGGGCGAGCCGGAGCGTCGCGGCCGGTTCAACGGCCGGCATGGGGATTCTTGGTGGAACCGGCCCAGCAGAAGAAAATCGGGCGGGTCCTGACGACCTGCATCAATGCTATGCGCGCTCCGTCTCGCTGGTGTCGAGCTTGAACTCGCTGAACGGAGCGCTGGTGGTGGCTCCCGCCGCGGGTCTTGCCTCCGAGTTTCGTTCCTTGCCGGCCGCAAAATCGGCGCCGGCCGCGGTGTTGTTGATGAGCCAAAGCAGATTGTTCGCGGAGTCCGCGTTGGAAAGCCCCTCGTCCTGTGTGATGAGACCGTCCCGAATCATTTTGAAGAGCGATTGCTCGAAGGTCTGCGAGCCGGGGGTCAGCGCCTTCTCCATCGCCTCCTTCATCTCGCCGATCTCGCCTTTTTCGATCAATTCGGCAATGTAGCGGCTGTTCAGCATGACCTCCACCGCCGCTGAACGCAGGCCCCTGACGTTCTTGACGAGGCGCTGCGATATGACGCACTTGAGCGTCGCCGACAGGTCCTGCAGCAGCGCGGTGCGGCTTTCCAGCGGGTAGAAGCTGATGATGCGGTTCATCGTGTGATAGCTGTTGTTGGCGTGCAGCGTGGCGAGGCACAGGTGGCCGGACTGCGCGTACTGGATCGCCGAGGTCATGTTCTCCTTGTCGCGGATTTCGCCGATGAGGATGCAATCGGGAGCTTGGCGCAAGGCATTCTTCAGCCCCACTCTCATATCCAGGGTGTCGGTCCCGACCTCGCGCTGGCTCACGATCGACTTCTTGTTCTGGAAAATGAACTCCACCGGCTCTTCGAGCGTAAAAATATGTCCGGTTCGCTGTTCGTTGCGATAGTCGAGCATGGCGGCAAGCGTCGTCGACTTTCCCGATCCGGTCGCGCCCACCATCAGGATGAGGCCCCGCTTCTCCAGGATGATGTCCTTGAGCACCGGAGGCAGGCCGAGCGAGTCGAGCGGCGGGATGATGTTGGGAATGTAGCGCACCACCACTGCGGGCGAGCCCTTTTGCCGGAAGGCGCTGATGCGGAAGCTGCCTACACCCTGCAGGGTAAATGCCGTGTTCAATTCGAGCGTGTCCTCGTACTCCTTCCTCTGCTTCTGGTCGATCACTTCGTGGAGCAGACCGCGGACGGTGTTGCCATCCATGAGCTGTTGATTGATGGGCATGGCGACGCCGTTGATCTTGATATTGATGGGAGCGCCGACCGACAGGAAGATGTCGGAGGCCTTCTTGTCGGCCATCAGCTGGAAGAGTCGCTTCATCGCGGACATCGGCATCCCCCTAGAGACGCGGCGGGTCGCTAATCGCCGCGCAACAGCTCGTTGATGCTGGTCTTTGCGCGGCTCTTGGCGTCGACCTGCTTGACGATCACTGCACAGTATAGGCCGTATTTGCCGTCCGCGGAGGGCAGGGTGCCGGGCACGACCACCGACCCGGCCGGAACCCGTCCGTAGAGAATTTTTCCGCTGGCCCGGTCGAGAATTCGGGTGCTCGCCCCGATGAACACGCCCATCGAGATGACCGCGTTCTCCTCGACGATGACGCCTTCGACGACCTCCGAGCGCGCGCCCACGAAGCAGTTGTCCTCGACGATGGTGGGGTTCGCCTGCAGGGGCTCGAGGACCCCGCCGATGCCCACGCCCCCCGAAAGGTGCACGTTCTTGCCGATCTGGGCGCACGAGCCCACCGTGGCCCAGGTATCGATCATCGTGCCCTCGTCCACGTAGGCGCCGACATTGACGTAGGAAGGCATGAGCACGACGTTTTTTGCGATGTACGCCCCGTGGCGCGCCACGGCGGGAGGCACGACTCGGAATCCCCCCCGCTTGAAACGCGCGCGGTCGTAGCCTTCGAACTTGGTTGGGACCTTGTCGTAGAACCGGAGAGACCCGGCGCGAATCGGCCGGTTGTCCTCGAGCCGGAATGACAGCAGCACGGCCTTCTTGATCCATTGGTGCGTGTGCCAAGCTCCGTCGAGCTTTTCCGCGACCCGCAGCCTGCCTTGGTCGAGCTCGTCGAGCACCCGCGCGACGGACCTGCGGGTTTTCGCCGGCGCCGAGCCCGGCGAAAGGCGCGCGCGATCCTCCCATGCCTCTTCGACGGCGCTCTGGAGCTTCTGGTTCGCGGACGAACTCATAGTTTCCTAGTGAATTCTACGATACGGCGAGCCGCCTCGAGGCACTCGTCGATTTCCGCCACAAGCGCCATGCGCACGTAATTCGTTCCCGGATTGAGCCCATTCGACTCACGCGCGAGGAAACTCCCGGGGAGCACCGTGACATTCTGCTCTGCGTAAAGGCGCCGGGCGAAATCGGTATCGGCGACTGGGGTATGGGCCCACAGATAAAAGCCGGCGTCGGGAACCCCGACCTCCAGCGCCGTCTGCATGAGCGGCGCGACACGGGCAAATTTCTCCGCGTATTTCCTGCGGTTTTCGCGCACATGGGCCTCGTCGCGCCAAGCGGCGATGCTGGCTTCTTGCACCGCCGGGCTCATGGCCCCGCCATGGTAGGTGCGGTAGAGCAGAAATGACCTGAGGATAGCGGTGTCGCCGGCGACAAAGCCCGAGCGCATGCCCGGAACGTTGGAGCGCTTGGACAGGCTGGAGAACATCACCAACCGCTCGAATCCACGGCCCAGTCGCGCGGCGGCCTGAAGGGCCCCCAACGGCGGCGCGGCTTCGTCGAAATAGATCTCCGAATAGCACTCGTCTGACGCAATGATGAATCCATAGCGATCGGCGAGCACGAAGATCTCCTTCCACTCGGGCAGGCCCAGCACCTTTCCGGTCGGATTGCCCGGCGAGCAGACGTAGAGCAACTGCGTCCGGCGCCAGACATCTTCCGGAATCGAAGCGTAGTCAGCGGCGAATCCACGTTCGGCCGTGGTGTTCACGTAGTGCGGCCGTGCCCCGGCGAGGAGCGCCGCGCCCTCGTAAATCTGATAGAAGGGATTGGGGCAGACCACCACGGCATCGTGGCGTTCCGGGTCGACGACGGTCTGCGCAAGGGCAAACAAGGCCTCGCGCGAGCCGTTGACGGGCAGCACCTCGGTCTCCCGGTCGATCGAACGCAGGCCGTAGCGTAGTACCAGCCAATCGGCGATCGCCTGGCGCAACGCGTCGCCGCCGGCCGTCGGAGGGTACGAGGCGAGCTTCGCGAGGCTCGCCGACAATGCTCGCTTGATCAGCTCCGGCGTCGGATGCCGCGGCTCGCCGATACCCAAACTGATGTGCGCAAGCGCCGCGTCCGGCTTCACACCCAGGAACAGACCGCGCAATTTCTCGAACGGGTAGGGCTGCAGAGACTGCAGTCGGGGATTCACGGTGCCTGCTCTTCAGCGCGTGCTGTGCTGCTCGTCGATCGGCGCGAGCTCCAAGCCGGCGGCGGGTTTCCAGGCTTTCTTGCGATGCTCAGCCACCACGCTTGTGAAAACTCCCCCGCGCACGTAAAACCTGGCAGTGAGTCGGAGGAAGCGCGGCGCGAGCAGGGCGACCAGGTCGTCGCAGATACAGTTCGTGACCGCTTCGTGGAAAGCGCTTTCGTTGCGATAGGACCAGATGTAGAGCTTGAGGCTCTTCAGCTCGACGCACTTGCGGTCCGGCACGTAGTCGAGAAAAAGCGTCGCGAAGTCCGGCTGCCCAGTTCGCGGGCACAGGCAGGTGAACTCCGGGATCTGCATCCGGATCAAATAGTCGCGGCGCGGGCTTGGATTGGGAAAACTCTCGAGCGATTTACTCGGCTTGGACGGCATTCAGGGTCCGGGTGCGAAGTTGGAGATGGTATTATAGGGGCTCCGTTTTATCGACGATGAATCCGGCTAACGGCCGGTTTTCTTTTACCTGGATTCGTAGCGCCTTCTGCTAGCGTGCGCCTCACACAAATCAAGCTCGCTGGGTTCAAGTCCTTCGTCGATCCGTCCACGGTGAGCATTCCGGGGCAACTGGTCGGCGTGGTCGGTCCGAACGGATGCGGGAAGTCGAACATCATCGACGCCGTCCGATGGGTTCTTGGGGAGTCGCGCGCCTCGGCTCTGCGCGGCGACTCGATGCAGGACGTGATCTTCAACGGCTCGTCGCTGCGAAAGCCCGTGGCGCGGGCGAGCGTCGAGTTGTTCTTCGACAACAGCCTCGGCAGGGCGTCCGGCCAATGGTCCCAGTATGCCGAGATCTCGGTGAAACGTGTGCTGCAGCGGGACGGCGAATCCTCGTATTTCATCAACAACACCCACGTACGCCGCCGCGACGTGCAGGACATTTTTCTCGGCACGGGCCTGGGCCCGCGTGCCTACGCCATCATCGAGCAGGGGATGATCTCGCGCATCATCGAAGCGAGACCCGAGGAATTGCGCGTGTTTCTCGAGGAAGCGGCGGGAGTGTCCAAGTACAAGGAGCGGCGGCGCGAAACCGAACATCGCCTCGCCGACACCCGCGACAACCTCGCGCGCCTGAGCGACATCCGCCAGGAGCTCGGGTCACAGATCGAGCGGCTGGAAAAGCAGGCCGAAGTCGCGCGACGGTACAACGAGCTTTCGACCGACCGGGCACAGAAGCAAAATCTGCTGTGGCTCCTGCGCCGCAACGATGCGGAGGCGGAGGCGGGGCGCCACGCGCGCGAAGTCGGGCGCAGCACGACCGAGCTCGAATCCGAGACGGCGGGTCTGCGCGAAATCGAGCTCGCGCTCGAGCGCGCCCGCGCGGAGCACTACGCTTCGGGAGACGCACTGAGCGCCGCGCAAGGGGAGCTCTACGGCGTCAACGCCGATGTCTCCCGCCTTGAAACCGAAATACGCTTTGTGTCCGATACCCGGCAGCGTCTCGACGCGCAGCTTGCGCAACTTCGCGCGCAGCGCGACGCCGGGCGACAAAGCGAGGTCGAGCAGCGCGATGCGCGACTGACCTGGCAAGCGCGCCTCCAGGAGGCGCGAGACGTTCTGGAGCAGGCCAGGCGCAAGCACGCAGACGAGCAGGTCAAACTGCCGCAAGCGGAGCAGGCGGCGCGACTGCTCCAGGGACGGATCTCCGGCGAGCGCGAGCGCATCGCCCAGGCCGAGCAGGCGTTCCAGGTGGAACAGACGCACCTAGAGCACGCAGGCAAAACGCTGCAAGGGCTGGAGCAGCGCGAGGAGAGATTGCTCGCCGAGCAGGGCGAGTTGCTTGCACCCGACGCGCAACTGATGGTGCGCCTCGCGCAGGAGTTGGCTCAGAGCAGTGCCGAGCTTTCCCGCCAGGAAGCGTTGCTCGCCCAGCTCGAGACGGCGCGGGGGACCTTGGACGGGCGGCGCCGTACCTGCGTCGACAGTTTGCAGATGCTCGAGCGCGAGTTTTCGGTTCTGGAGGGCAGGTTGCTCACGCTGCAGAGAATCCAGAACCAGGTCGAGGAGAACAGCAAGATCCAGGATTGGATCGGTCGGCACGAGCTCGCGTCAAAAGCGCGGCTGTGGCAGAAAATTCGCGTCGAAGCGGGCTGGGAGACGGCGGTGGAATCGGCCCTGCGCGAGCGCTTGCATGCGATGGAGATGTCCGACCCCGAGTTGCTGCAACGATTGCTCGAGGACCCGCCTCCTGCTCGGGTCAGCGCCTTTTTACCTGGAGCCGAAGCAAAGCTGCGCCGCGAGGCGGGCCTCAAGCCGCTTGCCGACTACGTCGAGGCCATTGAACCCGCGGTGAGCGGTGTCGTCGCGGCGTGGCTTGCGCCCTACTATGCCGTGGAGGGCGTGCCGCGGCTCCTGACCCGCATGGAATTGTCACCGCAGACGGTGCTGATCAATCGCGAGGGCCACCAGTTCAGCCGCTTCGGCGTGAGCTTTCACGCGTCCGATCCGGCAGACACCGGAATTCTCGCCCGACAGCGCGAAATCGAAGCGTTGGAGACCGAAGCGCGCAGGCACGAGGATTCGATCGAGAAGAGGCGCGCGGAGATCTCCGGGCTCGATCGCTCGCTCGCCGAGCACGACGAGGGTCTCGCCAAGCTACGGGCGGCGGGAACGGCGCTCAAGCAGCGCCATCACGAGCTTCAGCTGGAAAACCTGAAGCTGACTCAGGGCCGGGAGCGGTACGAGGAGCGGAGCCGGCAGCTCGACGGGGAACTCGGTGAAATCAAGGCCCAGCAAGCCCAGGAACGAGCCAGCCAGACGGCTGCAGAGACGGGCCTGGAGCGGCACCAGAGCGAGATCGATGCACTCTACCGTAAGCTGGAATCGACCCAGGAAGAGCAGGACGCGGCGGAGCGCAAGCTCGAGGCGCAGCGCCAGGCGGTGTTGCAGGCGGAGCGCGAGGCTCAGGAGGCGGGCTACGCCGAAAAAGAATGTATTAGTAAAATTAGCGAGATAGAAAGATCATCTAAAGTATTACTGGAGCATGCGCAAAACGCGGAGCGAAGCCTGGAGCAGCTCCAGACCGAGCTCGCCGGACTGGATGACCAGGTTTTGCGGACTCAGCTTCAACGCGCGCTGGCGACGCGGATCGATCGAGAGCAAGCCCTGGCGGGAGCACGAAGCCGCCAGGAAGAAATCGCCAACAGATTGCGCTCGTCCGAAGAGACGCGACTTGCCCGTGAGCAGAATCTCCAGCCGCTGCGCGACCGCATCGCGGAACTCAGGCTGAAGGAACAGGCGGCGCGAATCGCGAGCGAGCAGTTTGCGCAGCAACTTCGCGAGGCGGGTGCCGATGAAACCGCCTTGACGGCGGTACTGAAAGAAGGCCAGAGGACGGCTTCGCTGCAGGGCGAGATCACGCGCCTCACCAACGTGATCGCAGAGCTGGGCGCGATCAACATGGCGGCGCTGGAGGAGCTCACCGCGAACCAGGAGCGCAAGCGGTTTCTCGACGCCCAGGCAGCCGACCTCGGCGCCGCGCTGGAGACCCTCGAGAACGCCATCCGCCGCATAGACCGTGAAACGCGAGCCTTGTTACAAAGCACGTTCGACACGGTGAATCGCGGCTTCGGCGAGATGTTCCCGGCGCTCTTCGGCGGCGGCGAGGCTCAGCTCATCATGACGGGCGAGGAAATTCTCGATTGCGGCGTTCAAGTGATGGGGCGTCCTCCGGGGAAAAAGAACACCACCATCCATCTGCTCTCGGGCGGGGAGAAGGCGCTCGCCGCGATTGCTCTGGTTTTTTCTTTTTTCCAGCTCAACCCCGCGCCGTTCTGCCTGCTGGACGAAGTCGACGCGCCGCTCGATGACGCCAACACCGAACGCTTCTGCGATCTGGTCGAAAAAATGTCGCAGCAAACCCAGTTCCTGTTCATCAGCCACAATAAGATCACCATGGAGATGGCGCACCAGCTGATCGGTGTCACTATGCAGGAGCGAGGCGTGTCGCGGGTCGTGGCGGTCGATATCGAGGAAGCATTGAAGCTGCGGGAAGAGCCCGCCGCCGCCTGACCATGAGCGAACTGCAGGTCGGCCTCCTAGTCGTAGGCGCCGTGGTCGTCACAGCCGTCTTTCTTTACAACAAGCGGCAGGAACGACGCTACCAGCGCGAGGCCGAGGCGCGGTTTGCTTCGCATCGTGAGGACGTGCTGATGCGCTCGGGCGGTGGTACCGGCCTAGGGACCCCGCTCACGTCAGGGTCGGAGCAGCTCGGACCCGCGCTCGTGTCTTTCGAGGCGGAGCGCGAGGGCGTCGGGCATCCAGGGCGCGGGCTGTCCGAGCTTCTGGACTTCATCGTTCCGATTGAAACCCCGCAGGAAGTTTCCGCAGCAGCCTTGATCGGGGCGACCGCCACCGCGCTCGAGCGCTGCTCGAAATCGATTTCTTGGGAGGGCTTTGACGAGACAGCGGCCTCTTGGGAACCGCTCGATCCCGATCGCAGCTACTCGCGGCTGCGATCGGGCATGCAGCTGGTGGACCGCCGGGGAGCCGCGGACGCCGAAGAACTAGCCGCGTTCGGAGCCGCAATGCAGAAAGCCGCCGCGTCCGTCGGAGCTCTTGCGACGTTGCCTGACCCGGCGCCCGCCTTGGCAAAGGCAAGGGAACTCGATCGCTTTTGCGGAGAAATCGACATCCGGGTTGCCGTCCACATCATCAGCGACGCGGCCCCCCTTACGGGGACTCAGCTCGCCGGACTTGCGAAAGCGGCGGGTTTCCGGCTCGACGAACCGGACGGCAAGTTCAGGCTTCCGGACGAGGCCGGGCGGATCATTTGCGCGCTCGCCAATTTCGAGCCCAC
>WNGC01003425.1_pt1 | contig 12285 bp, 9 predicted proteins | sample 5400051 | NCBI WGS metagenome assembly WNGC01 (sample SAMN13153368, study PRJNA577476) | soil metagenome | isolation source: 20 cm soil or saprolite under grassland replicate 2 | place: USA:California | collected 2016-06-15 | reverse complement strand
AGCCGGAGCAGTCAGCTCAATCTGCAGCCACTCAGCCTGATCGAGTACCTGCGGGAGATGATCGACACGTTGCGTCGCCTCCTGCCGGCTACCATCGAGCTGGAGTTTGATGCGGACCCCGAGGGCGCGGTGGTGGAGGCCGACGCCGGTGCCGTGCAGCTGATCCTGCTCAACCTCGCGACCAACGCGCGCGATGCGATGCCGCATGGCGGCACGGTGCATATCGAGCTGCGGCGGACGCGCTTGGACGCGGAAGATCGACCGCTGCACGCGTGGGTCGAGCCGGGACCCTATGCGTGCATCGCCGTGAGTGACACGGGCGTCGGGATGGACCGGCAGACCCTGGCGCGAGTACTGGAACCCTTTTTTACCACGAAGCCACCAGGGGTCGGCACGGGCCTCGGCATGGCCATGGTCTACGGCCTCGTCAAACAGCACAAGGGCTTCGTCCACCTGTACAGCGAGCCGGGGCAGGGAACCACGGTGAAGCTGTACCTGCCGCTCGCGTACCGGGAGGCGGTGAAGCCGACGGCGGAACGTGCCGACCAGACGCTCCCCGGCGGTACCGAGTCGGTATTGGTGGTGGAGGACGACCCCAGCCTGCGCGCCGTCGCCGAGCGGCTCCTCAAGAAGGTTGGGTATCGGGTGGTCACCGCGGCCGACGGCGTCGAAGGCATGGAGGCGTATCGCCTGCACGGTTCGGCGATTGCGCTCGTGATCACCGACGTGGTCATGCCGAAAGCCGGGGGGTTCGATGTGTACAACGCCGTCCGCCGGGTATCGCGCGCGACGAAGGTGCTCATCACCTCCGGGTATGCCGCTCCTGTGCACCGCAAGGTGGTCGCGGGCGACGGGAACGTCGGCTTCGTGACCAAGCCGTGGACGGTGAGCGAGCTGCTGACGCAGGTTCGCGCCCTGCTCGACGCGCCGGCTGGAGCGAGGTCCTAGCCCCACTTCTTCATCGCCGCGGCGATGTCGTTGCCGGCCTTGGCCAAGATCCTGGGCGGGTGCGCCGTGAGCCCCGAAGAGCTCTCCCGACGCCTATCTGGATGGACCCCATCACGTCGGGAGATGACGATGGTCAGGAACGGTTGGCTTTTGGCTCTCCTCCTTGGTCTGCCCGGCCGCGCGCCGGCCCAGGGCGGCACGGCCCCCAAGACCCTCTACGCCTGCTATCTCCCGCAGTCGGGGGTAGTGTACCGCGTCGCCGAGACCGATCTCCGCTTTCAGACGCCGGCGTGCGCGTCGCAGAATCACGTCCTGTTCAGCTGGAACGACAAGGGAGAGAAGGGTGATCCCGGCAATCTGGCGCTCGCCGGGCACACCTGCCTCGCCGGGCAGTTCGTTACCGGCTTCGGCACGACCGGCGGGCTCGTTTGCAGCGCCCTTTTCATCGGTGGAACGCCACCGGATCAGTACGTGGGACAGTGGACCTTGCAACCGGCTTTCGGGGCTGTGTGCACGATACCGGACGACGACCTGCTATCGGGTGGGCTGTCCTTCGCAACCATGAATACGGGATTCATGGGGGCCGGTACGATCGTGATGAGCTTCCGGGGAACGTACGTGAGCCATTTAGGGGGGCCGCACTCCAACTTCCCGGTCGAGGGTCTGGAGCTTGCGATGGAGTTTGCCGCCGAGAGCCGCGCATTCGGGGGCTCGGGTACCAGATTCTCATACTTCGATGACCAACTGATCGTGAACGGTGGCGCATTGGTGGTCGGCTCGTTCATTGATGCCAACTCGTTCACGGCGCATGTCACCCTGTCTATTCGGGGGTTCGTGCGCTCGCCCCTGGACCTGGGGTGGAAGGAGTACACGTGTGATCCGGTGGGCCCCATCGACGTCACGGGACGCCGGCTGTGAGCAAGTGCCACGGAGCCCCATCATCTCGGGAGATAACGATGAAAAGGAAGTGTCGATTCCGTCTTGCGTCCCTCTCGGCAATGCTTATTTGTCTTCCCGGCCGCGCGCCGGCGCAGGGCGGCACGGCGCCCAAGACCCTCTACGCCTGTTATTTGCCGCAGTCGGGGGTAGTGTACCGCGTCGCCGAGACCGATCTCCGGTTTCAGACGCCGGTGTGCGCGTCGCAGAATCACGTCCTGTTCAGCTGGAATGACAAGGGCGAGAAGGGCGACAAGGGTGATCCCGGACAGGCGGGCAATCTGGCGCTCGCCGGACACATCTGCCCGGCTGGGCAGTTCGTCGTGGGCTTCAGCACGAGCGGCGCCTTGGTGTGTAGCGCCCTCTCCGGCGGCTCGGACGGTGGAGGCGGTACGCCGCCGCCGACGCAGTATGTCGGAGCGTGGTCCTTGCAACCTGCGTTACGGACGCACTGTTCGGTGCCGGACTACCCGCTGCTATCGAGCACGCTGGCGTTCACGGTCATACAGACCCGCCTGCCGGCGGCTGACCAGATCGTCCTCGATTTTGAAGGAACATACTACACGCTCCCAGTCTCGGCTCGAGGATTCGCGATGCCGTTCGATGGCGTGAGTGGCTCATTCGCCGCCTCGACGCCGTTCTCGCTCTCGTACGACAATCTCATCGAGAGCGGGGCCATATCTGTGAATGGCACGTTCGTGGATTTCAACTCGTTCACGGCCACCGTGACCTTCAGCATTCAGGGGCAACTGTACACGCCAGCGTCAGGATGGAAGGCGTTCACGTGCGATCCGTTGGCTGCGACCGTCGCCGGGACCCGCATGTGAGCACGCCGCGGTCGTGGGCCCTCCTCGGCCTCGTCGCTTTGCTTGCATGTTTCTCGAGCTGTCGTGACAACCCGGCCGGTCTTGCCATTACGCCGGGACCGGAAGCCCCGGGGGCGTCTGATAACTCTCTGGCGCTCATCGCGCAGCTCGTGGACAGCGCGTTCCTGCGGCCTCTGCTGCAACGGGCGACAGCACCGGGGACAGCGGATCAACTCGCAGCGGCCCTCGCCCCCCTCTCGAACTCCCCGACGCAAGATGAAATCCGAACGGCCGCGACGGTGCTCTCGAGAGCACGAGGCGAGCTGGCACAAAGCGCCCCGCCCGTGGGATCGGCGGCGGACGGCGTGCGACCCTCCGTAACGGCTGACGAGAGCGTGGATCCGGAGCTCGCCATCATCCAGGACTTTCTGGCTGTCGTGCTTGCCAGCGCGATCGACGCGCTACCCCTGTGAAAGCCGGGCTCGCCTCACCTTCGCAGGGAACGTACGTGACTGACGCCTCGTTCAGCGACTTTATCGTGACCGGCTAGCGTTACCCCCATTTCTTCATCGCCGCGGCGATGTCGTTGCCGGCTTTGCCGAGCTCCTCGGGCAGCATGACCGGAATGAATTCCAGGTCCGCCTTGAGCCAGAAGAACAACGGCTCGGCCATGGCGGGAATCTTCGAGGCGTCGCTGATATTGGCGACGATGTAGCCACCCCGATGGCCGTCCACCGTCGTGAAGTACGCGGCCTCGGCCTTCAGCTCGGCCAGCATCCCGCCCATCCTCTCGCCGAACTTGGGGTCGCGTAGCAAGGCGTTGCCGTGTTCCGTGGGGAAACGAAACCGAATGAGAAACCGCATTTCAGCCTCCGTTGAGGGAGTTGGCGCGCTCGACATAGGTGCCGGCCTGGGCGCGCTCGAACAGGTCCAGCGCCGTGTCGAACTGGCGGCGAGCCTGCTGCTGGTCGCCTGCCTCCTTCAAGCAACGCCCCAGCTCGAGGTGCGTCTCGCCGAGCTGCAGCGACGCACCGACCTTCTCGGCGTGGACAATGCTCCGGGAGAAGAGCGTCCAGGCTCGGTCTCGTTGCCCCGAGAGGAAGGCCGCCGTGCCGGCGGCTCGCAGCGCGGGCGCATGGTACCCGTGGCGGCGCTTCGACAAGCGGACGCCTTGGCGAGCGATCTTCGAGGCCCGGCTCAGGCGCTCCCGTCGTTCCGCAGGATCGAGCCCAGGGTCATCACGACGGAGCTGCTCCAGTAACGCAGTAGCCAACAAGGGGTAGATCTCCACCAGAAACTCGGGCAGGAGACCGTGCTTCTCTCGGGATTGGCGGGCCGCATCGAGGCAGGCGACCGCTTGGTCCACCTCGCCCGCGAACAAGTGGCAATCGCCCTGCATCATCTGGACCCAGGTCGAGAAGAACCGGTCCTGGGCCTGTTCGCACAGCGTCACACTGCGCGCCAGCGCCTCGCGCGCGCCCTGGAAGTCACCGAGGCGCGCCTGCACCCTCGCTCCCACCGCCAGGATGCCCTTGCTCGGCTGCGCCGAATCGGAACGCTCCATCGTGGTGATGCCCTCTTTGGCAATCGCGAGGGCGTCCGAAAGGTTGCCGCGATAGTAGTGACACAGGCTCAACAGCCAGTACACGAACGACAGCTCGGCCATGTCACCGCAACGGAGCAGCAGGTCCTTCGCCTTGTGTCCCGCCTCGATCCCCCGCGCCCATTCGGCGGCGTAGTAATGAAGGATGAGCCAATAGGCGTGGCCGATCCCAACGTGCCAGTCGGACTCGAGGCGCTCCGCGATGCCGGCGAGCTTCTGCGCGTAGGTTCGGGCGCTCCCCCACAACGTCAGTGTCCCGTACACGACCATGATGGGCTTGTACGCCACCACGAGCTCGCGGGAGTCGCCCCCCGCTCGCTCGCCACGGTTAGCTGCGCGAATGGTGGGGAGCAGCATTTCAGCCGGGTTGTGAAAGAACAGGACCTCGCCGAGGTACGAGTACACATGGGTCAGCTCGAGCAGGCGCGCGCGCTCCTCGGGCGGGCGGTGCTCGCGACGTCCGGTCCTGAAGATCCGGTGTCCGAGATGCGTGAGGACGGCACCCAACGTCGCGAGTCCGCCTCCGAGCCTTGATGCCGGTCGCCCGTCGCCGAGCTGCACCGCGGCGTTCCAAAGCTCCTCGACGGCCTCCGCCAGCTCGCCTTTTTGCCAGTGGACCTGCCCCAGCTTCCGAAACAGCCGCGCGCGGTCGCGTTCGGTTGTCCCGTTGGTCAAGAGCGTGCGGTAGGACGCGAGGGCCTGCTCGAAATCGCCCTGGAGGGAATGGAGATCGCCGAGGGTCTCGGTCACCCGGGCAGCTACGTCTTTGGCGTCGGGTCGGCCGGAGGCTGGGAGCAGCTGCAGCACGCGCTCGAACAGCTCGATCGCCCGCGCGTTGGCATAGCTTCGCTCGGCGCGCTCGCCCGCCCGCAGGGAATACGTCAAGGCCCGCTCGGCGTCTCCCGCCTGCCAGAAATGGTAGGCAAGGTCGTACACGTGCGATTCGGCGTCGCTCAGGGCTTCGAGCGCCGCGCCGATGCCGCGATGCAGCGTGCGGCGATGTTCATCTTCCAGGTCCCGATACAGGATCTCACGCATCCGGTCGTGGAGCAGCTGATAGCTCACGGTGTAGCCCGGGACCGGCCGCACCATCTGCCGCCGCTGGAGCTGCGCGAGATACGCGTGGAGCGTTTGGGGCTCGACACCGCCCACGGCCTCGAGCACGCCCGCCGAGATCGGTTGTCCGTGCACGGCCATGAGGTCGAGAATGGCGCGCGGCCCCGCATCGAGGAACGATGTGCGGCGTCGGAACAGGGCTTCGATCCCCGCCGGAATCTGCAGCTCGCCGATTCGCTCCCGGGCGGCCCACTCCCCGTTTTCCAGGTACACGGACCCGTTCTCGATCAGGCTGCGCATCACTTCTTCGACGAAGAAGGCGTTGCCCGCGGTCTCGTCGGCCACGCGCTCGACGAACGGGGCAGGGAGCGCTTCGACGCCGAGCATGGAGCTGAGCACCGTCCCGACCTGCGTGCGGTCGAGCGGAGCGAGGTGCACGGAGCAGTACAGCGCCTCGAGTCCCCGGAGCAGCTTCTCCACGGGCCTGCCGTGCACTTCGTCGTCGCGGTAGGTCCCGAGGATCCCACACTGGAGCCTGCGTCCTCCCCGCTCCTCGAGCGCCACGCGCCGAATCAGGTACGTCAACAGGTCCACGGTACCGGCGGTGGCCCATTGCAGGTCATCGAGGTAGATGACATACGGTGCGATCTCAGCGACGCGGACGAAGAACTCGGTCACCTGGTCCATCAGCCGGAGCCGCTCGAGCTCGGCGTTCTCGAGCGGTGGCGACGGCTCGATGCCGCGACCCGCGACGGCTCGCGGCGAAAGCTTCATGAGCTCAGGTCCGTAGCGTTTGAGGAGGGCAGTGGCCCCCGCGGTTTCCGCGATGCGCACCAGGTGCTCGATCACGGTGAGGAGCGGTCCGTATTCGACGAAGCTCCCTTCGTAGCAGGCACTTTCGAGAAACACGATCTGGGACAACTGAGCCTGCAGCCGGACTTCTCGCATGAGTCGGGACTTTCCAACGCCGCTCACTCCCGCCACGAACAACGCCGGCTGCTCGGGCGCGTCTCCCGTCACGCGGCGATCCGTGAAGCCGAGGATCTGCCGGCACTGGGCGTCGCGCCCCACGAAACGGCTGGAGAGCACATAGCTCTCGCGCGTTTGTTTGGTGTCGAGCTCGTACGCGCGTTCGCCGCGACGATTGAGGTCTTCGATGATGGCGTTGGCGCTGCGGTACCGGTCGGCGGGGAGCTTGGCGCACAGCCGCTCCACGACCTTGCGCAGCCACTCCGGCACGCGCGCCTGGGCCTCCGCATCAAACACGAGAGGCGTGCCGTGGTGGTGGGCTGCCAGGGCGAACGGCGTGGGTCCGTTGAAGGGAAGGCGCCGACACAACAATTCGTAGGCCATGATGCCGAGGCTGTAGAGATCGGCGCGGTGATCAATCGGAGCGTCCGGGCTCATCAACTCGGGCGCCATGTAGTGAGGGGTGCCGCGCCACATCGGAGTGCCCGCGTGCCTGACGCCGGCGACGCCAAAGTCGAGCACCTTCACCACATTCCGGCCGTCGACCAGCACGTTCTCGGGCTTCAAATCGAAGTGAATGAACTGACGGCTGTGCACGTAGGCGAGAGCGCGGCACACCGGCACGAGCAAGTCCAGGACGTCGGACCACGCAGCTGCGTCCGTCGCCTGGAAAACCGTTTGGCCTTCGATGTACTCCATCGTGAACAGGTACGCGTCAGTCCCGCGGATCGGCTCGAAGTCGTAGGCGGCGGCGACATTCGGGTGCTTGAGCTCCGTCAGTGTCCGAAACTCGGCCTTGAAGAGCTCGACTTGCTCGGGCGTCAGGGCGTCGCCGCGGACCGTCTTGAGCGCGACCACGCGATCCCGCAGCTGGTCCACCGCCCGATAGACCACACCCATGCCACCCTCTCCCAGCACGCCGTCGATGCGGTAGACGCCGTTCAAGACGGCGCCGGGCTCGAAGCGATGTGTACTGGTCAGCCGGGAAGCGTGGGCCGCGCGCGCGCCGCTCAACTGGTCTGCCATCCGGTCCAGCCGGCCCCTCGTCTCATGCGCGCGGAGCAGCGAGAGTACCTCGGCCTGTACCGCGGCGCTCGCGCCCGCGGCTGCCAGGTATGTCGCGCGTTCCTGCGGCGGCCGCTCCAACGCAGAGGCAAACAGCTCTGCGACGCGTTCGGGACGATCCTCGTTCAACAGCCGGCCCTCAGAGGGAGTCGGTGACTCTTGGGAAGGCGCCACCGGGTCAACGTACGGCTCGTTCCCCGGGGAGGCAACGCAAAACAGCCGCATGAGCCCCGACGGACCGTTACGGCGCCTAACCAAGCAGGAGGGTGGACGGAACAGGGAATGCGGGGCATGTGATTGAACCGGCAGAAGCAGCCGAGAGGAGAACAGCAATGAGACAGCTCAGCGGTGTCGCCGTGCCTTGCGTCCTACTTCTGGCCGCTTGCGGCGTGGACTCGCCCACGGGTCCCGAGGCCGCGAGATTCAGTCTCTCGTCAGCGACATGCCGGTACATCGCAGGGATGGACCTCGCCCAATTCACGAGTGCGACGACGGCCATCGGCACGCTGTCGGGTGATCTCGAGGGCACCTTCGAGGCGGTAATTGATGAGATCCGGCCGGGCGACGACGGGAGCCTTCACCTCACGGCCCACCGAGCGATCACAAACACGTCGGGGACCATCAACACGTCGGACGGTGGGGTCCTTTCGCCCGAAGAGCCGCCGCTCTACCGGGCCAACGGGCACTACGAATTCGTGAGCGGCACCGGCTCCTACAGCAACGTGAGCGGCGGGATCCGGATTCACGGTGACGTGAACCTGGCGACGGGCGAGGTGACGCTGCGGTACGACGGGAGGATCTGTTTGTGACCCTCAGGCCAGACGATCCTTACTTCTCCAGCCGCTGATCACCGCGCCCCAGCTCCCGGTTGAGCCAGGCGCGTGAGAATGCCCAGTCTCGCTTGACCGTCGCCTCCGAGATCCCCAACGCCGTGGCGGTTTCTTCCACCGACATGCCGCCGAAGCAACGACATTCGACGACATGGCATTGTCGTTGACTGAGCGCCCCCAGCCGCTCGAGGGCCTCATCGAGGTCGGTCAGGTCCTCCGCCTGCCCCGCGGGCACGTCCAGGGCGTCGATCAATGGCACGGGCACGGCGCCGCCGCCGCGCTTGTCGCGCCCCCGAGACCGCGCGTAATCGACCAGCACTCGTCGCATCACCCGCGCGGCCACCGCTAGGAAATGGGCTCGGTCCTGCCATTCGACCCGCTCGATGCCCGTCAGCCGCATATAGGCTTCGTGCACCAAGGCGGTCGTGTTCAGCGTGTGGCCCGGCCGCTCGTCCCGGAGCTGACGGTGGGCGATGCGCCGCAGCTCTTCGTAGACGATGGGCACGAGCTGATCGAGGGCCCCGGGCCGGCCTTCCGAAAGGTCGCGCAGCAAGCCACTGATGCTTGGCGGGGTGCTCACACTATCGTCCCGTGTTGACGGGACCAACCTACGGCCGGCCGAAGGGGTCGGCAACGCGCGGTGCTGGGCAGGGACGTTCAAGACTGCGCGCTCGTTTCGATCAAGACCGTGTGGCGGGCCGGCCCTAGGTTGATCCCCTCACAGTCACACGGAGACACATATGTTCACGCGCAACACTCGACTCGTCCTGGCCACGCTGGCCGGAACACTGATGGCGATGGCATGCGGTGGCAACGGTTACGGCACCGCCGCACCACCCCCGCCGGACAACACGGTAGCCGCCACGCCGTCCCTGGCATTCACTCCCGCCACGCTGAGCGTGAACGCGGGTGATGCCGTGACGTTCGCGTTTGGGTCGGTGCCGCACAACGTATTCTTCACGCAGCAGGCGGGCGCGCCCACCGACATCGCGGGCAACAACACGAACGTGTCGATCGCGCGAAGCTTTGCGACGGCCGGCACGTATGCGTACACCTGCCACATCCACCCCTCAATGCAGGGCACGATAGTGGTCCATTGAGAGACCGCTCGGGCGAGTTGTCGTGGGCACAGCGGGGTCCCAGGTAGGGACCCCGCTCCGCTTGGCGTCAGGAAAGTACGCGCGATGCGCGCGCCTGGAACGCGCGCCGACCTGCGCGTAAGTTCAGTGGTGTTTCCATGACGCCCGAACTCGCCGACAACCTCCGGCAGATCGAAGCCATCAAGGCCGAGGCCCGCGCCATCGCCGCGGGCCGCTGGTCCGTCGCGGAGTGTCTCGATCACCTGAACTCGATTCGGAGCGTATTTCCGGCCATCGATCGGACCATCGAAGACGCCGAGCGGCGATCCCTGCGGAACCCCGGACCGTTTCAGTACGGCTGGTGGGCTCGCTCGAACGTCCGATGGATGGAGCCGCCGCCCAAGTTCCGGATGAAGACGTGGAAGCTGCTCATGCCGCGTGACACACCGCTGGGCGTGAACGACGTGCTCCCCGAATTCCTGGATCTCCGGAATCAGCTCGCCGAGCGGGCCAAGCGCGCCGACGGCCTCGACCTGAAGCGTGCCATCGTCCAGTCCCCCGTCTCCCGCTGGTTCCGCCTCCCCCTCGGCGCCTACTTCGCCTTCCTCCTCGCCCACGACCGGCGCCACCTGTGGCAGGCACGGCGGGTGCTGACCGAGCTGCAAGGGCGGAGCGGCTGAGTGTGGGTTACCGGGCGACGTCGGCCGTGGTTGGGGCGGTCCTCAGACGTCAGAACAAAGCCGGATCCGCGGAGGTCGGCTGCGTGGAGCGCTTGCGACGCTCAAAGCGGATCCTTCGCGCCTACGGCGCTCAGGATGACAAGATCGCCTGGTTCCATCACTCTCTTTCGTTCCAAGCCGCCCGGCGCTGTCATCCGAAGGATCCGCGCCCTACCGCTCCACAAATCCCAGACTCAGCCCACTCCCCAGCAGAAACAGTAAGCCCGAGAGCAGCAACCCCCGATGGAGTCCAACCATGAACTGGCCGCCGACGAGCGCCCCCAGCAGCGCGATCCCCACGACGCCGCCCACCTGCCGGCTCGCGTTCAGCACCGCTGAGCCGATGCCGGCGCGCTCCTTCGGGGTATGGTCGATCGCGGCGTGCGTCATGGCGGGCATCGCGAGTGACGCGCCCATGCCCATGGCGAGCATCGGCCCGACGATCACCGCCAGCGGCGCGCGCGCGCCTACCCGCGCCAGCGCCAACAGGCCCGCGCCCCCGACCGCCAGACCCAGCACCATCGGCAGCCGTGGCCCGCGGCGCGCGGTGATCTGACCCGACACGAAATTCATCACGCTGATCACCGCCGTCTGCGGCAACAACGCGAGGCCCGTTGCGAGCGGCGAGCGATGCTGGACCTGCTGGAAGAACAGGCTCATGAGAAACAGCTCGCCGTAGAAGCCAAAGCTCAAGATCGCCCCCACCGCGGTGGCCGCCGCGAACGTGTGGTCGCGAAACAGCGCCGGCGGCAGCATCGGCTGCCTGGCGCGCCGCTCGCCCACGCAAAACAGCACGCCCGCGATGCCGGCGACCACGAGCGCCCCGACGACCCACGGCGACCCCCAGCCCCATACGCCTCCCTGAATCAGTCCGAACGTGAGACCCCCGAGCGCCGTGATCCCGAGTGCCTGCGCGCCGAGATCGAGCCGACCGTCCGCAAGCCGCGGCACGGGCGGCACGTGGCGCAGCGTCAGCACGATGCCCAGCACGCCCACCGGCAGGTTCACGAGAAACACGCTGCGCCAGCTCCACGCGTGCGTGAGGATCCCGCCCACCACGGGACCCGCGGCGACCGCGACGCCCGTTGCGGCGGCCCAGATGCCGATCGCCTGGGCCCGCTCCCGCGCGTCGTGATAGTGATGCCGCAACAGGGCGAGCGACGCCGGCACCTGCACCGCGGCGCCCACGCCCTGCAGCGCCCGGAACGCCACGAGCGCGCCCAGACTCGGCGCGATGCCGCAGAGGCCGGAGGCCAGGGTGAACAGGACGAGCCCCCAGACGAACGTCCCCCGGTTGCCCAGGCGATCGCCCAGGGAGCCTGCGGTGAGCAACAGGCTCGCGAACAGCAGCGCGTAGCCGTCCACCACCCACTGCATCCCGGCGACGCCCGTGCCGAGGCCCCGCGCCATGTCGGGCAGGGCGACGTTGACGACGGTCGAGTCCAGCACGGCCATGAAGTAGCCGAGGCAGACGGCGAGGAGGACGCGCGGGTGGCGGGGGAGGGAGTTCACGAGTGATTGAACCTTTCGACGAGCCCCGGTGTTCCTCCACATCTTCGTCCATTATTCTCAACAGCTCGATTGCGGGATTCGTGTCAGCGTGATTTTGGACCACAACAGCCCAAGAGGGTCCCATGGGACGTGCCGTCGCTCGATCGCTTCGATCAATTCTGGGCCCGCTCGTCCTGCTACTCGCGAGCCATCGTGACGGAGGGGCGCAAAGCGCTGCGCGCCTGGACCGGATCGTACAATCACACGTCGACAGCAAACAATTCATGGGATCGGTCCTCGTCGCCGAAGAGGGCAAAGTTCTCTTGGACAAGGGATATGGGTCAGCCGACCTTGAATGGGACATTCCTGATTCGCCTCACACCAAATTCCGCTTGGGCTCGCTGACGAAGCAATTCACGGCGGCGGCGGTCCTGCTGTTGGAAGAGCGAGGCAAACTGAGGACAGATGACTCGGTGGCGAAGTACCTGCCCGACGCCCCCGCGGGCTGGGCCAACATCACCATTGCCAACCTCCTGACCCATACGTCGGGAATCCCCAACTTCACCTCCTTCCCCGACTATGCCACCACCGAGGCAACGCCCACAACTCCCGAGCAACTGGTCGCGCGGTTCCGCGACAAGCGCTTGAATTTCCAGCCCGGCGAGAAGTGGGAGTACAGCAACTCGGGGTATGTGCTGCTCGGCTACCTCCTGGAGAAGATCAGCGGGCAACGCTACCAGGACTTCGTGCGAGACAACCTTTTCGCGCCGCTCGGAATGACCG
>WNGC01002473.1_pt1 | contig 12298 bp, 19 predicted proteins | sample 5400051 | NCBI WGS metagenome assembly WNGC01 (sample SAMN13153368, study PRJNA577476) | soil metagenome | isolation source: 20 cm soil or saprolite under grassland replicate 2 | place: USA:California | collected 2016-06-15 | reverse complement strand
CGCGGTCGAACACGACCTTGTTGATCCCCTTCTCCTTGGCCTTGCGGGCCACGAGCTGGCCCACGGCGAAGCTCTTCGCCGTCTTGCCCTTCCCCTCGACCGTCACTCCGTCAGAGCCGTCCGACGCCCCCACCAGGGTAACGCCCCGCGTGTCGTCCACCAGCTGGGCGTAGATGTGCTTCGCGGACCGGAATACGACCAGGCGCGGCCGCTCGGCCGAGCCCGACACCTTGTGCCGCACCCGCAGGTGCCGCTGGTGCCGGCGCTGCGGGCGCGTCCGCACCTTGTGGATCGATCGCATGGCTTACTTGGCCGCCTGGGCGGTCTTGCCGGCCTTGCGCCGGACCTGTTCGCCCACGTAACGGATCCCCTTCCCCTTGTACGGCTCGGGCGGTCGGATGGCGCGCAGCTCCGCGGCCACTTGTCCCACGAGCTCTTTGTCGATGCCTTCGATCTTCACGAGCACGTTGTTGTCCACTGAGATCTTGATGCCCTTCGGGGCGTGATACGGCACCGGATGCGAAAAGCCGACGACGAGCTGTACGCCGAACGGCTTGGGCTCCGCCTTGTAGCCGACACCCTGGATCTCGAGCGACTTCGCGAAACCCTTCGTCACCCCGTCCACCATGTTGGCGACGAGCGTGCGGGTGAGCCCGTGCAGCGCCTTGTGGAAGCTCTCATCCGAGGGTCGCCGCACCACGACGGCGTTCTCCTCGAGCGCCAGGGTGAGCTCCGGATGAAACGTGCGGCTGATCTCGCCCTTCGGGCCCTTGACGGTGACCGTACGGCCTTCGACCTGCGCGGTGACACCGTTGGGCAGCGGAACCGGCTTCCTGCCGATGCGCGACATGGCGGCTACCAGACCACCGCGAGTAGCTCGCCGCCCACGCGGGCGGTCCGGGCTTCGCGGTCCGACATCAGGCCCTGCGGGGTCGAGAGGATAGCCATCCCGAGCCCGTTCTTGACGCGTGGGATCTCGCGCGCCTTGACGTAACGGCGCAGCCCCGGGGCGGAGACGCGCTGCAGCTCGCGGATCACCGGGGCGTCGTTGTGGTACTTCAGGTACAGCCGCAGCAGACCATGACGGCCATCGTCCAGCACCTTGAAGTCCTGGATGTAATGGTTGTCGCGGAGCAACCGGGCGATCTCGCCTTTCAGCTTCGATACCGGCATGTCGACGCGGCGGTGGCCTGCCTGGCAGGCGTTGCGCACGCGGGTCAGCATGTCGGCCACGGGGTCTGTCACGCTCATCTCGCCTTCCGTCCTGTTACCAACTGGCTTTGCGCACGCCGGGGATCTCCCCGCGCAGCGCGAGATCGCGGAAACAAATGCGGCACAGCTTGAACTTGCGCAGCGTGCCGCGACTGCGGCCGCAGCGCTGGCAGCGGTAATAGCCGCGCACCTTGAACTTCGGCTTCCGCTTGACCTTCTCGATCCAAGCCTTCTTCGCCATGCAGTGGTCCTCTAGTTGACGGCGACCGGGGCTTCGCCCCGGAAGGGCATGCCCAGCTCGCGCAGCAAGGCGCGGGCGGTGTCGTCGCGACCGGCGCTCGTGACGACGGTGATATCCATCCCGTGGATCTTCTCGACCTTGTCGTAGTCGATCTCGGGGAAGATCATCTGCTCTTTGATGCCGACCGTGTAGTTGCCCCGGCCGTCGAAGCTGTCCGGCGACAACCCGCGGAAGTCGCGCATGCGCGGCACCGCGATGGTGATGAACCGATCGAGAAACTCGTACATGCGCGCGCCCCGCAGCGTCACGGCACAGCCGATCGCCATGCCCTCCCGGAGATTGAAGTTCGCGATCGCTTTCTTGGCCCGCGTCACGACCGGGTGCTGGCCGGTGATCGCGGCGAGCTCGGCCGTCGCCGCCTCCAGGCCCTTGGGATTCTTGGGCGCGTCCCCCATCCCGACGTTGAGCACGATCTTCACGAGCTTGGGGATTTCGTGCGCGTTGCCGAGCCCGAACTGCTGGGCGAGTTTCGCCCGCACGCGCTGCTCGTAGTGCTCGAGCAGCCGGGGCCGCGGTGCCGGCTCGGGCGGCGGGCCTTCCGGTTCCGCCGCCGGCCGCTCCTTCCCCTCAGGCCCCTGCTTGCCCTTCTTGTCCTTCTTCTGCTGCTTGTCCTGCTTCCCCTGCTTCGGCGGCTTCGCCGGCTGCTCCCCCTTGAGCTCCGCCGCCGGGGCAGCCGCGCCGGCGCCCTCCGGCGGCTGACCCGGGGGCGTCGCCCCGGGGTCAGCCCCGCCAGCCTGCTCGGAGTGGTTCTCTTTCTCTTTCTCTTCCGCCATTGCTATCTCACCCGCGGGATCGGTTGGCCGGACTTGATCGCGATCCGCTCCACCGACCCGTCCTTGTCACGCCGCCGGCGTACGCGCGTGGGCTCCCCCGACTTCGGGTCGAGGAGCATCACGTTGGACGCCGCAATCGGCGCCGGGAACTCGATGATTCCGCTCTCGCTCCCGGGCGCGCCGGTGGCGCGCTTGTGCTTCTTCACGACGTTCACGCCCTCCACCACGATCCGGAATTGCTTGGGGTGCACGCGCAGGATCTTCCCTTCCTTCCCGCGATGCTCGCCGCGGATCACCCGTACCGTGTCCCCTTTGGCGACGTGCAGCTTGTGGCGCTCGGGCTCGCGGCCCCGCTGGCGGCGGCTCTTGCGATAGACCAGCGTTCGCATCTCAGATCACCTCCGGCGCGAGCGACACGATCTTCATGAACCGTTTCTCGCGCAGCTCGCGACCCACCGGCCCGAAGATGCGGGTGGCGCGGGGCTCGCCCTGATCCGTGATGAGCACCGCCGCATTCTCGTCGAACCGGATGTAGGAGCCGTCCTTCCGCCGCGTCTCCTTCGCGGTGCGCACGATCACGGCCTTCACCACCTCGCCCTTCTTGATCTGACCGGTGGGGATGGCGTCCTTGATCGTGACCACCACGATGTCGCCCAGACCCCCGTAGCGACGTTTCGAGCCGCCCAGCACGCGGATCACGAGCGCGCTGCGCGCGCCCGAGTTGTCCGCGATCTTGAGTATCGTTTCCTGCTGGACCACGTCCCCCCCTCCCCGCCGTCAGCGCGCGCGCTCGATCACTTCGACCACCCGCCACCGCTTCGTCTTCGAGAGCGGCCGCGTCTCCACGATCCGCACGGTGTCGCCGTGCTTCGCGCCCTTGTCGTTATGGGCTGCGACCTGCTTGGTCCGGACCACCTGCTTGCCGTAGAACCCGTGCGCGAACCGGCGGACCAGCGACACGGTCACGGTCTGCTGCATCTTGTCGCTGACCACCACGCCGGTGCGGACTTTGCGACGCGCCCTCATGCCTGCTTCCTCTCGCGCAAGATGGTCTTGATCCGCGCGATCTCGCGACGCATCGTGCGGAACTGCAGCGGGTTCGGGATCGCCTCGGTCCCGCGGCGGAACGCCAGGCGGAAGCGCTCTTCCACGAGCAGCGCGAGCTTCTGCTCGAGCTCGTCGGTCTTGAGCTCCCGCAACCCCTCGGGCTTCTGCCGCGCCATGCTAGCGCTCCTCCCGTTTCACGAACTTCGACTTGATCGGCAGCTTCGCCGCGGCGAGCGCCAACGCCTCGCGCGCCAGGTGCTCGGCGATCCCCTCGATCTCGAACATCACGCGGCCCGGCTTCACGACCGCCACCCAGCCCTCCGGGTTGCCCTTCCCCTTCCCCATCCGCGTCTCCGCCGGCTTCTTGGTGATCGGCTTGTCGGGAAACAGCCGGATCCAGACTTTGCCGCCGCGCTTCATCTCCCGGGTCAGCGCCACCCGTGACGCCTCGATCTGCCGGTTCGAGATCCACCCCGGCTCGAGCGCCATCAGCCCGTAGTGGCCGAACGCGACGGTGTTGCCGCGCGTGGCCATCCCCTTGGTGCGGCCCTTGAACCGCTTGCGAAACTTGACCCGCTTCGGCGCCAGCATCGGTCAGACGCCCGTCGAATAGGTGCGCCCGTGCAGATCCTCGGTGCGCTCGCCCTTGAAGATCCACACCTTGACGCCGATCGTGCCGTAGGTCGTCTTGGCGGTGGAGAGCGCGTAATCGACGTCGGCGCGGAGCGTGTGCAGCGGCACGCGCCCTTCGTGATAGCCTTCCGTCCGGGCGATTTCGGCGCCGCCCAGGCGGCCCGCCGTCTTGATCTTGATTCCCTGCGCGCCCATGCGCATCGCACTCTGCACCGCGCGCTTCATGGCGCGACGGAACGAGATCCGCTGGGTCAGCTGGTGTGCTACGCTGTCCCCCACGAGCTGGGCGTCGAGCTCGGGACGCTTGATCTCCTCGACGTTGATCCCGACCTCCTTGCCCGTGAGCTGCGCCAGCTCGTCGCGCAGCTTGTCGACCTCGGCGCCGCGCTTCCCGATCACGACGCCCGGGCGCCCGGTGTGGACCGTGACGGTCACCTTCCCGGGCTTGCGCTCGATGTGCACGTCGGCGATCGCCGCGTGCGCGAGTCGCGTCTTCAGGTACTTGCGGATCAGCTCGTCTTCCTTGAGCAGCTCCGGAAAGTCGCGGCGCGCGTAATAGCGCGAGCGCCACTGCTTGACGATCCCCAGGCGGAACCCGTACGGATGCGTTTTCTGGCCCACTTATCTCTCCTCTTTCTTCTTGTTCTTCTGCTTCGTGGACTTGCCGGCCTTCTTGGCCTTGGTTCGTTTGGCCCTCGTTTTCCCCGCCGACGCGGGCCCAGCGGGCCGGGCTATGGCTTCCGCCTTTGCCCCGGCCTTCGCCTCCGCGGTCCCCGCCTTGACGGGCGGGGCTGCGGGTACATTCTCTCCGGCCACGCGGATCTCGACGTGGCTGGTGCGCTTCAAGATCGGCGTGGCACGGCCCATCGCCGCCTGCGTGAAGCGCTTGAGTGTCGGCCCCTCGTTCACGACCGCATACGCGACCCGCAGCTGGTCGGCGTCGAACGCGGCGTTCTGGCGCTGCGCCTGTTGCTCCGCATTGGCGACCGCCGAGCGGAGCACCTTGTGAATCTGTCGCGCGGCCAGCTTCTTCGAGAACCGCAGGATGGCGTACGCCTCCGGCACCCCGCGGCCGCGGATCTGATCGATGACGAGCCGCATCTTGCGCGCCGACTGGCGGACGGTCCGCTGAATCGCCCGGGCTTCCATCACTCGGTCTTCGGTGCCTTGGCGGCTTCGGCCTCGGCGGCCTCGCGCTCGGCCGCGGAGCCCTTCGCGCTGTGGCCGCGGAACAGCCGCGTGGCCGCGAACTCGCCGAGCTTGTGGCCCACCATGTTCTCGGTGATGTACACCGGGATGAACTTGTTCCCGTTGTGCACCGCCAGCGTATGACCCACGAAATCGGGCGTGATGGTGCTGCGCCGGGACCACGTCTTAAACACCTTCTTCTCGCTCTTCTCGTTCAGGATCCGGATCTTCTCGAGGAGCGAGGGCTCCACGTAGGGGCCCTTCTTGATCGACCGTCCCATTACTGCGTCGCCTTCCCGCGCTTACGGCCGCGCACGATGAGTTTCGTCGACGACTTCTTCTTGTGCCGTGTCTTCTTCCCTTCGACCTTGCCCCAGGGCGAGGTCGGCGGCCGGCCGCCCGAGGTCTTGCCCTCGCCGCCGCCCAGCGGGTGATCGACGGGGTTCATCGCCACGCCGCGCACCCGCGGCTGGCGCCCCAGCCAGCGGCTCTTCCCGGCCTTGCCGATGGACAGCAGCTCATGCTCGGCGTTGGAGACCTCCCCGATCGTGGCGAGGCACTCGCCGCGCACCATGCGCATCTCCGTGGAGCGGAGCCGCAGCGTGACGTGATTCCCCTCTTTCGCCACGACCTGCACGCCGGTCCCCGCCGAGCGGCACAGCTGGCCGCCGCGCCCGATCTTGAGCTCCACGTTGTGCACCGTGGTGCCAAGCGGGATCTCGAACAGCGGCATGGCGTTCCCGATGCGGATGTCCGCGCCCGGCCCCGAGACGACGGTGTCGCCGACGGCAAGGCCCTTAGGGGCGAGGATGTACCGCTTCTCGCCATCCGCGTAATGCAGCAGCGCGATGCGGGCGGTGCGGTTCGGGTCGTACTCGACGCTCGCGACCTTCGCGGGCACGCCGAACTTGTCGCGCCGGAAGTCGATGCGGCGGTACTGCCGCTTGTGCCCGCCGCCCATGTACCGGCTCGTGATATGACCCTTGTTGTTGCGGCCGCCCGTGCGCGGCAGCGGCTCGAGCAGCGAGCGCTCGGGCTCGGTCTTCGTGATGTCGGCGAAGTCCGACACCGAGCGGAAGCGCGTGGCCGGCGTGACCGGTTTGAACTGGCGGATGCCCATATCAGCCCTCGAACACCGCGATCGTATCCCCTTCTTTCAGGGTGACGATCGCCTTCTTCCAGGACGGCCGGCGCCCCACATAGCGCCCGTAGCTGCGGCGCTTGGCGCGCACGACCATGGTGCGCACGGCGGTGACACTGACCTTGAACAACGACTCGATCGCCGCCCGGATCTGCGGCTTGGTCGCGTCCGGGTGCACGCGAAACGCGTACTCCTTGCGCGCCCCGTAGGCCGCCGACGATTTCTCGGTCACCACCGGCGCCACGATCGTGCTGTGCAGCTCAGGCATCGGACCCCTCCGGCGACGCGGCCGGCGACGCCTCCGCCGCGCCCTCCTCCTCCGCCTCGGCCTTCCCCGCCGCCTCCCCCAGTGCCGGGAGCTCCACTACGACGGCATCGGACCACAGGATCTCGTACGCGGTGGCATCGCCGAACCGCATCACGAGCACGTTCGGAACGTTGCGACCCGCGAGGTACACATTGTACGCGTGGGCCGCGCCGGACGTGAGCACCAGCACCTTGCGCTCGGCGACGCCGAGCTTGCCGAGCAGCTCGACCAGCGCTTTCGTCTTCGGCTTCTCGTACGCCAGGGGATCGACCACCAGCACCGCTCCCTCGCGCGCCCGGGCGTTCAGCGCGGATTTCTTCGCGAGCTGGCGCACCTTTTTCGGAATCCCGAGCCGATAGTCGCGCGGGTGCGGCCCGAATACGATCCCGCCGTGCCGCCAATGCGGCGCGCGGATCGAGCCCTGGCGCGCGCGGCCGGTGCCCTTCTGGCGCCACGGTTTCTGGTTGCCGCCCGTAACCCAGCGCCGCGTCTTGGTCTCGTGCGTCCCCTGGCGCTGATTCGCCAGGAACGTCACCACCGCCCGGTGCAGCGCGTGCTCGTTCACCGTGCCGTCGAACAGGGCCGCCGGCAGCGACACGGACTTCTTCTTGGCCCCGGTCGCGGAGTAATGCGGCGCGTCAATCATGGCGGCTCCGGCCTCCCTGCTTGCGGACGGTCACGAGGCCGTTCCTCGGGCCCGGGACGGCGCCGCGCACGAACAACAGGTTCCGTTCCGCATCCACTTTCACGACCTGGAGGCCGAGCTCCGTGAAGCGGCGCGCCCCCATGTGCCCCGGCATCCGCTTTCCTTTGATGATTCGAGACGGGTCAGTTCCGGGAGCGATCGATCCGGGCTTGCGGTGGCGCGTGTTGCCGTGCGTCTCGGGGCCGCCCCCGAAATGGTGGCGGTGCACCACGCCCTGGAAGCCGCGGCCCTTGGTCACGCCGGTCACCTTCACGACGTCGCCCGTCTTGAAGATCGCCACGCTGACCGCCTCCCCCGGCTTCGGCTCCGGAGCCGCGGCGCCGTCCGCAGCCGCCGCGACGGGGAAGCTCTGCAACACGCGCGGCACGACCTCGAGACCCGCCCGCTTCACGTGTCCGAGCAGGGCCTTGGCCGCCCGCTTCGGCTTCTTCGCGCCGAAGCCGAGCTGGACCGTGGTCCCGCCCTCCCCGCTCGTGACCTGCACGATGGGGCACGGCCCGGCCTCGATGACCGTCACCGGCACGTGTGTGCCCTCCTCATTGAAGAGGCGCGCCATGCCGAGCTTGCGTCCGATGAGTCCGTTCATGTGCGCCGCTACTCCACCTTGATCTCCACATCGACGCCCGCCGGCAAATCGAGCTTCGTCAGGGCATCCACGGTCTGTGACCTCGAATCCAGAATGTCGATCAGCCGTTTGTGCGTCTTCAGCTCGAACTGCTCGCGGCTCTTCTTGTCGATGTGCGGGCTCCGCAGCACGGTCCACAGCTGTCGCTTGGTGGGCAGCGGGATCGGTCCGGAGACCTGGGCGCCGGTCTTTTCGGCCGTGCGCACGATGTCGGCCGCGGCCTGGTCGATCAGCGCGTGGTCGAACGCTTTGAGGCGAATCCGGATCTTGCCAGCCATTCGGTACCTCGATTCAAGCTGATAGCTGAGGGCTGACAGCGCCTTCAGCCGTCGGCAGTCAGCTTACTTCTTGATTTTGGTGACGACCCCAGCGCCCACCGTCCGGCCACCCTCGCGGATTGCGAAGCGCAGGCCTTCCTCCATCGCGATCGGGGTGATCAGCTCGATCGCCATCTTCGTGTTGTCGCCGGGCATCACCATCTCCACGCCCGCCGGGAGCTCCACCGTCCCCGTCACGTCGGTCGTCCGCAGATAGAACTGCGGCCGGTACCCCTTGAAGAACGGTGTGTGGCGGCCGCCCTCCTCCTTCGTGAGGACGTACACCTCGGCGTCGAACGCGGTGTGCGGCGTGATCGACCCCGGCTTCGCGAGCACCATCCCCCGCTCGACATCCGTCTTTTCGACCCCGCGCAGCAGCAGGCCGACGTTGTCCCCCGCCTGCCCCTCGTCGAGCAGCTTGCGGAACATCTCGACCCCGGTGACCACCACCTTCTTGTCCGTCCCGAAGCCCACCATCTCCACTTCCTCGCCCACCTTGATCTTGCCCCGGTCGATCCGCCCCGTCGCCACCGTGCCGCGCCCGGTGATCGAGAACACGTCCTCCACCGGCATCAGGAACGGCTTGTCCACCTCGCGCTTGGGCACCGGGATGCTCTTGTCGAGCGCCGTGAGCAGGTCCCACACCTTGGGAACCCACTGCTTGTCGCCTTCAATGGCCTTGAGCGCGGAGCCGCGGATCATCGGGACGTCGTCGCCCGGAAACTCGTACTTCGAGAGGAGCTCCCGCACCTCGAGCTCCACCAGGTCGAGCAGCTCGGCGTCGTCCACCAGATCGCACTTGTTCAGGAACACGACGATCGCCGGCACGTTCACCTGGCGCGCCAAGAGGATGTGCTCGCGCGTCTGCGGCATCGGCCCGTCCACCGCCGACACCACGAGGATCGCGCCGTCCATCTGCGCCGCCCCGGTGATCATGTTCTTCACGTAGTCGGCGTGGCCCGGGCAGTCCACGTGCGCGTAATGGCGCTGCTCGCTCGAGTACTCCACGTGGGAGGTTGCGATCGTGAGGATCTTGGTCGCGTCGCGCCGCCCCTGGGACTCGGACGCCTTGGCGACCTGGTCGTAGGTCACGTAGGTCGCGAGCCCCTTCTCCGCCGCGACTTTCGTCAGCGCCGCCGTCAACGTCGTCTTCCCATGATCGACATGACCGATCGTGCCGACGTTTACGTGCGGCTTGGTACGCTCGAATTTGGCTTTAGCCATGGAACCCTCTAAAAAAAGAACTACGTTGCACACCATCGTTGCACGAAATCGTCAAGCAACACCGTCACGCAAGACCGTGATACCGAATACGTCTCCGCGCGACGCCTCTGCTCGACGTCTTCTCGCCTACCCTTTCACCTTCGACACAATCTCTTCTGCTTTGGCCTTCGGCACTTCCTGGTAGTGGCTAAACTGCATGCTGTAAATCGCGCGGCCCTGGCTCATCGACCGCAGCGTCGTGGAGTAACCGAACATCTCCGACAGTGGCACGCTCGCCGCCACCACCTGCGCGTCGGCGCGCTGGGTCATGCCGCCGATCTTGCCGCGGCGGCTCGACAGGTCGCCGATCACGTCCCCCATGTAGTCGGAGGGCGTCACCACTTCGACGTCCATGATGGGCTCGAGCAGGACGGGGTGCGCCTTCCGGGCCGCCTCCTTCACGGCCATCGACCCGGCGATCTTGAACGCCATCTCGCTTGAGTCCACGTCGTGGTACGACCCGTCCACCAGCTCGACCTTGACGTCCACCATCGGGTAGCCCGCGAGCACGCCGTTCTCGAGCGCTTCCTTCACCCCCTGCTCCACGGGGCCGATGTACTCGCGCGGGATCACGCCGCCGACGATGTTGTCCTCGAACACGAACCCGGTGCCCGGCTCGCCCGGCTCCATGTTGATCACCACGTGGCCGTACTGGCCGCGGCCGCCCGTCTGGCGGATGAACTTACCCTCGACGTCCTCCACCCGCTTCCGGACCGTCTCGCGGTAGGCCACCTGCGGCCGCCCCACGTTGGCATCGACCTTGAACTCGCGGCGCATGCGCTCGACGATGATCTCGAGGTGCAGCTCCCCCATGCCGCTGATGATCGTCTGGGCGGTTTCGGCGTCGGAGTGGACGCGAAACGTCGGGTCTTCCTCGGAGAGCTTCTGCAGCGCGATGGAGAGTTTGTCCTGGTCGGCCTTGGTCTTGGGCTCGATCGCGACCGAGATGACGGGCTCGGGGAACTTCATCGCCTCGAGGATGATGGGGTGCCCCTCGTCACACAGCGTGTCGCCGGTCTTTGTGTCCTTGAGCCCGATCGCGGCCGCGATGTCGCCCGCGCGCACTTCCTCGATCTCTTCACGCTTGTTGGCGTGCATCTGGAGCAGCCGGCCGATGCGCTCCTTGTGATCCTTGGTGCTGTTGTAGATGTAGGAGCCGGCGGCGAGCACGCCCGAGTACACGCGGAAGAACGTCAGTTTCCCGACATAGGGGTCGGTCATGATCTTGAAGGCGAGCGCCGAGAATGGCTCCTCGTCCGCCGCGTTGCGGGTTGCGTGCGTCGCGTCGTGGTGCGGCAGGTGCCCCTGAATCGCGGGAACGTCGAGCGGCGACGGCAGGCAGTCCACCACCGCGTCGAGCAGCGCCTGGACGCCCTTGTTCTTGAACGCAGCGCCGGCCAGCACCGGCACGACCTTACCGGAGATCGTCGCCTTGCGCAGCACGGTGCGGATCTCGTCTTCCGTGAGCTCGTGCTCTTCGAGGTACTTGTGCAGGATGGCGTCGTCCTGCTCGACGATCGATTCCAGCAGGTGGTGCCGCATCTCCTTCACCTTGTCCTTCAAGGCAGCCGGGACCGGTCCAGCTCGCCCGAGCCGAGCGGCAGGTGGATCGGCACGACGTTGGCGCCGAGCCGCTCACGCACCATCTTGACGCACATGTCGAAGTCCGCGCCGACGCGGTCCATCTTGTTCACGAAGATGATGCGCGGCACGTGATAGCGGTCGGCCTGGCGCCACACCGTCTCGGTCTGCGGCTCGACCCCGCCGACGGCGTCGAGCACCGTGATCGCCCCGTCCAGCACGCGCAGGCTGCGCTCCACCTCGACGGTGAAGTCCACGTGCCCGGGGGTGTCGATGATGTTGATGCGGTGCTGCTCGCCGCGGCGGGGCCAGAAGGCAGTGGTGGCGGCGGAGGTGATGGTGATGCCGCGCTCCTGCTCCTGCTCCATCCAGTCCATGGTGGCGGTACCGTCATGGACCTCGCCCAGCTTGTACGTCCGGCCGGTGTAATACAGGATGCGCTCGGTCGTAGTCGTCTTCCCGGCATCGATGTGCGCCATGATGCCGATGTTGCGAATCCGGTCGAGCGGCGTGGTTCTGGGCATCGCGTTCCTTTACTCAGCAAAAACGCGGGGCGACCGTGGCGCCCGTCGTCCGGGCCGGTCTCGCTCCGCCATCATCGGGGGACGTCAACCCCTCGATGCAGGATCAGCAGGGTCCCGTGTTGGGGCACGCCACTGGCGTGCCCGTACGGTGTCAGCCTACCACCGGTAATGCGCGAAGGCCCGGTTGGCTTCCGCCATCCGGTGCGTGTCTTCCTTCTTCTTGATCGTCTCGCCCTCGCCTTTCGAGGCGAGGATCAGCTCGGCGGCGAGCCGCTCCGCCATGTTCTTTTCGCGGCGCGCGCGGCTGTACTGGATCAACCAGCGCATCCCCAGCGCCGTGCGCCGCTCCGGCCGCACTTCGACCGGCACTTGGTAGGTCGCGCCGCCCACCCGCCGGGACTTCACTTCCAACGCGGGCTTCACGTTCGACAGAGCCTGCTTGAAGACGTTCACCCCCGGCTGTCCGGTGCGCTGCTCGATCAGATCCATCGCCGAGTAAAACACCCGCTCCGCCAGCGACTTCTTGCCCCGCTCCATCAGGTTGCACACGAACTTGGAGACGGTCTGGCTGTCGTAGCGCGGATCGGGCGGCACGGGCCGCCGGACTGCCTTCTTGCGGCGGCTCACGTCGCGGCCGCCTTGGGCCGCTTGGCCCCGTACTTGGAGCGCGACTGCTTGCG
>WNGC01004021.1_pt1 | contig 12301 bp, 10 predicted proteins | sample 5400051 | NCBI WGS metagenome assembly WNGC01 (sample SAMN13153368, study PRJNA577476) | soil metagenome | isolation source: 20 cm soil or saprolite under grassland replicate 2 | place: USA:California | collected 2016-06-15 | reverse complement strand
TAATGCTCTGCCCCAATTCCGAGCCGGACACTGTTCTCCGCATTCGCATCGAATTGCTCCCTAGACCGCCCGCGCGCCCATGCGCAGTTCTTCGCTCCCGGAGCGAACTCCTGATGGGCGGCGCGGCTCGTTCTCATCAGAATCATCTTCCGGCTTGACGCCTGGGATATCGAGTTGGTTCACCAGACGATGCAGATAGCAGCGGCTGATGCCTAATTCTTTGGCCGCTCTCAGCTTGTTGCCGGAATGCATGCGCAGGGCCGAACGCACCAGCTCGCGCTTGAACGTACGCACCGCTTCATGAAAAGTCCCGCCCGGGACCTCTTCGGGAATGGTGTAGCCGCGAAGTTCCTGCGGCAGATCTTTCACGCCCAGGTGATCGTTGCCATTGGCCAGCACCAGGCTGCGCTCGATGACGTTTTGCAACTCCCGCACGTTGCCCGGCCAGCCATGCCGCGCCAAGGCGCTGAGAAATCCTGGAGTAAGGCCCCGCAACTGTTTGTTGTGTGCCTTGGCAAATATTTTCAGGAAATATTCGGCCAGAAGTGGAATATCCTCGGCTCTCTCGCGTAGCGGTGGCATATGGACTCGGACCACGGAGACCCGGAAATACAAGTCCTCGCGGAAGGTGCCCTTCTGCACCATCTCTTCGAGATTCCGGCTGGTGGCGCAAATCACCCGGACATCAATGGGATGGGAGACGTTCGAGCCCAGCCGCTCCACACTGCGTTCCTGCAGCACACGCAAGAGTTTGGCTTGCAGCGGCAGGGGCAGATCGCCGATTTCATCCAGGAAAACCGTGCCTCCCTTGGCTTCTTCGAAGCGGCCGCGCCGCATCTGGCTGGCGCCGGTGAATGCGCCTTTTTCGTGCCCGAAGAGTTCATCCTCGATCAGAGATTCCGGAAAGGCGCAGGCGGAGAAAGCGACGAACGGCTTGTCTGCCCGCTGGCTAAGATTGTGGATCGCCCTCGCGACGACGCCTTTGCCTGTCCCGCTTTCTCCGGTGATGAGCACACTAGTATGGACGCCAGCAACTTTGCCAACTACTTCGTTCACCTGCTCCATCGGTTCGCTGTTGCCGAGCAGTCCTTCCACATGCATGGAAGAAAGAAATTTCTGGGCGGCGGCCAAGTCTCGAGCCAGAGCCGCGCGACGGCAGGCGCCATCCAAGGCAAATTTCAGAGCTTGAACATCAAGAGGCTGTTCCAGGAAGTCGACTGCGCCATTCCGCAATGCCTCTATGGCCTTTTTACGTCCGCTTTCCCAGCCGAAAGCAATGACGGGCGGAGCCGATTCCCGCTCGGACAATGCCGTCAACAGCGCACACGGATCAGCGCCCCCGTTCTGCAGGTCCAGATTCAGCAAGATCACATTAAGGCTCTTATCGCCTAACAGGGCAACGGCGCGACCCGCGTCGGGTGCGCGGTCCAGCGCGTAATTCGCCCCTAAAACCTGTTGCAGAACCTGGCCGAATGCCTCGTCTGGATCAACGAGGAGAATGTGCTTTTGGGGGTAGATTTGGTTTGGCAGAAAGTATCCCTCCGCGAATTTTCCCAGGGGCCCCTCGCTGCGAGACGGCAAAGACCCCAGACAGGTCATCTGCTGGGACGCAGTCTGCGAACGAGCATCACTACAAACAAAATTTATGTGTTTTCACTGGAGCTCGCCCGTTGGGACCAGAAAACAGACCCATCGTCGGTACCAGCTAGGAGGAGGCCGCGGAAGATACAGGGGAGAAACCAGCGCGGACGCGAAAGCTCCCATCTCCGCAGTGTGCACAGTTTGCACACAGGATTCCAAAAAGTCAACAGGTAATTTGTTGGTAACTTTGCCAGATGCCAGGGGGGTCGGGCGTCAAACCTGAAAAACAATGCACCTATTGGGGAAACAGGGTGATAAATGCAGGGCGAAGGCCCCTGGCAATGTTGAGATCCGGCTCCCCAGGCTCGATTGGAACGGCTGTATACGATCCGAAAAGCTGATAACGGTTGTTAACAGGCTGGTCGCCCGGGGAGTGGTTGATTCAGACGTTTTTTGGGCCGCTGTATCCAATTTAGCTAGGGCGAGATGTGCACTGCCTCGTCAGATACTTAGTAGGCATCGCGCCAGTTATTGGCACCAGGATTGCACCAATGGTAATGATAAGCATTACTTTGCAGTGGCACCCACCCACCAATTCGGTGTTCAAACGGTTTACTACAGCGCAGCCGTGGATACAGAAAAGGCCTCCTATCACGGGATAGCTGCTCCGCCGACGTTGGGAAAATCCATGTCGTCCGCAGGGCGGCTATCGACCCAAATGCGCCGCGCATTTTCTTTTCTAACCATGCTGGCGTTTTTGCTGGTAACGCTCGAGTTCATCATGACTCGCGGCAGCGTGGTCGATCCGGACATTTGGTGGCATCTGCGCAATGCGGAATATCTATTTCAGCACCATCAATTCCCGCGCGCTGATATGTACTCCTTCACGGTCGTAGGGCAGCCATGGATTAATCACGAGTGGCTATCGGAAATTCCCTACTACCTGGCGTGGCGCGCGGGCGGACTGGGAGGAATGGATGCCGTGATGTTCGCCACGATCTCGCTTATTTTTCTGGGCCTACTTTATCTGTCATATATGGAGACGCGGCACTTCAAGGCAGCGATTGTGGCGTGCTGTTTTCTCACCTTCATCGCTTCGGTTTCGTTTGGGCCGCGCACCATACTGTTTGGGTATCTCTACCTAGTTCTGCTGCTGGTTATTCTCCAGCGCTTCCGGCAAAAAGGGAACGCGCCGCTCTGGCTAATACCTCCGCTGTTCTGCCTGTGGGCCAATACTCACGGGTCTTGGTCGTTGGGTCTGATTGTGTTTTCAATTATTACTGCCGCAGGTTTTGCGCAAGGAAGCTGGGGACGTGTTGATGCGCAGCGGTGGACGCCATCGCAAATGGGAGAGCTGGCGGTCACGGGCCTTGCCAGCGTGGCAGCGTTGTTTGTTAATCCCTTCGGGTCTCGCCTCGTCTTTTATCCCTTCGACATGGCGTTTCGCCAGAAACTGAATATTTCGCACGTGGCCGAATGGGTTTCAGTTGATTTTCACGACCTGCGGGGCAAGTTCGTGCTCGCGCTACTGCTCACACTGCTAGTCACGGCTCTGCTACGGCGCACGCGCTGGCGGCTCGCTGAGCTCGGTCTGGTACTCTTCGCGCTCTACAGCGGGCTGACCTACGTCCGCTTTCTCTTCCTGTTGGCAATTGTGATTGCGCCGGTGCTGACCAGGATCTTGGAGTTCGTGCCACAATACCGGCCTAAAGCCGACACGCCGCTGATCAATGCCTTGGTGATTTGCCTTATGATAGGCAGCATCATTCACTATTGGCCCACTTCCGCTGAAATGCAGAAGTCGATCTCAGAAAAATATCCCACGCAGGCCCTTACATATTTGAAGGCTCATCCGCCCGACGGTCCGGTACTGAACTTTTATTTATGGGGCGGCTATCTGGCCTGGAATGATAGAGACCTCAAAGTGTTTATTGATAGCCGCGTAGATATTTACGAGTATGCTGGCGTTCTGAAGGATTACTTGGACTTGCTGAACCTGTCGCAATCAAAGTCAATTCTGGACAAATATAAGATCCGTTATGTGCTGTTCCCCCAACCAGGCGGATATAGCGAGTCCGCGCTTACGTATGTGCTTGAGCACGATTCACAATGGAATGTAATTTATAGTGACGCTACAACCGTTTTGCTGGAAAGAAACGCTGCAAGAACAGCTACGTAAGGTTTAGCTGCCTTCAGATAATGAGTGTCGCTTGCGACGGGAGGCATGCCGATGCTGTTTATCAGACAGAAATTCGACAAGGCGTTAGTTTTGCTCATTTTAGTCGTCGGCTTCTGTTTGCTCTCATACCGTCCAATATCTCGCATTACTCCAGAAATGCCCAAAGAATTCGTGGATATTTCAAGCATAGGGAACAGGCGCCAGCGGCTCACTGAAGAAAGAGTGGCGAAAGCGTACTGGGATTGTGTGGTAAATAACATCCAGTGGGAATACCACTATGGCTCCAGCCTGCCGCACGACCCACCACAGGACTTCCTGCCGGTGAGCGCCAGTGTAACGACTGTCGACCTTGCCACACGAACTCGATACTGGCGAAAGCTGCAAGAAGTCTGGTATCTGTCCCCAACGTGGGAAAAACATTACGAGTGGGACACCAGATGGACTACTAGTTGGATAGATCAAGTCAAATCCGTAGGTAGCTGGCTCTATTCGCGCATGTCCGACGCCAGGTTCTAGAAAAAATGGCTTATCAACGTGATCTGGAGAATTGAATAGCCGCGATGCTGACCGCAATCGAGATCTGTCTCACGGCGATTGCAGTGGTGCTGGCGTATATCGCTCCGGGCCTTGGCGCCTCGTGGTTCGAGAAAATACAGAAAACATTTCTCCGCTTGGCTCGGCGGCGCAGCGCTGCTGTGGCTATCGTTGGCCTATCTGCGCTCGCCGTGCGGCTAGCAGTTTTGCCGGTTTTGCCGATTCCGCAGCCTGCGATCCATGACGAATTCAGCCACCTCTTGATTGCGGATACTTTTGCGCACGGCCGCGTGACTAATCCTACCCATCCAATGTGGACGCACTTCGAGACCTTCCACGTTAATCAGCAGCCTACTTATGCGTCGATGTATTATCCAGCACAGGGATTATTCTTGGCTGCTGGGCAGGTGATCTTTGGGCACCCTTTTTGGGGAGTGTGGCTGAGTGTGGGCCTGATGTGCGCTGCCATCTGCTGGATGCTCCAGGGGTGGGTTCCAGCCGGCTGGGCGCTGCTCGGCGGGTTCTTAGCGATCATGCGCCTGGCGGTCTTCAGCTATTGGACGAACACTTACTATGGGGGAGCAGTGGCGGCCACCGGAGGAGCGCTGGTTCTCGGAGCGCTCCCTCGAATCAAGCGTCGGCAGCATGTGAGTGACGCTCTCGTGATGGGTCTTGGGCTGGCGATCCTAGCCAATAGCCGGCCGTATGAGAGTTTATTCTTCGGTCTGCCAATCGCTGGATCTCTTCTCGGCTGGATGTTGGGGAAGAATCGCCCGCCGTTTCAGATATCCATGCGGCGCGTTTTCTTTCCATTGATTCTCGTATTGGTACTGACGATCAGTGTCATAGGCTATTATTTCTGGCGAGTTACGGGAAGCCCATTCCGGATTCCGTACCAGGTCAATATGGCTAATTACCACCTGGTGTACTTTCCCTGGGAGAAGCTGATGCCCACGGCGGAATACCACCATACGGTGATGCGAGACTTCTACCAGGGACCGCCAGTGGCCGGACAATATCGCTACGCCCATTTTTATCCGATCCGTTGGATTTTGGTGAAACCACTCCCACAGTTTATTTTTTATCTCGGGCCGGCGCTGATGATGCCTTTACTGGCGTGGCTCGCAATTCGGCCGGGCGGAACACTGCTGAAATCCATTAGCCGGAAGACACGATTTCTATTGCTAGTATGCGGCGTAACTGGGATTAGCCTCATACTTCCAATCTACATTCCGCCGGCGCATTACTCTGCGATGTTGACCGCAGCAATCTATGCCATTGTGCTCCAGGCGATGCGCTATGTGCGTTTCTGGAAGTGGGATGGTCAATCTACTGGATTGTTTCTGGTGCGGGCAGTACCGGTGGTCTGCTTGCTCCTCTTACCAATTCGCGCCGCTGCCAGACGTCTGCACATTCCGGTTCCGGTCACGGTCATTCATACTTCTTACACCGAAGACGTACACAATACTGAGCGTGAGCAAGTTCTACGGCAGTTAGAGCGGCAACCGGGACGTCATCTGGTGATTGTGCATTACAGACCGGATCACGATGTTCTTAGGGAGTGGGTGTTCAATGCGGCCGATATCAACGGCTCTAAGGTGGTATGGGCGCGTGACATGGGCGCAGCTCAGAACAAAGAAGTGGTCTCGTATTTTAAGGACCGCCGTGTCTGGTCGCTGGAGCCGGATGAGAAACCGCCGAAACTTTCGTCCTATTCGTCAATTGAGAAAGGGCCCACTTCTGTCGCCCATCTGGAACTGAGAGCGCCATCTGCGAGTTTCAAGTGATTCTGATCGAGGCGAGTCTTATATTGCTGTCGGTGCTGGTTGCTTTTGTTTTCCCGAATGTTGGGGCGCGGTGGCTCGAGCCTTTGGAACGCGGTTTTGTCCAACTCGCGCGCAGACGTGGGCTTTCGGTTGTCGTGGTTGGGCTTACAGCGCTGGTCATACGCGTGGCGCTGCTGCCGGTCGAACCTATCCCACGCCCCGGTGTCCACGACGAATTCGCTTACCTGCTTGCGGCGGACACATTCGCTCATGGGCGCCTTAGTAACCCAACCCATCCGATGTGGGCTCACTTCGAGACTTTTTACGTCAACCAAAAACCTACATACGGTTCAATGTTCTATCCGGCACAGGGTCTGTTTCTAGCTGCAGGCCAGGTGATCTTTGGGCATCCTTTCTGGGGGGTGTGGTTGAGCGCAGGTCTGATGTGTGCGGCAATCTGCTGGATGCTGCAGGCTTGGCTGCCACCATCTTGGGCGCTGCTGGGCGGGTTGCTCGCGGTCGTCCGATTGGGCAGCTTCAGCTACTGGGCGAACAGCTATTGGGGTGGTGCTGTTCCGGCAATTGGAGGTGCTTTGGTATTGGGGGCCTTGCCGAGGATCAAGCGGCATCGGCGTGTGCGCGATTCTTTGCTGATGGGCTTGGGTCTGGCAATTCTCGCCAATAGCCGACCGTATGAGAGCCTGTTCTTCTGTCTGCCCGTCGCGGGACTTCTTCTCGTTTTCATCTTGGGAAAAGAAAAACCGCAACGGCCGTTGCAGAACATCGTCGTTCCCATAGGTCTGGTTTTGGCGTTTACGATTGCGGCCATGGGCTATTACTTCTGGCGCACCACCGGCAGTCCCATTAACACGCCCTATCTGATCAACACAAAGATCTATAATCCGGTGCCCTACTTCCCTTGGCAAACGCTCAAGCCTGTGCCTGAATATCACCACGCTATAATGAGGAACTTTTATCTGGGCTGGGGAATGGCGCACTTCACATCTGGAACTTCTTCTCCTGTTTTGCTTGCCCTAAGTAAAGCTTACACTTTCTGGCTTTTTCTTCTGGGACCAATATTTACTGTTCCACTGCTGATGTTGTTTATTGTGCTGCCGTACGGTATTTCTTTTAAGAACATTAGTCCCAACACTCGCTTGCTGCTCCTGGTCTGTGGTGCCACTACAATAGGGCTTTTATTGCCTATGTACTTCAATCCGCATTATCCAGCCCCCATGACTTGTGCGATCTATGCACTGTTACTTCAGGCAATGAGACATCTAATGAGTTGGCAGCGGCGCGGAAGGCTCATTGGATTGGCAATGATAAGGACCATCGTAACGACATGTGTTATTCTTGTCCCGATACGCGCGCTTACTGGTGCGCTACATCGTCCTATCCCGGGTCCTTTTCCGATAACCTGGTGTTCTCCCGCAATAGAACTCCAGGACCGCGCTGCTCTCCAGTCGCAACTCAGCGCGCGTGACGGCCAACATCTGATAATCGTACGTTATCAACCGGATCACAGTGAATTCCAGGAATGGGTTTACAACGAGGCCGATATAGATAACGCAAAGGTCGTTTGGGCACGCGACATGGGACCATATGCAAACGAAGAGCTGATCAGTTACTTTAAAGCCCGCCGTGTCTGGCTGATGGATGCCGACGAAAAACCTCCCCGGCTGGTGCCCTATGCTCTCCGATCGGAAGCGAAACCGTCACTTCCGGCAACAGGAGCACAATGAAGCTAACCGACCGCATCATGGAGAATACACAGGCCTATCGGATCTGGCAGGCTCCGTTCGTGGAGGACAAGCTCGCACCGATTCTTGCCCATAATGACATGACCCAGGTACGGCAAGTTTTAGATATTGGTTGCGGTCCAGGTACGAACGCACATTGGTTCGAGCACTCTGAATACATGGGAATTGATTGGAACCCAAGCTACATCGAGTATGCGCAACGACATCACAAGGGAACGTTCATTGTCGCTGACGTCACAAGATACACCGTCACTGCTGGTCAGAATTTCGACTTTATTTTTGTAAACAGCTTCTTTCACCATATCAATACACCTGACACTCAGCGCATTCTGTCTCATCTCAGTACGCTTTTGACTGAGGATGGACATATTCATATCTTAGACCTGGTGTTGCCTGAGCGTCGCTCGATTGCTCGGTTCCTAGCCCGTATGGATCGGGGCGAGTTTGCCCGCTCGTTAGACGAATGGCGGGAGATCCTGTCGGGTGCCTTTGAACCAGTTGTGTTTGAGCCCTACACGCTCAACGCATTTCGAGCGACGTTATGGAACATGATCTATTTCAAGGGGCGAAAAAAATGAGCACGCCACTCCATCTTTCTGTAGCTGTGCCCGTCCACAACGAAGAGGCGGTGCTCCCGGAGCTCCTTCGCCGAATGCGCCACGTGCTTGACAATACCCCAGGTGGGCCGCATGAGATTATTTTCATTGACGACGGAAGCTCAGATCGTACTCTCGAGATCCTTGGCAAAGCCGCCAATACCGACGCGCGGATTCTGATAATTTCTTTTTCCCGCAACTTCGGCCATCAGGCCGCGCTAACGGCGGCTCTCGATCATGTATCCGGCGATGCAGTGGTGCTTATGGACGGTGATCTGCAAGACTTGCCGGAGGTCATCCAGGTTGGTGGCTTAAGCTATGCTATTTCCTCTTCTATCGATTCCAGGCGATGTTGTCTGAAACACGGTTGCCTCTCGATGCTGGCGACTTTGGTTTGATGTCACGCCGCGTTGTGGAGCAGTTGCGGCGTATGCCAGAGCATCACCGCTATTTGCGCGGCCTGCGAAGCTGGGTGGGATTCCGTCAAATAGGCATTCCTGTTGAACGCGGGGAACGGCACTCGGGCGGAAGCAAGTATGGCTTGCTGAAGTTGCTCAAGCTGGCTTCGGATGGAATCTTCGCTTTCTCCATCGTCCCGCTCCGGGCTGCGACAATCCTTGGTGTTCTCGCAATTGGGATCTCGGCGTTGTACGCCGTCTACGCACTATATGTGAAACTTTTTCTCGAACAATCTCCAGTGGGTTTCACTGCTCTGGTATTCCTGATCAGTTTTCTCTCAGGTGTCCTACTACTTTTCCTCGGAATTATTGGTGAATATGTAGGCCGTATTTATGAGGAAATGAAGGCGCGGCCGCATTATGTTATCGACAAGATCATCCGCTCTGGATCCTTCGCGCCGGGTAGCGCACAGTCCAGAGCGGAGGAATACGAGTTTGCATCGTTAAAGCCTCCGCAAAAGGGGCAAGACTGAGAAGAACGAAGATTCCAATCTAATCGTGCGAGCAGACTACGGCAACGCGTATCGCGAACTGTATGAGCGCCATTGGTGGTGGCGTGCGCGGGAAAAAATGCTGCTAGACGTCATTCGAACCAACCAGCCCGGGGGGGGATGGGGCAGAATTCTCGACGTGGGCTGCGGTGACGGCCTGTTCTTTGATTGCCTTCTTGAATTCGGAGATGTTCAAGGAGTTGAGTCTGGATGTCTGGTTAACGACTTGGGGAAGCATCGTTCGCGTATTCACGTCGGAACATTCGACGAGTGCCTCAGGCTTGACGGGCAATTTTCGCTCATTCTGATGCTGGACGTGCTGGAGCATATGCCGGAGCCAGTTCGCGCAATTCGATATGCACTGCACCTTCTCGATCCTGGTGGCATTCTGCTGATCACTGTCCCAGCTTTTACGCTGCTTTGGACCACGCATGACACGATTAACCAACACTACACACGCTACACGAAGAAGAGTTTTCGGAGATTAGCATCGCAAGCAGGTTTACACATCACCAGCGAACGATACTTCTTCCAATTTCTATTCCCGGCGAAGATCGCAACTCGAATTGCAGAACGAATCTTCAGGACCCAACCAGTGCCACCTGAGATACCGGCGGCCTGGGCTAACGAGCTACTCTATCGGTTATCACGCCTGGAGCAAAAAACTTGGGGAAGATTGCCTATACCTGGTAGCTCACTCATGGTACTTGGAGGCAACCTGCCCAAGATAAAGGCTAAAAATGTGTCAATTGCGGAAGTGTTTTCGCAGAAATGATAGTTAGAGTATCAACAAATGCTCTTGATTGAGTCCATTCTGCTGGCGCTCGCTGTAGTAGTCGCCCTCGCACGACCAACAGTTTGCTCGCAGTTTTTCGACCGCTTGGAACACAGCCTCTCGCGCTTGGCGGAAAAACGGAGGCTTAGCGTGGCCGTGGTGGGATTCGCGGCACTGCTTCTTCGGATTGCACTTCTGCCCGTTCTGCATGTCCCGGAACCAATCGTTCATGATGAATTCGGATATCTCCTCATAGCGAATACCTTTTCTCACGGCCGAGTCACAAATCCAACTCACCCGATGTGGGTGCATTTCGAGACTTTCAGCGTAATCCAGAAACCCACTTACCAGTGCTATACCCCAGCTGCACAGGGATTGATTCTAGCGGCGGGCCAAATCATCGCCGGGCATCCTTTCTGGGGGGTATGGCTCAGCGCTGGACTAATGTGCAGCGCAATCTGTTGGATGCTGCAGGGTTGGTTGTCCGCCGGATGGGCATTGCTCGGGGGATTCCTGGCGGTTCTTCGGTTCGGAGTGCTCGGCTATTGGGCTAACAGCTACTGGGGTGGGGCAGCGGGGGCCATTGGAGGAGCACTAGTGATAGGTGCTCTCCCACGAATCACTCATTTCCTACGTCTCCGCCACGCGATAGCCATGGGGGTGGGGCTGGCGATCCTCGCGAACAGCCGTCCGTATGAAGGTTTCGTTCTTAGCCTACCTGTCGGGATTGCATTGCTCACGTGGTTGTCACGCAAGTCTGGACCAACTTTGCGGGACAAAGTGCTGCGCGCAGCGACACCTTTGTGCCTGGTGCTCATGCTCGGTTGCGCCACAACTGGGTATTATTTTTGGCGAGTGACCGGCAGTCCTTTCCGTTCGCCCTACCAGGTGGAACGGCAAACGTATTCAGCTTTGCCCTACCTAATTTGGCAGCCGCAGCGGCACTCGCCCATCTACCACCATAAAGTCATCCAGGATGCCTATAGCGATGGAGTCGAAGGATTCGCGTCCAATCGTTCGTGGCAGGGAGTGCTCTATGCTTTGCTCAGCCGATCGATTTGGTTGTGGAGGTTCTTTCTCGGACCGGCACTTACTTTTCCTGTGCTAATGCTGAGTATCATCTTGCCCTTTGGTTTCAAGTGGCGGAGCATCAGCACGCAGACGCGGTTGCTGATCGTGATTTTCTTCATGTTTCTGGTGGGTGTTGTGGGTCTTGAGGTTACGCTGTTTTCACCTCATTACGCGGCGCCACTGACCGGTGTCGTGCTCGCACTCGTACTAATTTCTATGCGGCGACTTCGATATTGGCGGCCATACGACAGGCCAGCCGGACTCTTCATAACACGCGCCATTCCCACAATCTGTGCAGTCATGTTCCTTACGATTAGCGTTGCGAGATGGCTGGACGTTCCGCTTCTTTCACGCTCTCATGTGCCGGCGTGGGACCAGCGAGGCCCAAACAGTTTCGGACGCGCGGCGACACTATCTCAGCTCGAGCAACTTCCTGGGGGCCAGCTCGTGATCGTTCGTTATCGGCCGGACCACAATGCGTTTGCCGAATGGGTATATAACGATGCCGAGATCGATAACTCGAAAGTAGTCTGGGCGCGTGATATGGGTGCAGAGCAGAACCAAGACTTAATCAACTACTTCAGAAATCGCCGCGTGTGGCTATTGGAAGCGGATGAGAAGCCTCCGAGGCTGGTACAGTATGCGGTGGAGACTACAACCGGAGTGATTACATGCGTAAAGTATCGCTAACCGCCGGAATTATGTTTTGTCTTGCTGATTCTGCTCTGGGCCAGAATGGAACAAGTACCCAATCTGGCTACTGGGGTTTAATTGCTGCTTTTGGCTCTGTCGTAGTTGGGCTGATCCTGGCGAACGCCTATGTCGTCAGCCTGTTCCACTCCAAGCGGAGTGGCGACACCGGGGTTCTGGCCCGATGGAATGAGAAATGGGAATTTTCGGCGCAGGCTCTGGGGGGCTTCTCGTGGTGGCAACTGGCATTGTGGAGCTTGCTTTCCCTGTTCTTCGAATTATTGATGATTCGGTGGATCTCCTCCGAAATTCGCATTTTTGCCTACTTCAAGAACTTCGTTTTGGTCGCCTGCTTCTTGGGCTTTGGGTTGGGATGCTATCTATCGCGGCGCCGGGC
>WNGC01002782.1_pt1 | contig 12305 bp, 11 predicted proteins | sample 5400051 | NCBI WGS metagenome assembly WNGC01 (sample SAMN13153368, study PRJNA577476) | soil metagenome | isolation source: 20 cm soil or saprolite under grassland replicate 2 | place: USA:California | collected 2016-06-15 | reverse complement strand
GTCGATGGAGCTGGATCTCGGCGCCATCGAGCCGCTCGTCGCGCTCCCGAGCAACCCCGACAAAGTGGTGCCGGTCTCCCAGGCCGAAGGCGTGAAGGTGGACCAGGTGATGGTGGGGTCGTGCACCAACGGCTCGTACACGGACCTCAAGGCCGTGGCGCAGATCGTGAAGGGACGCAAGGTCCATCCCGATGTGACCTTCTTCGTCCACCCGAGCAGCCGCATGGATCTCGAGGCGCTGGCCCGCGAGGGCCTGCTCACCGAGCTCATCGCCGCCGGGGTCAACGTTGAAGCCGCCACCTGCGGCGCGTGCATCGGCGTGGGACACGTGCCGGCCAAGGGCATGAAGAGCCTCCGCGCCATCAACCGAAACTTCAAAGGCCGGACCGGCCAGAAGGACGACGAGGTCTACCTGAGCTCGAGCGAGGTAGCGGCCGCGAGCGCGATCGCCGGAGTGATCACCGACCCGAGAAAGCTCGGGATGCGCGCGCCGGGCCAGGAGGTGCCGGCGACGCTCGACCTGGCCAACAATCCGAGCCTCGTGCCCCCCGCCTCGCCCCAGGACGCGGCGTCGGTGCGGGTGATCAAGGGCGACAACATCCAGGTCATCCCCCTCAAGGGCGCGCTGGAGCCCGCGCTGCGCGGCGAGGTCCTGATCGCCCTGGGGGACAACATCAGCACCGACCACATCATGCCCGCCGGCGCGCAGATGCTGCGGTTCCGCTCCAACATCCCCAAACTCGCCGACTACGTGTTCAACCGCGTCGACCCCGAGTTCGTGGCGCGGGCGAAAGCCAAAAAGGGCGGGTTCATCGTCGGCGGCAGCAACTACGGCCAGGGCAGCAGCCGCGAGCACGCCGCGATCGCGCCGATGTATCTCGGGATCGTGGGAGTGATCGTCAAGGACTTCGCCCGCATCCACCTGGCGAACCTGATCAACTGGGGGATCCTGCCCATGACGTTCGCCGATCCCGCGGACCACGGCAGGGTGCGGCAGGGCGACGTGCTCGAGATCGCCGATGTCCGCCGGTTGGTCGAGAGCGGCGCCTCCGCCCTCGTGGTGAAGAACGTCACCCAGGGGACGACCTTCAAGGTCGCGTTGAGCCTGAACCGCCGGGAGCGCGCCTACGTGCTGGCCGGAGGCAAGCTCGCCCACACGAAGGCGCAGCCGCTCCACTAGGGCGCGTACGCGCGGCCCGAGGCCGCGGGGTGCCCTCGGGCCGACCGATGATTGCCTTCTCGACCGGATCCCTGTACACGTACGGGACCCTGCGGGTGGCGCGGCTGGCCGCGGCGGCCGGGTACGACGGCCTGGAGATCATGGTCGACGATCGCTGGGACACCAGGGACGCCGCGTATCTCTCGGAGGTCGCCCGCACGGCGGGCATTCCCATCCTCAGCCTCCACGCGCCCTTCCGGCCGCTGCAGGACGGCTGGCCCGGGGACGAGGTGGAGCGGGTGACCCGGACGGTCGAGCTCGCCCGGGCGCTGGACGCGCGCACCGTGGTCGCGCATCCGCCCCTCCGCTACCGGTGGGTGTCCCTGCGCCGCCCGCCGTTCCTCAACATCTCGGCCCTCACCCCGTTCCGGCGGCAGACGCGCTACCATCGCTGGCTGCGGACGGAGCTGGCCGGGGTCGGGGCCCGGGCGGGGGTCACCATCGCCATCGAGAACATGCCGCGGCACCGGCTGGCCTTCCGCACCGTCAACCTGTTCGACCTCAATGAGATCCGGGAGCTCCGCCGCCTTCCGGCGCTCACGCTCGACACCACGCACGTCGGCACCTGGGGAGTCGACCTGCTCGATACCTACGCGCTGCTCGCCGACCGAGTGGCGCATGTGCACCTGTCGAATTACAACGGCCGCCAGCATCGCCTCCCCCACGATGGGTCCCTTCCCCTGGGCGCCTTCCTCGAAGCCCTCAGGCGGCGCGGATTCGCGGGGGTGATCGCGGTCGAGCTGGAGCCGGACTCGAGCGGAGCCGGGGACGATGGGCAGGTGCGGGAGCGCCTGGCGCAGACCCTGGCATTCTGCCGGGAGCATTTCGGGTAACGGGTGAGAGCCTGTGAGGGGGTGGCATCATGTGGCTGAAGGTGAAGGGGAAGCACTTGATCAACTTAGATCACGTCATGGAGATCAAGGCCACGCTGACGCGTGGGAAGAGCGCGCTTCAGGCGATTCTGCCGAATGGGGAGACGTTGGTCATCCGCGAGTATGACGTCCCCCAGGAAGCGGCGTCGATGCTGGATCGGGTCGCGGAAGCGCTCGAGCCAAAGGTGTATTCCATTTGATGGATCGCCGAAGATCCGCGCGGTCGTGAATGGGAGGGGTGGCGCTATGCGCAGGGCGGGGGCACTCTTGCTTGCCGGGATCATGGTCGGCGGCCTCATGGCGGCGGCGTCCGCCCAGGGGAAGGGCGGGACCCTGCGGGCCGGCCTCGATGCGGACCCGCCCAACATGGACCCGCACCGCTCGACGGCGGCCGTGGACCGGCAGGTCTACCAGAACCTCTTCGACAAGCTCATGGACACCGACGAGAATCTCCAGATCATCCCGATGCTGGCTGTGTCCTGGACGACCAGCCCGGACGGCAGGACGGTGACCCTGAAGCTCCGCCAAGGCGTGAAGTTCCACGACGGAACTCCGTTCAACGCCGAGGCGGTGAAGTACAACGTCGACCGCATGAAGGACCCGAACTTTCCCTCGGCCCGGCGCAGCGAAGTCCTGCCGGTGCAGAAAGTGACCGTGGTCGACCCGTACACGGTGGCGCTGAGTCTCGAGCGGCCCTACAGCCCGCTGCTCTATGTGCTGACCGACCGGGCCGGCATGATCGTCGCGCCGGCGGAAGCGAAGAAGGCGGGGACGGACTTCGCGCTGCACCCCGTGGGGTCTGGACCGTTCAGGTTCGTCGAAAAGATTCCCCAGGACCACATCACGCTGGAGCGCAACCCCGATTACTGGATCAAGGGGCAGCCGATCCTCGAGCGCATCGTCTACCGGCCGTTCCCGGACGACAACGCCCGCGTGGCCAACCTGAAATCCGGCGACGTGGACATCATCAACCGGACCCCGCTCCCCCAGATCAGGCAGCTCGCCCAGGAGGCGTCGCAGCCGGGCGCGCGCTTCAAACTCCTCGAGCACGGGGCGTTCTCCTGGCAGGGGATCTGGCTGAACGTGACCAAGCCGCCGTTCGACAACAAGCTGCTGCGCCAGGCGTTCAACGCCACGATCGACCGGAACGTCATCGCGAATGTGGTGCTGCAGGGAGCCGCCTATCCGTCGTACGCATTCTTCCCGAACGGGACGCCGGCATACGACCCGACGTGGAAGATCCCGCCCCGGAATATTCCCCTCGCGAAAGAGAAGCTCCAGGCCGCAGGCAGCCCGTCCGGGTTCTCCTGCACCCTCCTGATCGTCCCGGGGCAGGTGAACCAGGCGATCGGCCAGGCCGTGCAGGCGATGGCCGCCGATGCCGGGATTCAGGTGAAGCTCCAGATCGTCGAGTTCGGCACGATGCTGCACGAGACCGACACGCTGCAGCACCAGGCGGCGTTCCTGGGGTGGAGCGGCCGTCCCGACCCGGACTTCGACATCTACCCCTTCGTCACCCAGTCCGGGATCGGCTCGTTCAACGACGCGGGATACACGAATCCGCAGGTCCAAACGCTGCTCGACGCCGCCCGGCTGCTCAACGATATGGACCAGCGCCGGCGGGCGTACCGCCAGGTGACGCAGATCCTGGCCGACGATCTCCCCTACCTCTGGCTGTACTTCGAGAAGGAGTACAAGCTCGTGAGCACGCGTGTCCACGGCTTCATCCACGTCCCTGATGGGATGATGCGGTTCCGGACGGTGTCGCTGTCGCCGCAGTAGCGCGGAGGAGACCCCGGTCGGTATGACCCGATTCGTCGCCCGCCGGATGCTCCAGATGATCCCGGTGCTCTTCTTTGTCAGCGTCATCATCTTCGTGCTCATCAACCTGGTGCCGGGCGACGCCGCCCGGCTGTTCCTCGGCGAGGAGGCGCCCCCGGATGCCCTGGCGGCGCTGCGCCATGAGCTGGGACTCGACCGCCCGCTGTACACCCAGTATCTCCGCTGGGTCGGCGGGATGCTCCGCGGCGACTTCGGCCATTCGTTCAAGGACAACCGGAAAGTCCTGGCGACGGTGCTCCAGAAGGTGCCGGTGACCGGCGAGCTCACGATCGCCGCGCTGCTGATCGCGTGGACGATCGCCATTCCCGCGGGGGTCGTCGCGGCCTGGCGGCGCCGGACCGCCGTGGACTACTCGGCCTCCGCCGCGGCCCTCACGGGGCTCAGCATCCCAAACTTCTGGCTCGGGATCATGTTGATCTACCTGTTCGCGGTGCACCTCCGGTGGCTGCCCGCCTCCGGGTTCGTCCCGTTGAGCCAGGACCCCGCCCTGAACCTGAAGACCATCGTCATGCCGGCGTTCGTGCTCGGGGTTGTGCTCGCGGCGGTGGTGATGCGCCAGCTCAGGAGCAGCATGCTCGAGGTGCTGAGCGCGGACTACGTGCGGACGGCGAACGCGAAGGGCCTCGGCGGGCGGGTGGTCCTCATCCGCCACGCGCTTCGGAACGCGGTGATCCCCGTGATCACGGTGATGGGGATCCAGATGGGCACCCTGCTCGGCGGCGCGGTGATCACCGAGACGATCTTCGCCCTCCCGGGATTGGGCCGGCTGGCCGTGGAGTCGATCTACGGGCGCGACTATCCGATGCTGGAAGGCGTGGTCATGTTCAGCGCGCTCGCGGTCCTGGCCATCAACCTGGCCGTGGACATTGTCTACTCGCTGATCGATCCGCGGATCAAGCTGGCGGGGAGCGGCGCGTGAGCCTGGCCGTCGGCGCGCTTCCGGGGCTGACACGCCGGGCCGCCGCGCGCCGCGGGATCGGGCATCTGGCGCGCCGGTTCGCCCGCAACCGGCTGGCGGTCCTGGGGTTGATCGTGTTTGTGGTCATCGTGCTCGCGGCGCTGCTCGCCCCGTGGGGGGCGCCGTTCTCGCCGGTGAAGACCGATTTCACCGCGACCCTGCAGGCGCCCGGTCCGCGCCACCCGCTGGGAACCGACGAACTGGGCCGCGACGTCCTGAGCCGGATCATTTTCGGCTCGCGCGCTTCGCTCGAGGCGGGGATGATCTCCGTCGGGCTGGCGATCGCAGCGGGGCTGCCCCTCGGGATCATCGCGGGCTTCTACCGCGGCCGGCTGGACGACTTCCTGATGCGCCTCACCGACGCGATGCTCTCGTTCCCGCAGCTCGTGCTGGCCTTGGCCGTCGCGGCGGTCCTCGGACCGGGCCTGGCCAAGGCGATGATCGCGATCGCGGTCGTCCTCACGCCGGTCTTCATGCGGATCATGCGCGCCCAGGTGCTCACCGAGCGCGAGCGGGAGTATGTGGACGCGGCGCGGGCGCTGGGGGCGGCCGACCGGCGGATCATCTGGCGGCATCTCCTGCCCAACAGCCTCGCGCCGATCGTGGTGCAGGGATCGCTCAACGTCGCCGGGGCGATCATTACCGAAGCCACCCTCAGCTTCCTCGGGCTGGGCACGCAGCCCCCCACGCCGTCGTGGGGGTCGATGCTCAACGCGGGGCAGCAGTACCTGAGCCAGGCGTTTTGGCTGTCGTTCTGGCCGGGCGTGGCGATCGCCGTCACGGTGTTCGCCGTGAACGTTGCGGGGGACGGCCTGAGAGAGATCTGGGACCCCCGGACGCGGTAGGAGGCATCGACCCATTTCCGCTCCCCGCATCAACTCCGCCAGGCTGCGCGAGCGCCTCACCGAGTTGAGCGCGATCGGCCGCACCGGCGAGGGCGGCGTCACGCGTCTCTCCTACCGGGCCGAACACGCGGATGCCGCACGGGTCTCCGCCCGGTGGATGCACGAGGCCGGAGCCGAGGTCGGCGTCGACTCCTGGGGCAATCTTTTCGGAATCGTCCCGGGATCCACGCCCGGGCTTCCCCCGCTCGCCGCCGGTTCCCACCTGGACACCGTCCCGAACGGGGGGATCTTCGACGGCGCACTCGGGGTCGTCGCGGCGATCGAAGCGGCGGCCGCGCTTCGCGAGGCCCGGGCGCCGCTCCGGCATCCCCTGCTCCTCCTGGCGTTCGCGGAAGAGGAGGGGACCTCGTTCGGCGTGGGGTGCCTCGGGTCCCAGGGCGCTGCCGGCCGCGCGCCCGCGCTCGAGGCGCTGACCGATCGCGGCGGCCGGTCGGCGGCGGACGCGATCCGGGCCTTCGATCCCGGCGTCCCGCGCAGGACGATGCCGCGGGCGTTCGCCGCGTATCTCGAGCTCCACATCGAGCAGGGACCGGTGCTGGAGCGCCGGGGCGCGCCGCTCGCGGCGGTCGATGCGATCGTTGGGATCGTCCGCATATCGTTCGTCTTTCGAGGTGAAGCGAACCACGCCGGAACCACGCCGATGGAGGCGCGCCGCGATGCGCTGTGGGGCGCCGCGGATCTTGTCGCGGCGGTGCGAGAGATGGCGCGCGGGACGGGGGGCCGGGCCGTGGGGACGGTCGGCCAGTGCAGCGTTGCCCCGGGCGCCACCAACGTCATCCCGGGTCGCGCGGACGTGACCGTGGAGTTGAGGAGCGCCGACGGCCGCTTCCTGGACAGCCTCCGCGGTGAGGCGGTCGCGGCCGCCCAGGCCTGCGCGGGCCGGTATGGGCTCGAAGTGGAGCACCGGAATCGCTGGACCGATCCGCCGGTGCCGCTGGATGCGCGGGTCCGCGAAGAGATCGCCGGGGCCGCACGGGATCTCGGCTGGCCGATTCTGAGCATGTCCAGCTGGGCCGGACACGACGCCAAGATCCTCGGCGCCATCGCGCCGGCGGGGATGATCTTTGTGCCGAGCGCGGGAGGCATCAGCCACTCGCCGCTCGAACGGACGGCATGGGAAGATGCCGCCCGGGGCGCGGATGTGCTGTGCAGGGCGCTTCTGCGGCTCGACTCGTGGGACGGAGCGTAGACACAGCCTCGATCCGCGCCGAAGGGGGTGAGGTTGGTGAAACCGGAGAGCCCGCCGCCGGCGGGGGATGCGGGCGCCGCCCGGGAACAGGGCGGGCCGCGCTCCGAGAGCGAGCCGGAAGCGCCGGCCCAAACGGCCTCCCAGGATCCGCCGCCGGCCTCCGGAGGCGCCGGCCCTCAGGCCATTCCGCTCGGCGCGCTGCCGACGGCGGACGTGCTCATCTGGAACATGAGCCTCCTGGCCGGCAAGGCGTGGGAGGGGATGGGGCTCGTCCCCAATCCTGTCACGAACAAGGTTGAGAAGAACCTCGACGAAGCGAGGCTCGCCATCGATGCGTTTGCGGCGATCTTCGATGTGCTCCGCCTCCGCATCGAGGAGCGGACGAGGCGCGAGATGGAGACCGTGCTCACCAATCTGCGCATCAATTTCGTTGAAAAGAGCTCGGGCTGAGGAAGAAAACAGACGATTCAGCGCGCCGCCCTCAGGTTATCCACAGTAATCCACATATCCCTCGAACTGAGATTCCGGATTGTGCGGGTGGAGGATGTATGCTACAAATGATGACGGAGGCGCAAACCGACTGACGAGATAGCCGACTCAAAAGCTCGCGCACGTGGACGCCGAGAGCTGGTTAAGTGTACTTCGGGGGTAACCCCGGAGAACGGCTGGCGGGCGGTAGGCACCGGCGGGGCGGGCCCAAGACGGTGAGAAGTCAGCCGGGGAGCGCCTCCCGTATTTTTCTTTTGGCCGCCGCGACCACAAGCGAGACGCCGGTTCTGCACGACCCACGGCTCCCACAAAAGGCGACAACGATGGCCCCGATGTTCACTCCCGTGGCACCCGGGTGCCCAAAGTAACCGAAGATCCACCCCCACGACCGCGCCGACTGCCAGAATAGTCATCGTACGATCTCCCTTTCTCCTAGGGGTTCCCCAGGGCGGGCATTTGAAGAACGAATTATCGCTGACAATAAAAGTGATAATAATATTGACAATATTAGTGACAATTTTGTTGACAAGCATAATGGCATGGGATACTGTTAGATTGAGGTGATAGATGGATGGTCACTTCCCGGCCAACGCTCCAATGGGGCGCCGGGCGGTCGTTGAGAAGGAGGCGAGCGCAATGCTTCACAATCGATGGTCACTATATGCGGATCTATCTGAGCTGATGGACAGGCTGTATAGCGGCGGGGGCATGAGCCGGGCTACGGCATGGGCTCCGCCTGTCGAGTCGTTCTATCAGGGCAACAACTTGATGGTGAGGGTGTTTGTCCCAAGCGTCGATCCTGCCACCGTGGACATCAAGGTCAGCGGGAACCTGTTGTCGATCAAGGGGGAGCGCAAGTTTACATATGACGTACGCGACAACCAGTACCTGTTCACCGAGGTCGTGTACGGGCCATTTGAACGAACGATCACGCTGCCGGAAGGGCTCGTCTTTGATCAGGTGAAGGCGAAGTCTACGCACGGCGTGCTTGACATCACGCTTCCGATTCATGAGGGCGTGCTGCCGAAGAAGATTCCGATCGAAATCGAGCAATCCCCACAGCCCACACTGGCGGGTACCCGATAAGCGACACGGTTGCGATGGGAACCGCGGGGCCGAGGTCCCGCGGTTCCGCGCGGGCCCCATTGAGGCGACGGTGACGCTGGACGGCGAGATGTTTTCCGTCACGATTCAGAACGAAGGCAAACCTGTGACAAGATGCTCTCAAGTCCCCGACACGCTTGACCCGCCGGAAGTTGGGAAACGATCAATCGCAAAAGAGTTAGGAGAGAGGAGATCGTGAGATGTCTATTCTGGCATGGCTTATCGTCGGGATTATCGCGGGTTGGTTGGCGAAGATGGTGATTCCGGGTGAGGCGCCCAAGGGCGTCCTCGGAGATCTCGTGATCGGTGTCGTTGGTGCCATCGCAGGGGGATGGATCTTCAACGCCTTTGGCCACTCCGGCGCCACGGGGCTGAACGTCGGCTCCATCGTCGTCGCCTTCGTGGGGGCTGTCGTTGTACTCTGGCTGATGCGGCAGTTCGCCGGGACACGGAGTGCCAGACCGGCATAGTGCTGGCAGACAGAGATTTGTGTTGGGGGGAGGGAGAGCCTGCCCTTCCCCATGTGAAGTGCAGCGCCAGCCACCGGGCGACGCGCGCTCAGCCAGTTGCTGACTAGGAGGGAGAAGGCAATGGACCAAGCGCTACAGATCAACATGTACCGAGGCCCGCGCAGGTTGATGGTCGCGACGACAGTCCCGGGGCTCGAACCGCAGAATATCCATATCGCGGTCAGTGGCCGCCAGCTGTCCGTTCAAGGGAGATTGCGAGGATTGGGCCAGGAGAAGCGCCCGGGATATTTCCAGCGCGAATGGTCAGTCGGCCCCTACAACCGTACGGTTGACCTCCCCTTAGCGGTGGATGCGACTCGTGCCAACGCATCGTACGATAACGGAGTCTTGGTGATGATCTTCCCGCTCGCCGCTGAACCTATTTCGGGCACCATGACCCTGTCTAAGGTCGGAACAGCAAAGGGCCAATGCATCCGGCATGTCGGACAAGATTTGCGCGATGCGCCTTTCTTGTCTAATTCTTGACCTCCTTCTTACTACAATAATATGTCCAGGGATCCATACCGGAGGAACGGTGCCCAAACGTGCTGGTAGCTGGAGTGCCAACCACTCTGTTCGTATCTCAGGTCCAAGGGAGGGGGCGAAGGGCTTGTCTTAAGGGGGGTCAAGGACCGTCATGATGTCACTTCCGGGGGGGATTATCAATGAAACCAGAAACTGCAGGGAGGGTCAAGTTTGGAGGTTGGGGCCTCGTTTGCGGGGCAGTCATCGCAATGATCATCGGCTTTGGGTGGGGGGGTTGGACAACCGGCGGCACTAGCCGACAGAGGACCGATGGGGCGGTCTTGGCGACTCGGGCCGCGATCTGCGTCGCCCAATTCATAAAGGACCCGAGCTATAAGGCGAGACTCAAAGAATTAAAGGCGGTAGATTCCTGGGATAGAAGTACCTTCATTGAAAAAGGCGGCTGGGACAAAATGCCCGGGGAACAAAAGGCTGGCGATACCGTAAGCCGAGCATGTGCCGACGGGCTTGAACATCTTACGACATAGGCTAGGCTCGTCAAGATGTATAGGGGCTTGCTCGTCAAAGGCGAGCAGGCCCCTGACGTTTCCCTCGGCAGAGGGGGACCATCATGACGACGATCATCGCGCACAAGACCGTTGGGCAGGTCGCGGACCATTTCGACGAAGTCATCCATGGGCTGAAGAAGAAGCCGGCCATCATCGGCCACTCGTTCGGCGGCCTGCTCGCGCAGATCCTCGCCGGACGCGGGCTGGCCTCGGCAACGGTGGCGATCGACGCGGCTCCTTTCCGCGGCGTGCTTCCGCTGCCGTTCTCAGCTCTGAAGGCCGCGTGGCCGGTTCTCGGTAACCCGGCCAACCGCCCGTTCGTCTAACCGCTTCGCTACAATAATAGTAGAAGTGCAGAGGGGACACGGGTTTCGGCCCGTGTCTCCTCTTCGTGTTTCAAATTGCTGATATGCCAACCCGATCCGGTATAATGAAAAGGAGGCACGCATGCCCAATCGACTTGCCGGCGCTGCAAGCTCCTATCTCCGGTCCGCCGCCCACCAGCCGGTGGAGTGGTATCCCTGGAGCGACGAGGCGTTCGCCCGGGCGAAGGCGGAGGATAAGCCGATCCTGCTCGACATCGGCGCCGTGTGGTGCCACTGGTGCCACGTCATCGACCGCGAGTCGTACGAGAACCCCGAGATCGCCGGGATCATCAACGCGCACTTCATCCCCGTGAAGGTGGACCGGGACGAGCGCCCCGATATCGACGTCCGGTACCAGCACGCCGTGAGCGCGATCACCGGACAGGGGGGATGGCCTCTGACCGCGGTCCTGACCCCCGAGGGCAAGGTGTTTTTCGGCGGCACCTACTTCCCTCCCGACAACGCGATGGGCCGTCCGGGATTCAGGCAGGTGCTGCGCGCGGTGGCGGAGTTCTACCGTACCAAGCGCGACCAGGCCTACGCGTACGCCGACGAGCTCTTCCAGGCGCTGCACCGGCTCGGAAGCGCGCGCGCCTCCGACGACGCGCTGAATCCCGAGTTGGTCGCCGAGGCCGTCGCCGACATCGAGCGCCAGTTTGATCTGCAGAACGGCGGCTTTGGGGGCGCGCCGAAGTTCCCGCACGCGGGCGCGCTCGAACTGCTCCTGCGGCTGCACGACCGGACCCGCGATCCGCAGGCGCTGCTGATCGTCACCCGGACGCTCGAGAAGATGGGCCGGGGCGGCGTCTACGACCAGCTCGGCGGCGGATTCCACCGGTACTCGGTGGACGCCACATGGATCGTGCCCCACTTCGAGAAGATGGTCTACGACAACTCGGAAATTCTTCGAAACTACGTCCACGCCTACCAGGCGACGGGAAGCGGCTTCTTCCGGGAGGTGGCGGAGGGCATTCTGGGCTACGCGATGGGGACCCTCTCGGACGGCGCGCAGGGAGGATTCTTCGGGAGCCAGGACGCGGATCAGAGCCTCGAGGACGACGGAGACTACTATACCTGGACGCCGGAGGAGGCCGCCGCCGTCCTCGCGCCCGAGGAGCTGGCGGTCGTCAGCCGGACCTACCGACTCGATGGCCCGGGAGAGATGCATCACGATCCCCGCCGCCATGTGCTGTTCGTGGACAAGGACGCAGACGCGGTGGGCGCGCTGCTCGAGCGCCCGGCCGCGGAGGTGCGGGATCTGCTCGCCCGCGGAAAGCAGCGGCTGCTGGCCGCCCGGGGGAAGCGGCCGGCTCCCCAGGTCGACCGGACCATGTATTCGGGATGGAACGGCATGATGATCTCCGCGTTCCTGGAGGCCGCGCGCGCCTTCGACCGGCCGGACGTCCGCGAGGCTGCCCTTCGCGCCCTCGACCGGGTCGTGCGGGACGCCTACCGGCCCGGCCAGGGGTTTCGCCATGGCGCAAGCGCGCAGGACGGAGTCTCGGGCCTGCTCGACGATCAGGTGCACATGGCCCGGGCGCTGCTGGACGCGTTCGAGCACACCGGAGACCCCCGCTACCTGAGCCTCGCTGAGGAGACGATGGCGTATGTCCTCCGGGAGTTTCCGGCGCCGTGGGGTGCGCTCTATGACACCGCGCAGCCGGCAGCCACCCGAGACCCCGGCGGCTCCGGCATGAGCCGGGACATTCCCGCCGGGCTGGGGCTGCCCTACGTCCCGGTCCAGGACTCTCCGACGCCCGCGGGCAATGCCGTCGCTGCGCTGGTCCTGGACCGCCTCGCCATCCTCACAGGCGAGACC
>WNGC01010077.1_pt1 | contig 12306 bp, 7 predicted proteins | sample 5400051 | NCBI WGS metagenome assembly WNGC01 (sample SAMN13153368, study PRJNA577476) | soil metagenome | isolation source: 20 cm soil or saprolite under grassland replicate 2 | place: USA:California | collected 2016-06-15 | reverse complement strand
TTGAAACTGATTTCATGGACCGCCGCCCGTGCGCGGTCCCGCTTTCCCTCCGGAGTCTCTGCTGGCGCCCAATCATCGTAGTACGGCGAAAGTGTCGGGCAATACCACGTCCCCTGGCGTTGCATCTGCGCGATCTGCGCATCCGTAATCTCTAGTCCATGCTCGATCGAATCGCATCCGCCGTCCAGCGCCCGCTGCAGACCGATTCCGTTGTACGCGTGGCACGCCACTTTCTTCTGCCAGCCATGTGTTTCATCTACGATGGCCTGCAACTCTTCCACCGTCAGCGTTGGCTGCGAAACCAGGTTTCCCTGTTTGTCCACCCATGACCGGTGTGTCATGTACACCTTGATCCAGTCCGCCCCATGCTCCAGTTGCTGCCGCGCCGCCTTCCGTGCTTCCACCGGCCCGTCTACAAGCTGCGCGCCCTTGGGCATTTCCAGCTCCGGCGCATACCCTTCCAGGTTGTATCCGCCGGTAGTCGATATCGCCCGCGTTGCACCAAAAATTCTCGGCCCGGGAATTGTTCCCTCTTCGATCGCCTGCTTGATTTCAATATCACCGTACCCCGCGCCCTCCGTTTCCACGTCTCGCAGCGTCGTAAAGCCCTGCTCCAGCGCCCGCCGCGCTGCGTAAGTAGCCCGCGCTGCCCGCAACGCGATTCCCGCCTTCAGAATATTCGCGTCGTAACCGCCTTTGGCCGGATCCTCGCCCCACAGGAAAATATGCGTATGCGCATCGATCAGCCCCGGAAGCACCGTGGCACTGGAAAGATCAATCACCTTCGTCCCAGTCGGGATCGCCGCCGATCCGTCCGCCACTTTTTCAAGGCGCTCCCCGCGCACAAAAATGAGTTGATTCTTCCGCGGCGCTTCGCTCACACCGTCGATCAGCGTACCCGCGCGAATCACCGTCAAAGGTGCGGCGCCCTGCCCCAGCGAAACACTCCCGCTCATCGCCAGTATTGCCACGGCGGACAGAATTCCCTTCCTCATCATTCATCACCCCCGCCAAGCCCGGCTAGCTTGCCCCATTCCCGCCGTCCTTTGCAACCCGCCCGAGCGCATAGAACCGGAACTAGGGAAGAAACACCCGTTGCTCAGTTTCCGGATAACGCCCTCTAAAGCATTAACCCGCCAGGTTAGAGGTTCGGAAATCGCCGAGAAAGTTAGTCGGACCAATCGGCCAGGAAGAGGTTGGTCTCATGTGGGGCCTTGCCGTTGCGATTAGAGGCCCACACCAGTCGCTTGCCATCGGAAGAGAACATGGGAAAGGCGTCGAAATCGGGTGCGTAGGTGATGCGCTCGAGGCCCGTGCCGTCTTCGTTGGTGAGGTACAGGTCGAAATCGCGGCCATTCTTTGGATCGGCCATGTTCGATGAGAAGACGATACGTTTTCCGTCGGGATACCAGTAGGGCGCGAAATTCGCGGCGCCATTGTGTGTAACCTGGTGCTTGTTCGAACCATCCGCGTTCATGACCCAGATTTCCAGATTGCCCGGTCGGATCAGACCTTGCGAAAATAGCCCCTGGTAGTCGGCGATTTCCTCGGACGTCTTGGGATGCTCGGCGCGGTAGACGATTTTCTTGCCATCGTACGACCAGAAGGGGCCGCCGTCATAACCCAGCTCGTTGGTGAGCTGCTTCACGTTGGAGCCGTCGGCATTCATGGTGTAGATGTCCAGGTCGCCGTTGCGGGTGGACGTGAACACGATGTGCTTGCCGTCCCGGGTGATGGTGGACTCGGCGTTGTAGCCGTGCGCGCGGCTAAGCTGTTTCAAATCACTCCCATTTACCTTGGCCGTAAAGATTTGATAGGTATCGTAGATCGGCCAGACGTAGCCGTGGGAATAATCGGGCTTCGGCGGACAGTCCGGGCTTGCCGCATGAGTCGAGGAAAACAGAACGCGATCGCCGGAGGGAAAGAAGTAGGCGCAAGTAGTGCGGCCCTTGCCAGTGCTCACGAGCTTGGGTACGGCGGGGTGCCCCTCGGGTGGGTCTACTGGAATCGTGTAAATTTGATCGCACGGAATGCCTTCGCCTTGGTGCTGGAAAATCAAATATTTGTCGTCGAGGGAGAAGTAGGCCTCGGCATTTTGGCCGCCAAACGTGAGTTGCCGAACATTGCCAAGATGCTTGGCCTCTTCTAGGAGCGCCGGAGCGCCGAAGGATGCCGGAGTTGGCGGAACCGGGTTTCTAATCGTCCAACCACTGAGCAAGCAGGCGAAGGCTAACGGGACAAGCGATAAAGCCAACCCAGGCACTCTTCTTATCATTGACCAGTCATTCCCTTTCTCTGCTTATTTCCGCTGCTCAAGCGTGACAGAGGCGGTAACGGGCTTGCCGTCGCGCAGAACGGTGACTTCGACCTTGTCTCCGATTTTGCTTCGGCGCAGGGCATCAGTGAAATCGTAGAGATTCTTGATGGGTTTGTCGCCAAATTGAATGAGGACGTCTCCGGCTTGGAACCCGGCTTTGGCGGCGGGAGAACCGGGCTTTACATCGGAAAAGCGCACGCCATTTTCGGTTTGGCCGAAGTCGGGGATGGAGCCGAAGTACGGGCCATAGCCGCCACCGCCGCCGCTGGGCGTTCCCGCGTGCGGATTGGGATTTTCGATCACCGCAACGAACGTCGGACGATCCGCCGCGTTGTCCAAGCGCAAGGCCACACTAGAGACCAGGTCGAGCAGGTGCGCGGCAGAATCGGCGTTGATTTTTTCCCAGGTATCGGAGGGTTTGTGATAGTCGCTATGGAGACCAGAGAAAAAGAAAAGCACGGGAATGCCTTTGGTGACGAAGGAAGTGTGATCGCTGGAGGAGTAGCCACCGGGGGAGTTTTCGTACTTAAAGGCGGAGTGGGACTCGGCCTGGTCAAGGATGGACTGAAAGGTCGTGCCGGTGCCGAGGCCGCCGATGTAAACCTTTTCGTCTTTGATACGGCCGATCATGTCCATGTTAAGCATGGCCACGGCTTTGGCGAGCGGCAGAGTGGGATTCCTGACCCAGGCCGCCGAGCCGAGCAGGCCCAGCTCTTCACCGGCGAAATTTGCGAAGAGGATACCGCGCTGGAGCTGGCCCTTGAGCGGGGCAAAAAGGCGCGCTAGTTCGAGAACGCCAGCGGTGCCGGAAGCGTTGTCATCGGCACCAGGATGGATTTGGCCCATCTGTGAAGGAGCCAGCGAATGCGATTGGCCGCGGCCGAGATGGTCGTAGTGGGCTCCAAGAATGACATATTCGTCGGTTTTGCCGGGGAGGTAGGCGAGGATGTTGCTGACGGTGGCGTGGAGACGCTCGATGTTGACCCTAACCGTGAGATTCAAGGGAAAGGAGGGGTGTAGAGAACTCGGTTGCAGCGATTCGTCGATTCCCTTTTGCACGTCAGTTACGGACTTGCCGTCGGCGCGGAACCAAGAAAAGGCCACGTTGTTTTTCACTTGCAGACAGACGATGCCAACGTCGATGGGTCCTTCGGAGGTCTCGAAGCGAGGCAAAAGATCGTCTTCCCCGGCATCCAGAATTCCATTCAGAAAGATGATGGCTTTCGCCCCGTGATTGCGGGCATTGATCGCTTTGGTCACCAATCCGGCATGCAGGGTAGGTTCGGAGCTGCCCGACTTCTTGGCCAGGCCAGGAGGTTCCTTCCGCAGAACGACGACTATTCCGTCTTTCACGTTTAGCGCGGCGTAGTCGTCATAGCCAAACTCGGGAGCGGTAATGCCGTATCCTGCAAAGACAGCGGAAGATGACACGGAACCGTTCGCGGAGAAACTGAGTGGGACAAAGTCTTCGTTGAGCTTGAAGTTCTCGTGCGCGTGAAGGCGGTCGACTCCTTGAACGTATTTGGCAAGCTGATTGCCAGGCCTCAATTGGGCGCCAGTGATGACGTCAAAGGGCTGGAAGAAGCCGTTCTTGCCGGTGGGCAGGAGGCCGAGGGACTTGTAGCGCTGTTCGATGAGGTGCGCCGCCCTCGTGAGGCCCTTGGTGCCAGCGCCGCGGCCCTCCATCGCGGGAGCGGTCAGCGATTTAATGTCGGTCAGAAAGCCTTGCTCGTTCAAATGCAAGAATTAACTGGAGATGTCCCCTGCCGCTGCGCAAATTGGCCTTCTCTTTGGTCCAGACAGAGTTCATAGGCACTCGATTTCTCCGCAGAAAGATCGTAGGGCGCTGCTGCAATCCTGTCAATCATCGCGGCCTGCATCGACCCGAGAATGGCCGGGAAGCCGATTGCGGACGTATGGCCGGCTGCTCCGAAGACCTTCAGGAGCCGAAGGCGCATTGGACAATCGGCTGGTGCCAAACCCCGTTGCCAGTATTGCCGGTGTGGCATACTGGCAGAAGTGTCTTCGAAGCGGGAGCGCTCTCCCTGCACGAGCGAATGTTGCCATTGATCGACCTGACGCTGATCGAACTGACGCTCTGGCTGCTCACGACCTTGGTCGAAGCTTTCGTCCCCTGTCTCTTCTTAATTCGGGGCTTATTCCGCAAGTTCCTTTTCCTCAATTTCTATTTACTGCTCTCGGCTACGATCAATATAGGCCGGTACGCCGTCTACTATCATTTCGGATATACCTCCCCGGAGTATCTTTATTTCTACTACTTTAGCGAGGCCCCGTTGACGATCACGCTGTTCATCTGCGTATGTGAGCTGAGTTTGCGTCTCGTCGGAGACAAGCTGCCTCGCAAGAGAGTCTTGTGGAGCGCGGGTGCACTTCTTGCAATTGCCTTGTTCAGTTTGTCGGACGCATCGTCTTGGGGCTATAAGATTCCAGCACACTTTGTCATCGAGGTATCGAAAAATATCTTTTTCGCGTGTTCTCTGGGTATCGCCCTGTTATGGGTCTGGAAGCTGCGCAATGATCCCGAGGATCGGTTCGCGGCTCGGTTCGTTAACGTCCTGGGCGTATATTTTTCGCTATTTGTTCTAATCTACGGAGCGCAGCGATTGGTTCCCCACGCCTCCGGTCTTGACAACCTTTCTCCGATGCTGGGCGCATGGTTGCCGCTTGGATGCGGCTTCGCCCTCGTGTCCCTCCAATAGTCATGACCAACGAAGCCTGCATGGAGAGGTGTGTTTTTGTTCACTCGAAATCCTAGGAACGTTTTCTATCTCGAGGAGCCCCTAGCGGCGGGCGACAGCGGACCTCAGGTGCCCAATAGGTTGGGTTGTAGCCTCGAATACCCTTTCTCATGCGCCCACAGCGTGAGCGGAATCGCCGCCAAATCATCGACCAGCGGGACGGCGCGGCCGTCTTTAGTCAAATCGACCGTCCGGAGATAAAACCGGCAGGTATCACACGCTTCCATACGCATGTGCGGCAACTGCTCCGCAACGTAGACCGGCAGATTGCCTTCCGCCTCTTCTCCGCAGGTCGGACACAAGATCCGTCGAAATTCCCACTCTTGCGAGCAAAACGAGCACAGCAGATATCGTTTCCCGCCGTCGCCTTCCGGCCGCAACACCCCCACGAGCGGCCGCGCGCCGCACAGCGGACAGAGCCGCATGGTCACTACCAGGGGAGCTCGGGCTGTTTCTGCAGCGCGAAACTCGGCATAGGGCTCGAGGAACGCTCGAGCGAGGAACTGTGCCAGCGCTCCGACTTGCTGGTCGTACTTGCCGGCATGCTCCCAGTACGCCTCAAGGTGGGCAATCCAGGAATCCGACGGCAGCAGGGACATCTGCTGCGCGCACTTCCCCAGTGCCGGCGGAGCATGCTGTTCGATCAAGGAGAGAAAATCCCGGAAGTGGGGAAGAAGCACGGCGCGGTCGAATGGATCGCGCAGCCCGGCCACAGACGCGCTGCTCGATTTCACTGCACTGCTAGCCGCGAGGTTGGCGCGAAGCGTTTTCTGAAACGCAGCGATGTGCTTGTAGAAATCGAGGAACTCTGTTGCGAACAGATGTTGCCCGGACAGCCGCTCGGCGCGCCGCATTCGCGCGTCGTAGTCGCTTGCACCGGTTTGTGCGGTCGTCATTTGCGCGGGATGGACGATCCGCCGACGATCTCATCATACCAGCCAGGGTGATATCGCTTGGCAAAAGCGATGGAAACATCGCCGCGAATGACCGAGCCAAATGCTCCGCGCTCCGCAAACACGCCCATGTAGATGTGGATCAGAAACAATCCAATCGTGAAGAGCGCCGCCGCCGGGTGAACGACCACAGAAATGTATCTCAAGAAGCGCAGATTCCATGGGATGTGCTCCGGGAACCACAGCACGACGCCGCTCGCCAGCAACGCCACCGAGCTCCAGAAAAATCCCCAAAAGAGAAACTTTTGCCCGGCGTTGTAGCGCCCCGCAGGAGGCATCTTGTCGTCTTGGTTTGTGCTGTAGTAGCGCACCGCTTTCCACCACGCCCTGTCCACATCGGTGTGGCGCATCTGCGGCGCCCACATCACGTACATATTCCACACCGCCGCGAAAAAGATGAGCCCGGCCCAGGGATGCAGCATCCTGGAGACCGGGGCCCCGCCCAGAATTACCGCCACCCAGAACAACCAAGGCGACCAGAACGCCAGCCCAGTCATTAGCAAGTAGATGTACGCCCCGGCCGTCACCCAATGCGTCAATCTCTCCTTCAGTGTGTACCGCAGGACGTGCCCGTGAGGAAGTAGCTGTGCGGATGGAGTCACGATTTCTCTCCTCGCGGATTGATGTCCTCGTCTTCGCGGGCCTTCGGGCCGTAGCGCAGATAGTGCACGAACAGGCCAATCAATCCGCCACGTAAATAACGCCGGTGCCGCCAACGCCTTGTGGATCGTACACGCCGGCATTCGGGAAGTTTGAATGCTCGCGAAGTTGCTTCGCACGATTACCCGCGAGATCCAGCATGTCTTCCTTGCTGCCGAAGTGCAGGCATCCGGTCGGACACGATTTGATGCATGCCGGTTCGAGCCCTTCGCTCACGCGGTCCGTGCACAGCGTGCACTTGAAGACACGATTGGTCTTGGGGTTCATTTTTGGAATGTCGAACGGGCATCCCGTGATGCAGTAGCCGCAGCCAATACAGTTGGCCTGCTGAAAATCGACGATGCCGTTGGTGTACTGCACGATAGCCCCGTCCGCGGGACATGCCGCCAGGCACCCCGGCTCCGCGCAATGCATGCACTGATTCTTGCGCATCAGCCACATCAGCGTGCCGTCTTCGCGCTCGTGCTCGTTAAAGAGAATCAGGTTCCAGTAATTCCAGCGCGTCTCCGGCATCGTCTGGTAGGTGTTGCCGAAAACCGTTTCTCCAAACGGCAAGTCGTTCCACTCCATGCACGCCACTTCGCATGCCTTGCAGCCAATGCATGTAGTCGTATCAATGAGTTTGCAGACGGTATATTGGCGCTGCGTGTCTTCGCCGGGAACGCTCCCGGCGTGGGCGGAGATTTTTTGAATGCGCAGTATTTCTTGGCTCATGGCGCCCTCTACGCTCTCTCGAGCTTCACCAGGAAGCCCTTGAATTCCGGAGTGTAGGCGTTGGGATCAAAAACCGTCGGCGTAAGCAGATTTACCAGTGTCCTCGCATCGTTGTTCTCGTCTTCCTTGATGCCCCGATAACCCTGATGAATGGGAATGCCGATCTGGTAGACCTTTTTGCCGTCGATCGTCATCGACTTGATCCGCTTCGTAACCATCGCTTTCGCAATGTACTCTCCGCGGATGCTCGACACCTTAACCTTCTCGCCCCCCGTGATCCCCATCTCTTGCGCCATTTCCGCAGAAATTTCCACGAATGGCTCGGGCACCAGCTGCACGTTCATCGGATTATTCTTCGTCCAGTAGTGATAAAGTTCCGTCAGGCGATAGGTCGTACAGACGACGGTGTAGCCGTCCTTCGTTGTGCCGTATTTGTCGTCCGGGGTCTTGTAGCGTTTCACCACCGGATTGTGCGTTTGTCCCGGATGAAGCGGGTTGTCAATTGGACTTTCAATTGGTTCGTAGTGTTCCGGCAACGGTCCATCGGCAAAGGCCCCGAGCGGCGCGAAGATTCTCCCTACGCCTTCCGGATTCATGATGAACGGGCCCATGTGATCTTTGGGCTTGGAATCGGTCTTGAAGTCCGGCACGTCGTTGCCCACCCATTTTTGTGTGCTTTCGCTCCACCAGACTTGCTTCCGCGTTGGATCCCAGGGCTTGCCGTCGGCGTCGCACGACGCACGGTTGTAAAGCACCCGACGATTCGCAGGCCAGGACCAGCCCCATCCCGGATGCAAACCCAAATTCGAAGGGTCCGAGGGATCGCGTCGCGCCGTCTGATTGCCGGCTTCGGTGAAGGAGCCGGAGTAAATCCAGTTGCCGCAGGAGGTCGTACCATCGTCTTTCAGCCAAGCAAAGCCAGGAAGCTGCTGGCCGGCCTTGATTTGCTGCTTCGTGGTTGGATCCTCCAGATCTACCAGCGCCTTCCCGTTGATTTCCTTCAATACCTCGGCCAGGGCCGGGCTCGACGGGACGCTGTAGTTCCAAGTCAGGTTCAAAACGGGATCAGGGAACTTACCTCCGTCTTTCTTGTACAGCTCGCGAATCTTCAAGAAGATTTGCGACACGATAGCCTGGTCCAGCCGGCAGTCTCCGGGCATCGGCAAGGCCGTATTCTTCCATAGCAGCCAGCGCGCGGAATTGGTGAACGACCCGTCTTTCTCGGCAAATCCCGCACAAGGCAGACGGTACACCGTGGTTTGAATCTGCTTCATTTCGTCCTGCGTGATGCCCGGCGATTTCCAGAATTCACTGGTTTCGTCGGGGTAGATTTCCCCGACCACCAGCCAATCCGCTTTTTTCAGCGCGTTAATATTTTTCTTGGAGTCGGGACCGATCGCGACGCCGTTCATGCCAAAAGCCAGCATGCCTTTCACCGTCCCGCTGTACATGTCGTCCCACATCTGCACCCACGAATAGTTGCGATCCACTTTCGGCAGATAATCGAACGCCCAGCCGTTCTGTTTGGTGGCCGCGTCCCCAAACAGAGCTTTCAGATAACTGGTCGCGAATTTCGGCGTGTTGCCATAGTAGTTGAACGAATCCCACGGGTCGGGCTTCGAGGGTGTCGGCGTAATGCGTTTCATCCAGGAGTCAAAGGAAGTGTCCGCGGGCGTCGGAACTTTCAGATAGCCGGGCAAATTGTCGAAGATACCGGCCATGTCCGTGGCACCCTGAATGTTCGAGTGCCCGCGCAACGCGTTGACGCCACCGCCCGCGCGGCCCACGTTGCCCAGCAGCAGTTGCAGGATTGCCGCGGTTCTTATGATCTGAGTGCCAAACGTATGTTGTGTCCATCCCACGGCGTAGATAATGGTCGCCGCTTTCTTCATGTCGCCGTCTTTGCGAATCGAGGTAAAGAGGTCAGCGGCCTTAAGGAATTGTTCCCTTGGAATTCCGCTGATGCGTTCGACCATCTCCGGCGTATATCGCGAGAAATGTTTCTTCAGCAGCTGGAACACACAATTGGGATTCTGGAGTGAAAGATCGAATCCGACCTTTTCCGGAAGCCGGGGAGCGGGCGGGGCACTTCCGCTTGGTGCATGCGTCGCGTCACTTCCTCCACCTCCTCCCGTCCCTGCATAATTCCACGTGGACTTGTCGTAACTCTGCGTCTTGGCGTCAAAGCCGGAGAACACCCCATCCGTGTCGGCGGGCAGTTTGAAATCGCTTTTGACGATGAACGCCGCGTTCGTGTAGTTGACCAGGTAATCTTTCGCGATGCGGTTGTTCTCGATGGCATAGCGAATGACGCCGCCGAGGAAAGCGATGTCCGACCCGGCGCGAATCTGGCAGAAAAGATCGGCGACTGATGCGGTGCGCGTGAAACGTGGGTCCACCACGATCATCTTGGCGTTGCGTGTGCGTTTCGCTTCGACCGGCCACTTGAATCCGCAGGGATGATTCTCGGCTGGATTACCGCCCATGATGAGCATCATGTCGGTATTCTTCATGTCCACCCAGCCATTGGTCATCGCGCCCCGGCCGAACGTTGGTCCCAAACTTGAGACCGTGGGGCCGTGTCAAACCCTGGCCTGGTTTTCTAAATGTACGACCCCCAGGGCGCGCATCGATTTAACAACCAAATAGTTAAACTCATTGGTATCGGTACAGCCGCCGATCCATGCGACCGATTCCAGCCGGTTTACCGTGCGTCCCGCAGCATCCTTCTCAACGAAAGTCTCGTCGCGCGTCTTTTTCACCTGAGCCGCGATTTCGTTTATCGCATCGTCCCACGAAATGTCCTGCCATTCGGTACCACCCGGTCGGCGCACCAGGGGCTTAAGCAGGCGCCGGTCGTTCATGATCTCTTGCTGCAGCGAGGAACCCTTCGGGCACAGCGTGCCGCGGTTGGTAGGATGATCGGGGTCGCCCTCAACGTGAACCACTTGCGCGGTCACATTCTTCGCGCGATCGCCAATCGTGTAGATAATGGTGCCGCAGCCAACCGCACAGTACGGGCAGGTCGACCGTGTCTCGCTTGCCCGCGCGATCTTCAGCGTCCGGAGTTGCGCAAACGCCGGCTTCAAATCAAAGCCAAACACCGCGGCTGCGGCTCCACCGATGGTTGTTAGCTTCAGGAAATCACGGCGGGTAGGGTTCATGGTGGGACCCCCATCTGCGAAAAGTAAGAAGGGCGCGTCTCGCAGAAAACCTTAATATGACTTACTGGTCGCGCTGTCAAGGAGTGAATGCGAAAATCTGCCGGGACTCGAGGACGCTCAAATTCTATGTATCCATCGAGTCGCCTTGAGCATCCAACTTTAATGGCTTGGCGCGTGCTGCCCGCGGTGTCCCGGTGTTTGCCCAACGTTTCGATTACTGACCTTGCCGTCTGCCGCGAGTAACGGCCCGCGCCCTTCAATCTGGGCCCAATCGTGCCAGCAGATGCCTTCGGGGCGCAGTCAGCAGTGGCGTCGCTTGGACTTGGTCCCTTCCGCCAAAGCGAATTTCAGCGTCATTCAGCCGGTTGCTGGGGTACAATGTGGATTCCCCGATCCTGTACCGAGCCATTTGTGTAATTTTCTGGCTTTGCGGTACGTAACTGGAATTGTGTCTTTCGCATCGATACGAGGAACAGGCGCGCTAATGGCAAGCTCACAAATCTCCGCAAAACCTGACCTTGGTTCGCTGCGCATTCAGGACGGCCAGCGCAGCCAGTCGAAGATGGGCAAACGCGTCTTGATCGCCTCCATCCCGGTGCTCATCTTGGCGATCATCGTCGCCGCGGCTTTCGCCTTCCGCAATCAGAGGCCAGTGGTCGAGGTGGCCGCTGCCGCAAAACCGGATACTGGCGGTCGTCAGGCGCTTCTAAATGCCAGCGGCTACATCACACCCCGCCGCCGTGCCACCATCGCCGCCAAGATTACCGGCCGCGTCACCGGCGTGTTCTTCGATGAAGGTACGCGCGTCTCCGAAGGCCAGCTCCTCGCCACCCTGGACGATTCCGACGTCAAGCGCTCGCTCGATTCTGCCAAAGCCGACCGCGACTCCGCCCAGGCTGCTATCGCTGATTATGAGGTCCAGCTTCGCAACTCCAACACCCAACTCCGGCGCGCTCAAGACCTGCAGGCTGCCGGGGTGCAGACGCAGGAAGCACTAGACAACGCACGGACCGCGGTTGACAGCCTCAAAGCTAAAATCGAGCTCGCCAAGCAGCAAGTAGCCGCCACGGAATCTCGTATCGGCGTGGCTCAGCAGGCGGTGGACAATTGCACCATCCGCGCACCGTTTGCCGGCGTCGTCGTCTCCAAGGACGCGCAAGTCGGCGAGATGGTGTCTCCCAATTCCGCCGGCGGAGGCTTTACCCGCACGGGGATCGCCACCATCGTGGATATGCACTCCAACGAAATCGAAGTCGACGTCAACGAATCCTATATTGCTCGCGTCGAAAACGGCCAGCAGGTCACTGCCACGCTAGATGCCTATCCGGATAAGCCCTTCCCGGCAAAAGTTCGTACCGTCATTCCCACCGCCGACCGCCAAAAAGCCACCGTCAAAGTTCGCATCACCATTCTGAATCTGGAGAAATACGATTTCATTTTGCCGGACATGGGAGTAAAGGTCGCTTTCCTCGAAAATGAACAGCCCGCTCGAAGAGGCAAGAGCAAAGACAAAGAAACGGGCCCCCAGGCAGTCGCTTTCATCCCCAAGAGCGCAGTGCGCTCGGATGCCACCGTTTCTTTCGTTCTTTTGGTCCGCGATGGAAAAGTCGAACGCCGCGCTGTGAGTCTCGGGTTGGACCGCGGCACGGAAGTCGCGGTCTTGTCCGGCGTTGCGCCCGGCGACTCTTTGGTGGTCAAGGGTCCGGAAGGTTTGCACGATGGTGACAAAGTCGAAATTC
>WNGC01004587.1_pt1 | contig 12306 bp, 10 predicted proteins | sample 5400051 | NCBI WGS metagenome assembly WNGC01 (sample SAMN13153368, study PRJNA577476) | soil metagenome | isolation source: 20 cm soil or saprolite under grassland replicate 2 | place: USA:California | collected 2016-06-15 | reverse complement strand
CTGGATATCGAGTTGCGTTATAAGACTTCTTTTTGGGACGCACTTATTCTTCAGGCTGCTGAAAGTTCAGGCGCATCGATCCTCTACTCCGAAGATCTGGCAACGGGACAACGCTACCGAGCAGTTCGGGTTATAAACCCGTTGATCCAGCCTATAGGCACACAATAGAGATCTTTCGACAGGGATCTTATCTATCGAAGGAACTCAGAAGACTGACTGGCGGAATGGGACGAATAGTTTCCGCTGCTGCTGAGAGAGCGCTGAAGTCAGACCTGAATCAACAGGGCTTCCTGTTCGGGTCCAGCATTGTGACGGTCAATCATTTCGACTACACGGCGAACGGCGGTGGATTCCGAGCGACGCAGTTGCGCGAGCGTAGCTTGGCTGTTGGTTTTTGCCAGTAAGTCAGGGTTTGAGAACCGAACGAATCGTGCTTCAATTTCGCTAGGCAAATATAGCTCGACCCTCTTTCCGAGACGCGCGTGGAGACGTTGAAATTCGGACAAGCCGGAGGGATCGTAGTCCGGCAAGTGCAGCAGACTGAACTTGGAATTCGTTGTTCGAACCAGCCAGTCCAAGACACGTGTTGCGCACGTAAAGCCAGCAGGACACCCATTCTTCTGAAGTCCAAACGACCGGTGTCAAGCTGGAACCTGGAAGTCCATCATGACGTTAGCTCTTGGCCCTTTGCACTAACGTTTTGTGAACTACAACGGGGACATCTATTCTAACTCGACCATTGCTTAACTGGCCCGCGTCGGCGTCAATGCCGTATTCTGCGAAGATCTCAGGGATCCACTGCAAAGCCTTGGGAGAACTCAAGACCTCGGATCCAACCGTGGCGAGCGGCGAAGACTTCATCCTTCCGATAGCCGCCTTGCAGACAGCGAGCTGGCTTGAGACCTCTTTCGGCTCCCCAACCTCGAATCCGGCTGAGGTAATTATCCCGGGATTGGCAATATGCTGCGGTGCTTCGACGCTCTGTTGATACCAGTCGCGAGCTTCAGTCCAACCCTGTCGCTCTTTCTGGTGATTTCCCGGGCTGCCCACATCATTGATAACCCCCCCAATCCAGAGTAAGCCTCCGCGATGGTATAGTGCTCTTGAAATCGCGAAGCCGCTAGTGATATGTCCCGTATATAACTTTACAGGCTAGCCGCCTTCTTTTTTTCCCCCTGGGCTGGGTAGATCCGGGTTTGATCTGCTCCATCTTGACCCGCGCGCGATCGATCTTTTTGATGATGTCCTCGACGGTGGCGCTCCAGATGAACGGCTTGGGGTTTTTGTTCCAGGCTTGCATAAATGCCTCGATGGCCTGCTTCAAATCCGGCACACTCACGAAACTGCCGCGCCGAATCGCTTTCTCGGTCAATTCTCGAAACCAGCGCTCCACCAAATTTAACCAGCTTGAACTAGTCGGCACGAAGTGGCACACAAAGCGAGGATGCTTCTTCAGCCACGCTTGCACGTGGGGCTCTTTGTGCGTGCCGTAGTTGTCCATCACCACATGCAGCTTCAGCTCGGGGGGAAACTCAGCGTCTAAGCGGCGCAGAAACTTCCGCCACTCCTGATGCCGATGCCGGCCGTGACATTCACCAATCACCTGGCCATCCAACACATTCAGTGCCGCAAACAGGGTGGTGGTGCCGTTGCGCTTGTAGTCGTGCGTCATCGTTCCGCACCGGCCTTTCTTCAACGGCAGCCCCGGCTGGGTCCGATCTAACGCTTGAATTTGGCTCTTTTCATCCACACACAGCACCAACGCCTTGTCAGGCGGGTTCATATACAACCCCACCACATCGGTCAGCTTCTCTAGGAATTTCGCATCCCGCGACAGCTTAAAAGTGCGGCTCAGGTGCGGCTTGATATTGTGCAGCTGCCATAAACGGTTCACCGTGTTCTTGCTGACCCCTTGGACCTCCGCCATGAGCCGGCAACTCCAATGGGTCATGCCCTCGGGTTTGCTCTCTAAGGTCGCTTTAATGATCCGGTCTCGCTGGCCTTGATCATAGTGCGCTTTGCGCCCGCGACCGGGAGCGATCTCCCAGACCTCCCCGATGCCCTGCTCGTGCACTCGCTTGCGCCAAAGCTGCACGGTGGGTCGGCTCACGCCGAGCTCCTCGGCGATGGCCACATTCTGCTGACCCGCCACCGCTTTCAGGATAATCCGGCAACGCAGCGCCACTTGTTGAGGCGTTCCGTGTGCTGACTCCCACTGTTCCAGTTGAGTGCGCTCAGCTAGCTGTAACTCGATCGCCAGACCTGTGTTGGGCATGGCTGAGATCATACCAAGCCCCCTGTGGAAAACATTCCAAGTTGATCGTGATCACCATTCCGGAGATCACGAAAAACTGATCACGATCACATCGGAATCAGTGATCACGATCATTTCGGAACGCTGATCACGATCATCCCGGAATCGTGATCACGATCGCCCGGAATCACTCACGATGGCCCGGAATACGCAGGGTGTACTTCCCACATTGTGTCTTCTCGAAAATCCCGAAATGCCTGAGAGGATGGGGGTTATATTTCGTCCCATTTCTTCCATAATTCTCGCCGATGCTCATTTCTCTGGAAGACAATCCTCACAGGCCGTTTTCACCGTTAAGATAGCGCACAAGAGGGGAATTCACTCGAACTACGGAAAGAGACTTCCCTCGGCGGCATGCCGACTCTGAACGTAATCGAGTGTTACGTTAAAAGGCCAGATCTAAACGGACTACCTTCCAATCTATTGATAATGTGTTGGATACGAAAAGGTTGACCACGCCTACTATCTTGGTTAGGATATCTTAGCAGGATAATTGATCATGATTACCGCAACCATATACGAGGCGAAAACCAATCTTTCCGAGCTTATCAAGAAGGCCCAAAAGGGTGAGACCATCATCATTACTTCAGGCCGTGACAAGACCCCTGTCGCGAAGATCGAGGCCGTTCACCCGGTTGGCAAGAAGCGGCTCGGCGCGCTTCTGACGCCCGGATTCGTCTTGAGCGATTCGTTCTTTGAGCCTCTCCCGGAAGAAGAGCTTGGTCGCTGGAATGGAGAAGGTGAGTGAAGGTTTTGCTCGACACACATACTCTTCTTTGGGCCACGCTTTCTCCCTCCCACCTGAGTCCGAAGGTTGCGGGGATTATTGAAGATGAGTCCAATCTGATCCTGGTTTCTGCGGCTTCGGCGTGGGAAATCGCTACCAAGGTGCGACTCGGACGTCTTGCGGGTGCTGAGAAGCTCGAAAAGGAATTTCTGGATGTGATGGAAGACACCGGGTACACGCTGATTCCGATAGATGCGGCCGTGGCCCTTCGAGCGGGCCGATTTCTCGCGGAACACCACGACCCGTTTGATCGTGTCCTTGCGGCTCAAGCACTCGCGGACGATATCCCCATTCTCAGCGCTGATGCGAAGCTCGACTCGTTTGGCATTCACCGGATTTGGTGACGGTTGGTACTGCTGACTCCGGACTCTAACCGCCCGTGCCTCCCGAAAATTCCGATGGGCCCTGGCCGAAGTCATACCAGGAAACGAATTTGAAGACTCAACCAGCTTCCTGCTCGCCTGAGTCTCACGATCGAAATTTGCCGATGTGCGCGTGCAAAAGAGACCGTTCGGGTGCATTTCAAAGGCCCAAGAAGATGCAGCGCGTAGCGCGGAGGCACTCACGACGAATGGATCACTCACTCTACATAGGCTCGCTGCAAAGGCGAGCGCGGTGCCGACAGAACTTCGCAGAGGCCCATATGTCGCACCTGTTCTCGGAAGTCGTGCCGAGTTTCGGATGATGCCTGCCGCACTTGATCAAGAAACCCCGACAACGCCCTGGAAGAGTGAGTATTTTTTTGCTCTTCGTGGCCAGCGGGACGGAGAAACAGAGTTTTCGTTTGTGGGAGGGAAGTGTGAAAGGGTCTACCAGGGATAACGGCGAAGGCTGTCGAAGTGTTTCGTCGCACGAGCAATAGGCAGGTGGGGTGGGACACCCAGCAAGCTATTCTCTGGTGGTGTGGCAACAGCGGGGAACCGGTTGGCGTCTAACGGAGGCAATGGCCTTGCTCAGGAGGTTACCCGTGAAAATCATGCAGGGGATCGGCAGTTTGAGTTTATGCGCAGTACTTCTATGGGGAGTGCTCAAACCAATCGACCAAGCGTGGGCCGCGGGGGGAGACGATGAGCCGAAGGGCGAAGCCTCCGCACTGACGATTTACAACCAACAGTTTGCGGTGGTGCGGCAGAAAATGCCGCTCGATTTGAAGTTAGGCGTGAACCACGTGCAAGTCACGGACATTACGGCCCATCTGGAGCCAGATTCGGTGATCCTGCGCCCGCTCGATGCGGGCCGTCGTCTCCAGATTCTGGAGCAAAACTACCGCAATGATCCCGTCTCTCAGCAGTTACTGCTGTCCCTCTACGAAGGCAAGACGATTGATTTCCTGCAGACGGACAAGGACGCCAACCCGCACCTCCTGCAAGGCAAAATCATCCGCAGCGGGTATGTGCCCCATTACGCCGCCATGCATGCTTACGGTCAGCAGTACTACCAGCAGCAGGCTTCGAACGCGCAGGGCGGCGGAGAACAGCCAGTGATTGAAGTGAACGGCAAGCTACAGTTTTCCCTTCCGGGGCAACCGCTTTTTCCGGCGCTGGCCGACGACACGGTCCTCAAACCCACGTTGTCCTGGGAGCTACAAACGGACAAGCCGGGCGCCACGATGGCGGAATTCAGCTACGTGACGGGTGGGATGAACTGGGAGGCCAGCTATAACGCAGTCGCACCGCCAAAAGGCAATGCGTTGGAGATCGTGGGCTGGGTCACGGTGGACAATCAAAGTGGCAGGACGTTTCGTGACGCGCAGGTCAAGCTGATGGCCGGTGATGTAAATAAAGTCCAGCCCCCGCAGGGAATGCCGATGGCGGGGGCAATTTCGACGTTTGGAAGGGGTGGAGGGCAATTCGGTCCCCCAGTCACGGAAAAAACCTTCGACGAGTATCACCTGTACACACTGGAGCACGCCACGACTCTTCATGACCGTGAAACAAAGCAAGTGGAATTTGTCCGCGCAGCGGGGATCCAGTCGCAGACGGTCTATGTGTACGACGGATTTAAAGTTGACCAGAACTACCGGGGCTGGACCTTTGAGAATATTCGGCAGCAGGAGAGCTACGGCACTCTCTCCAATCCAAAAGTATGGGTGATGCAGGAGTTCAAGAACAGCACCGCGAATCATCTGGGTATGCCGCTGCCAAAAGGGCGAGTACGGTTCTATCGCCGTGACGACGATGGACAGCTCGAGTTCACTGGCGAGAACGATATGGATCACACGCCCAAGGACGAGACGATTCGGCTGTATACCGGCAGCGCGTTTGACATGACCGGGGAGCGCAGCCGGACGGAATTCCGGTCCGACTACAATGCACGGTGGATTGATGAATCGTTTGAGATCAAGGTGCGGAATCACAAGACCGAGCCTGTCGAGGTGCGCATCGTGGAGCATCTCTACCGCTGGACGAGCTGGGATATCGTGAAGAATTCGGATCCATTCAAGAAAAGCGACGCCCAGACGATTGAGTTCTTGGTGCAGATTCCACGCGACGGAGAGAAGACCGTAAATTACAAGGTGCACTACAGTTGGTAGTTGGGAGATTGGATTTGCCGCGAATCCAAAGAGGAACAGTGCGAATACGCCCGTGTCGGCGACGCGCTCTAACTAACCCGCGCATGAATGGGCAGAATCTACAGGAGGAGATAGAATTGATCGTCGTCCAATAATCTGTCGGAATCAGATCCGCGGTCTCCTCTGTTTCAGTGGCGCTTCTCGTATGAAATCGAATAACTGGAGATGTCCGCCTGGTCACCTTGGCGATCGTGCCCGGAAGTTATCAGCTCGCCCGTTGGGTTGGTACGGAGAAACGTTAGGACCCATCGGAAGTGGCCCGTTTAGATGACGGGAGTCGGCTGATTCCCGATGCCGAGTTTTACGCCGGAGCAGGGACTGGATGCTTTCCTCGACCTGGATGCGGTTCAGCTTCTAGATGCCCGTCATCAGTAGACACTCTACAGAATCTTAAGTAGAATACCTACACAATGCATAGAGAGCCGCCGTCCCGTGTAGAGCTGCTGCAAGGCACTCTCGACCTCCTCATCCTCCGTACGTTGCTTGCAGGACCCACCCATGGCCACGCTATCGCCAAACATATTCAGCGAACTTCGGAAGACCTGCTCCAGGTTGAGACCGGTTCCTTGTACCCGGCTCTGCATCGGCTGGAGGCGAAGGAGTGGATCGCGGCCTCTTGGAAGCTATCCGACAGGGGCAAGCGCGCCAGGTATTACCGCCTCACACCTCGCGGGCGGAAACAGCTCGCCAGCGAACAATCGAAATGGCGGGCGTTCTCGCGCGCTGTTGGATTGATCCTGAACCCGGTCGATCAGGAGGGACCATGAATGCTTTTTTTTGCAGGTTGCGTTGGCTGGCACGGCGCAGCCGCAAGGATGCAGAACTGCGCGAGGAACTCGAGTTCCACCTCGAGGAGGAAGCGGAACAGCTTCAAGCAGAGGGCTTAGCGGAAGAGCAGGCTCGGTGGGCGGCGCGCCGCGAGTTGGGCAACCTTACGCTGTTGCAAGAGGACACTCGCGCGACGTGGGGATGGACGATCCTGGAGCAACTCGGCCAAGACCTGCGCTACGCCTTCCGGACCATGGCCGCCAACCGGCTGTTCACCTTACTGGCGATGACCTCGCTGGCGCTGGGAATTGGAGCCAACACGGCGATTTACAGCTTCATGGACTCGATCCTGCTGCGCTCGCTGCCGGTGTCCGATCCCGAGTCCCTGGTAATCCTGAACTGGCATGCCAAAGCCACCGAGGGCGACTCCATCATGAAAGCTATGAGCGGAACTACTTATGACGAACCCAAATCGGGAGTCTCGGCTGGTATCTTTCCCTTCCCCGCGTTCAAACTTTTCCAGAAGAACGACGCCGTTTTTTCTGTGGTGTTCGCGCACTACCCATCCTGGCAAATGAGGAGGCTGAACCTAAGTATCAAAGGACAAGCTGACGTTGCGGCTGGCTGGACCGTCTCGGGCGATTATTTTCGCGGACTCGGCGTGGCCCCGGCAGCCGGACGTCTGATCATTTCCGACGACGACCGGCCGGGAGCTCCGGCGGTCGCAGTCGTCAGTTACGGGTTCAGTCAACGCCGCTTCGGAGGAGCTGCCAATGCCGTCGGCCAACCGATTCTGATCGACAACCTGCCCTTCACCCTGATTGGGGTTACTCCACCGGAATTCTTTGGCGTCGATCCCGCGTCGGCGCCAGACGTCTATCTTCCGATGCACACCAATGAATTGCTGGGAGCTAACAATCAGTTTGGTTTTCGAGCCGAGAATTACCTCGCTCGGAACTATTATTGGGTTCACGTCATGGGCCGATTGCGCCCAGGAGTAAGCCTCTCCCAAGCCCAGGCCGCGCTCGCTCCTGCGTTCCAGCAATGGGTGGCGAGCACAGCCACGAATGATCAGGAGAGGGCCAATCTTCCCCAGCTCGTCGTCAAAAAAGGCGCGGGCGGGCTGGACAGTCTGCGCCGCCAATATTCGAAGCCACTTTATGTGCTGCTAACTTTGGTTGGTTTGATTCTCGCCCTGGCGTGTACCAATGTGGCCAATCTCCTCCTCGTGCGGGCCGCGGCAAGAAGACGAGAAATGGCGCTACGACTCAGCGTGGGGGCGGGCCGGCTTCGCATCGTGCGGCAACTGATCACCGAAAGCGTTCTGCTGGCGTCGCTAAGCGGGGCTCTGGGATTACTGTTTGCGCTCTGGGGGATTCGCTTCCTCACGTTACTGCTGGCAAATGGCCGCGCGAGTTTCACGCTGCACGCGGACTTGAACTGGCACGTGCTAGGTGCGGCGATCGCACTTTCGTTTCTGACCGGCCTCCTATTCGGCCTCGCTCCGGCGCTGCAGTCCACGCGCGTGGACGTCATCCTGGCCCTGAAGGAATCACGAGCGGGCCAGCCGGCCGCACGGCATACTGTTTGGCGCATCAGCCTGAGCCAGATACTGGTAATGAGTCAGATCGCTATCTCGCTGCTGCTGCTGGTTGCGGCCGGTCTTTTTGTCCGTACATTAGCAAATCTCGAGTCGGTCGAACTCGGCTTCAATCGCGAGAACGTGCTTTTGTTCCAGGTGGATGCGCGCAAAGCCGGACACAAAGATCCGGAGATTGCCGCCTTTTACGGCGATTTGCGCAAACGTCTCAGCGCGATCGCGGGCGTGCGGGACGCAAGCCTTTCAGAAGATTCCCTCATCGGAGCCGGAACGGGACTGCCCCTCGGCCCGGCAGGCGCTCCGCCCAATCCTGCCAACCGCATTTTGAACGTCGGGCCGGCGTTCTTCAGAACCATGGAGATTCCGATTCTGGCCGGTCGTGATATCGAAGAACGCGACGGGCCAGGCTCGCCGGCCGTCGCGGTGATCAATGAGGCATTTGCCAAAGCCAATTTCGGCAATCGAAATCTACTCGGGCAGCACCTGATTCTGCGCGAACCTGGAGAAGGAAACCATCTCGCGCGCGACATGGAGATTGTGGGGGTCTGCCGGAACGCCCGCTACGGGGGCCTGACGACGGACATACCGCCCGTGGCGTATCTCGCGTATAACCAAGGCTACCCGCGGCCTGATCAGATGGTGTACGCGCTGCGCACGGCGGGTAATCCGCTTCTTTATGTCAACTCCGTACGCGAAATCCTCCACCAGGCGGACGCACGCGTGCCAGCGTCCGAGGTAAGAACCCAGGCAGCAGAGATCGACCATACCATCAACCAGGAGATCGCGTTTGCCGAACTGTGCAGTGGTTTTGCGATTCTGACTCTAGTGATCGCTTGCGTCGGTCTCTACGGCACCGTTTCGTACAACGTGGCACGCCGCACGGCCGAGATCGGCATCCGGATGGCGCTGGGGGCACAACGAGGCCGTGTCGTTCGGATGGTCTTAAGTGAAGTCTTGGGGCTGGCGGCAGTCGGGCTTGCCATTGGCATGGCCGCGGCTCTGGGTATATCGAAATTCGTCGAATCGCTTCTGTATGGAATCAAGTCCAACGATCCGCTTGCCCTCTTGGGAGCGGTGGCGATTCTGCTCGCCGCAGTCACGCTGGGGGGTTACGCTCCTGCCTGGAAAGCATCTCGAATCGATCCTATGGCCGCGCTACGGCACGAGTGACCTGCATCGTTTGTCGGCTCTGTTTCGCCGACCCAAATGCCAAGCGTTGAATTCGCTCCACAAAGCCTTGTGAGGAACAGATCCTGGCTTGTCGCCAAGCACTTGCCAATGTTGGGTGAACATTGATGGTTCGCCCGACGGGATCGGCCACGCCGTCGAATGGGTCTTCGACAAAGCGCGAAGCCCTGCAATTGTGGCCGCTAATCCAGAAAAGATTTGCTGAACTTTTGCTGAACTATAGGCTGCAAATGAAGCTATGTGGCCGCAACTGAGCAGTGCCTAATGCAAACAAACACGTGAAAATCGGTCCGTGCGAATCGGGCAGGTGGATTTAGCAAACCGCCCCATTCAGCCGCTCTGCCACCTCTCCGCAGTTTGGTTTCAATAGTTACCACAGTCTCTTAGTTTACCTGCTGCGCTTTTGCTGGACTCTATCGCTAAAAAACTGGCCCCCGAGCCCAATTGCAATCGGTTCTTGCAAGTCGGCCACATAGGCGCAACTCATCTGGTAAGTTAATCAGATGGAAGACAGGCTGGAATGGGCTCGCTTAAAGCGCACGAGCCTCAGACGGAAAGCCTTGTTTGCGCCGCTCCGCTTCCTTTGGGTAGTCGCCAAGCCACGTGTACTCTTCGCGCGTTTTCAAGAGCGAAAACTTGCGGTAGTAAACATGGGATACCGCCGTCGCGAAATTCCTTTGCTGCACGGCCTCACGCATCTCGGTGACGGAAAGTTGGACCTTTGCTATATAGGCTTCGAGGGTATCGTCCTTCATCGGCGAAATGGCAAGATCGTGGCAAACCAGGTCGCGCATCTGGAGGAATGCTTGCAGAAGAGCGGAAGTGGTCGTTCCCGGCATACTGATTCCCAGTGCTTTCCTTCGCCGAATCAGGGAGCCCGCAGCCTTCGGTTTTCGGTCTGAAAAGGTTAATGTCCAGCCACTTTGCAAGGCGCTTTGAATGGAACAAGCGAGTGCCAGCGGTGCTTTACCTTTAGGGAATAGCTGACTGACCTCACCAAAACAGTGGTGGCGTATGTGCACGAACAAACGGCAAAAATTCGGAATAGGGTTTGCTCCATTCGAGACCAGCGAGAAATCCAGCAGTCGAACGAAACCCATGCTTTCAAACTGTTGAGTGTATCGGTCAAGCGCCGCCACGTCCAGCAGCGGAAACTGCGCAAGAGTGGCAGGTGGAAACGAGTAAAACGTCGCCATGTTTTTGAGGACTCGGCGCTTCATGCCCAGCAAATTTAAGAGCAGATGACCCCACGTGCCAAATCGCCAGAGCGTCGCAACCGCGAAAATGGCCAGCCAGACCAATAGGTTTATGGGCGCACGCGCACTTTGACCGGAGCGCTGAGCATGCCTCTCGAACTCACTTTTGGAGATCGTTTGCCAGCCGCTTTGACTCCAAAGAATTTGATCCTTTTGTGGCTGGCCGCTCTTGGAAAGCTGCAACATCTTCGTTCCGAACTCCAGCAGATCGAAACGACGCGTCGCTTGCGTGGGCGGCGGGAAGTTCGTGAGCGTCAAGTCGAACGAAGCATCACCCATTTTGATGGGAAGCGTTGCCTGCAGCTCCTTAGTCTGGTACGCGGACAACTGTTTGTAGTGCCACCCAGCGGCCTTGAACGACTCGCGCGCGGATGGATTAAGGAATCCTGTTTCTTCCTCCTCTCCCTGGTCCAAGTCGTCGGGGCTGAGTCTTGAGCTCCCGCCTGCGTCGGTTCGCGGCTTTTGCACGGGAGGTATGGACACGAACTTCTCGCCGTCCCACCTCAATCCATTGTGGTGGTTGTATTCCGTGGCTACTGACGTTAGTTGCAGTTTCCCGTCTTCCAGCGTCCAGCTGCCAAAGGTCGTGGATCCGTCAGGCAAGGGCAGATCCTGCAATTCCCCGGTCGGAAGCAGGCGGTAGGCGACGACTTTGTACTCATAAAACTGGGAGCTGCCCCCGAGGAGGAGGGCCAAGTAGCCATACTTTGTTTTTCCCAGCTTGTCCGAGAGGAAGTTGGCTGAATGTCCGCTTGTGCCTGTGTTTAGAATGAAAAACGCTTCCTTGTCATTCCAGAACACGGTCGTTTGCGACAGACTCTGCCCAACTGTATACCGTTTGGGCAGCAGAGAATATCCGACAAAGACGCCAACGACCAACGCCAGCACTATCAACAGGAAAATCGCTCTATTCCGAGTCAAGCTTGCCGCTCCTGAATGAGGAACTTAGCAAACGCCCTTGGGTAGCACAACAGTACTTCAATGACTGATAAGACAATTTGAAGATAGGCGACGATGCGATTCGCCTACTGCGAAACGGCGAGCCACTTTCTTGCTGAACATTTGCTCAACTTTAGACTGCAAATGAGGGTATTTCGCTGCAACTGCGAAGTGTCTAACGCAAACAAAACAAATGAAAATCGGTCTGTGCGAACAGGTCAGGGTGAATTAGCAAACCGACCCATTAAACCACTCTGGCACCTCTCCTCCAATGTTTCGAATACTTTAGCACGGTGCTCCAGTTGGCTTGGTGCACTCTAGCGGCGAAAACGTGGCCATCACGGGAAAGGCGAGGGAATAAGTCCTACGAAATCAATGCGAGCTTTCCTTGGAATTTGCTGCAGCGGTTGGGACAACCGCCGCCAGTGGTGCAAATGCGCAGGTCGTAAGATCGGTGGTATTTCTCGAACAGAATCTGAACGCGGCCGAAGTCAAGCTGCGACCCTCTGCTGAGAAGGTGTGAAAGAAACTCGTAGTATGCGTGACGTACTTTTTTTCTATGACTTAACTTACGTGTATAGCCTTAGCGTTGCGCCGACATGTTCTCGAAAAGGAAGAGACCGGATTTCCCCGCGACGACTATTTCCGGATTGCCGTCGCCATCAACATCCCCAACGACGATTTGCATTCCCGCGCCTGTGCGCGTGCTGTAGTCCAGGACATGCCTCTTCCATTGCATGGCGCCGTCCACCATGATTCGCTCGTACCAATAGACTCCGAGCGGCTCGTTCGCACCTGGATCATGGTCGTGCGCGTAGTAGCGTTTGCCCGTGATTAGTTCGAGTCTCCCGTCGCCGTTCAAGTCCGCCAAAGTCAACGCGT
>WNGC01002100.1_pt1 | contig 12307 bp, 13 predicted proteins | sample 5400051 | NCBI WGS metagenome assembly WNGC01 (sample SAMN13153368, study PRJNA577476) | soil metagenome | isolation source: 20 cm soil or saprolite under grassland replicate 2 | place: USA:California | collected 2016-06-15 | reverse complement strand
ATGAGCTCCCGACGCGACCTCCGGGTGGGAACCGTTATAGACGGAGGCCGGGTGTCGGGCTCATGCCAACGATCGAGGTCGTCCGCAAGGACCACCTGACACCGGGTGCCGTGACCCAAGGGATCCGTCGGGACCGAGCGTTCGAGGACGAAGACGTCGTCATGGCGCGGTCACAGATCGCGGTCGGGACGATCTCGACGTGGCATCATCATGGGACGCGGCACCTGTATGGGTTCCTCGTGTCCGGGCGGCTCCGGTTCGACTATGGTCGAGACGGAAAGGAAGCGGTCGAGCTCGCTCCCGGAGACTTCTTCCATATCCCGGCCGGCCTCGTCCATCGCGACGTGAACGCGAGTCCGAGCGAGGTCGCCGTCGTAGTGAACGTGAGCGTAGGCACCGGGCCCGCTGTTGTGAATGTTTCCGAGCCGTAGCTACCACCGACGTGTAGGGCCGTCCGGCCCCGGGAGGTGTGTGTCCGGCGAGACGGGAGCGAGTCCGCCGGCCGCAGGCTCCGGGAGGGACTTCTCACCCCGGGTCACGACGTAGGCTCCGAGGAGGATCAGCGCGCCACCGGCGAACGTAAACACATCGAGAGAATCATGCAACAGGAGGAGGGATAGAATCGCGGCTACCACAACTTCGAGAAGGATGAGGAGCGAGGAGACAGTTGGTGAAATGGTCCTCATGCTCGCCACATAGAGCATAAGCGGGACGAACGTCGGCACGAGACCCAGGTAGACGACGCCAACCCAACCTGTCGAACTCGTCGGCAAGGGCGACCCGAGCAGCAACACGGGGATTGAAGCGAACGCAGCGCTCGTGACCAGAATCGCCGCGGTGAGGGCGACGTAGTCACCTCCCCGATCCACTCGCCATTTGACGCCGGCCACGTAGAAAGCCCAGACCAGCCCCGCGAAAAACACGAGGACGTCACCCGCGAACTGGCCGCCCGCGAGATTGCGTGGATCGAGCTTCGTGGCTAACACGACCACGCCGACCACGCCAATCAGGATGCCCGCCATCCTCGAGTGTGTCATAGTCTCGCGGAAAAACAGGACCATGAGAATCGCGATGAAGACGACGTTCACGTTCACAAGGAGCGCGGTCTTCGACGCCGTCGTAAGGACGATTCCCTCATTCTGTAAGTCGAACCCGATCGCATTAATCGCACCGAGGACCCATACGATGGGTTCGCGGAAAATCCGCCGATCGAAGCGACGAAGGGCCCCGAGGATGACGATCCCCAGGGTTGCCCCGAGTGCCATCCGAGCAAAGGTAAGGAAGAGCGGATCTACCGTCCCGACGGTCAGCTTGCTCCCCGGGAAGGAGGTTCCCCAAAGGACGCTCGCCAGCAAAATGAGAACGTAGCCGCGATGACGGGACATCATCTCGGCGGCGGGACACACGGATCGCCCATATCCGTTTCGCCACAACGGTCGGAGGACCGCCGGCTGATCGTCCCTCCGCGCAACCGCTGCAGCCCGTTCGCCGCGCCGTCCTTCGCCGCGTCCGGGCTTGCCCGGGCCCTCCAAGTTCGGGAAAGGGCCTTATCTCTCCACGAGCATTACGCGGCCGGTGGAGCGGGAGGCCGGGTCCGTCGTTTAGGCCATTCGTTGGCTTCCGTTGCCCGCAACCAGGCTCGCTTCGCCGGTAGCCAGGCAAAAGTGGGAGGAGAAGAAACCGATGTCGCAGCCGAGTGAGCCGCCTACGGAGGAGACCCAAGTTCTGAAGGGCGGGCAGACCAAGTTGATCGTGATCGTCGTTGCGATCGTTGTCGCGCTGGTCGCCATCGCGGCCGCGGCGGTTTTCTACTTCGGCCTCGGTCGGCCCTGCGGAACGGCGGCTTCCTATTCCGAGGTGGACTCGCAAACGTTGAGCCCTCTAACACCGTTGGCGTCAATCCCGCGTAGCGTGGCGCCAACCGCGGGTCGCGGCGTATCACCGACGGCGCTCCCTTTGATTACCGTGGGATTTACAATCTCGTTGACCGGGACCTACAGCGTCGAAGGGACGAACTCGCTGAATGGAATGAAGACCGCGGCAGAGTGGATCAACACCCATGGCGGGATCACGGTCCAAGGCCAGGCGTACAATGTCAGCCTGAAGTACTACGATGACCAGAGCAACACAGGCAACATTGGGCAGCTGTACCCGACGCTCATCCAGCAGGATGGCGCCCAATTCCTGATCGCGCCGTACAGCAGCTCGCTCACGACGGCCGCGGCTCCGATCGCTGACAGCCAGGATCGGGTCATGCTGTCCCACGGCGGTTCGGCCGACACGATTTGGACATCGACAAACCGCAAAAATCTCGTCGAGGTCCTGAGCCCCGCATCGAGTTACCTGAAAGGCGCACTCGACTGGATCAAGGCGAATCATCCAACCGACCGGATTGCGGCGATCTACGCGGGCGACACCTTCTCGACCTTCGCCACGACGTCCGCAATGGCCTATGCACAATCGATCGGCCTGAACGTGGTGTATAACGCCTCGTATCCACTGACGGCAACAGATCTGTCGACCCAGTTGAACGCCGCGAAGATTGCGTGTGCCGACGACTTAATCGGGGGAGGCCACTTCAACGACGGACTCCTGATCATGAACCAGCTGAAGACGATCTGGACGCCGAAGTTCGTCTCCCTCCTCGTGGCGGTCACGGAACCGAGCTTCCAGAGTCAACTCGGCGCGACCGCGAACAAGGTGACAGGTCCGTCGCAGTGGGAAACCGGGGTAACGTATAACTCCACGTTGGCCACATCCCGCGGCCTAGAGTGGTTCGGACCGACCCCCGCGGAGTTCACCTCCCTCTATGGAACCCTGAACGGCGGCGCAACCCCGTCCTACCATGCCGCGGAAGCGGGTGCCTCCATTCTCGTGCTCGCGGACGCGATCGTGAAGGCGAACAGTCTGACGACGCTCGCGGTCCGGACCGCCCTTGGCGGCATGCACATCATGGACTTCTTCGGGGAGTTCCAGATCGATTCCCGCGGACTCCAGATCGCCCACTCGATGGTCCTCATCCAGTGGCAAGCCGCGGCCCTCAAAATCGTCCAGCCCCAGGCCGTTGCGGAGAGCGGGGTGCAGTATCCCTACACGGGCTCGTAGGCCGCCCGACCCGATCACCATGGCCGACACATCCGCGATCCTGGCCCAGCTCATCTTCGGCCTGGTTCACGGCGTGCTCCTCGGCTGCGTCTTCGCATTGATCGCCCATGGCCTCAACCTCATCTGGGGTATCGCGAAGGTCGTGAACATCGCCCACGGGGAATTCCTCATGCTGGGCGCGTACGGGGCGTACTTTCTGAACCTCTTCCTCGGGTTCAATCCCCTCCTAGCTGCACCGGTTGACGCCGCTCTGGGCCTCGCCGCAGGGCTCGGCTTCTACTTCGGATTCCTCCACCGCGAGCTCCGAGGGAAGGAGGCGATGACACTTCAGAGCGAGATGGTCACGCTTGTTGCGACATTCGGGCTCAGCCTGTTCATCGCGAACGCTGCGAACGTGCTTTTCAAGCCGATTTTCGTCGGGATCCCATTCGATGCCGGATCCGTCGAGCTAGGCGTTCTTCGGATCCCGCTCGGAGGCGTTTACGTGGCCGTGTTGTCGGTGGCGATCATCTATGCGACCCACGTCTTCCTCGGCCGGACGTACCTGGGAAATGCGATCCGGGCGTACAGCCAGGACATTCCCGCGACCCAGTTGATGGGCATCAACCCGACGGCCGTCGCCGCAATCGGGACCGGGCTTGCGTTCGGCGTCACGATGGCCGGCGGCGCCTTCCTGACCGTCCTCTTCCCGACGGGCATCAACCCTTACATGGGGGCGCTCTATGCGCCGATCAGCTACGTGATCGTCGTGCTGGGAGGCCCGGGCAAGATGTGGGGAAGCCTCGTTGGCGGGCTGACCCTCGGCGTCATCCTCGACGTCGGGCAGATCTTCCTTGGGGCCCCCATCGCCTATGCGGTCGCTTTCCTCACGGTGATCCCGGTCCTCCTCTTTCGGCCGGAAGGAATCCTCCGATGAAGCTCCCATCGGTGCCGAGACTCGGGCCCACCGTGTGGGGGATCGCTGCCTTCCTGGTCGTCCTCGCCATCGCGGCCCCCTTGGCACCGACGTACGTCCTGACGGTCCTGGTCGGCCTCCTCGTCTTCGCAACCCTCGCGTACTCGATGAACTTCATCACGGGCCTCACGGGATACGTGAGCTTCGGCCACGTCGTCTTCATGGGTACGGGCGCGTACGCCTGGGGATACGTCGTCGGCACGTTTCGATGGCATCCGCTCGGAGGCGTCTTGGTCGGGGCGGTCGTCGGCTTGCTCCTCGCCCTCGGCCTCGGGACCGTGACCCTCCGTTTCCGCGGCGTGTATTTCGCGATCGCCTCACTCGTCCTGCCCCTCGCCGCGGTCAACATCATCCTCGTGGTTCCGGCCCTGGGCGACGGCCAGGGGATCATCCTGAACCTCGGGTTCGAGCCCTTGAACTGGTTCTACACGATCTGGACGATCCTCGGGATTGAAGTCGGCCTGACGTACTGGGTCACGCACGGTCGGATCGGATACGGGCTCCGGGCGATCAAAAGCGACGAGGACGCGGCGAAGACCCTCGGGATCGACGCGGCCCGCCTCAAGCTGTTCGTCTTCGCGTTCAGCGGCCTGTTCGCGGGGGCCGCCGGAGCGGTCAACGCGTGGACCCTCTCCGGCGTCTTCCCCTACGCCGCGTTCGAACTCCTGTTCTCCTTGCAGATGCTCGCGATGGTGATCGTGGGTGGGATGGGCACCCTCCTCGGCCCACTCCTGGGCGCCGTCGCGGTCTACATCCCCCACACCTACCTGCTCACGATCTTCGTCGGAGCGGAACTCATCGTAATCGGGATTCTCGTCGCGATCTTCGCCCTCGTCCTCCCCCAAGGAATCGTTGGGGCGCTCCGGCGGTCTTCGCCGCTCCTCCGGAGGACGCTCGAGTGACGTTCACCCTTTCCGCCGTCGATGTCCGAAAGCAATTCGGGGGCGTCCACGCCCTCCGCGGAGTGTCCCTGTCCGTCGAAGAAGGCCAAGTCGTCGGGCTCATCGGTCCCAACGGCTCTGGCAAGTCGACGCTCCTGAACGTGATGGCGGGCGTCGACCGGCCGACGGCGGGAACCGTCTCCCTCGATGGGGTGCGGCTGGACCGCTTACCGGCGCATCGCATCGTCGAGCGGGGCATCGCGAAGACGCACCAGATCCCGAAGCCGTTCCTCGGGATGACCACCCAGGACAACGTCACCGTCGCGGCCCTCTACGGCGCCCGGAAAGCCCGGGACCTCCGAGCTGCGGCCGATGAGGCCCGCTGGGTCCTCCGCCTCGTGGGCCTGGAAGCACAGTCCGACAGCCTCGCGGCGAACCTGAGCGTCCAAGCGCGGAAACGCCTGGAGCTTGCACGGATCATCGCGACCGGGGCCCGGATCCTACTCTTAGACGAAGTCTTTGCCGGCCTCTCGCCCGACGAACTGCGGGACGCGATGAGCCTCTTCACGACGATCCAAAAGGAAGTCGGGTTTGGAGCGCTTGTCGTCGAGCATGTGATGCGGGCCGTCTTGACCCTCTCCGGTCACGTTGTCGTGATTGAGGAAGGTCGCAAGATTGCAGAAGGGAGCCCGTCGGAGGTCGTTCGGGACCCACGGGTCATCGAAGCCTATCTGGGGACGGAAGCGGCCCATGCTGCGACTTGAGACGATCTCTGCGGGATACGCTGGGACGCAGGTCCTGTGGGACGTCGACCTCGAGGCCAAGTCGGGCGAGATGACCGTCATCGTTGGCCCGAACGGTGCGGGAAAGTCATCGATTCTGAAGGTCGTCACCGGCCTCCTGCCTCCGACGGCGGGACGGATCTTGTTCAAAGATCAGGACATCACCGAAGTGCCAGCCTACGAAAGGCCCGACCGGGGGATTGCGGCGTGCCCGGAAGGTCGGCGCTTGTTCCCCCAGCTCACCGCGGAGGCGAACCTGCGGCTCGGTGCGTACGCGCCCCGGGCCCGCCGAAATGCGGACAAGCGCCTCGCCGAAGTCTACGAAATGTTCCCGAGTCTCCGTGCGAGGTCCGGCGTGAAGGCGATCCGCCTGAGCGGCGGCGAACAGCAAATGGTCGGGATCGGTCGGGCCCTCATGGCCAGCCCAGACATCCTGATCCTGGACGAGCCGAGCCTCGGACTCGCTCCGAAAGTCATCACGGAAATCTTCGAGACGATCCGACGGCTCCGCGAGTCTGGCCTCACCGTCTTGATGGTCGAACAGAACGCGTACCAAGCGCTCCGCATCGCAGACTTCGGGTACGTCGTGCAAAGCGGCCGCACGATCCGGTCCGGTCCGCCATCGGAACTCCTGGACCTTGAAGCGCTGCGCCGGGACTATTTCGCCATCGGCTGAAAGGGTATCTGGGAAGAACGGTGCACTCGGCCGGGGGAACATAGAAATCGAGTTTGAAGGATATTAACTCAGTACTGCGATAACTTCAAGTGTGAAAACGACTATAGGGATTCGGCGTTCCGATGAAGGTCGGTTGCGGTTTCGTCGAGAAACAAATTCACGGGAAGCGATATCTCTATTTCTGGAGCTTTCAGGGTCGCGGTACCGGCGCGCGCAAGGTCGAGATATACGTCGGGCCCGCGGCGGACCCCACGGCACGGCGCAAGACGCTGAGCGCGATCGAGACCTATTGCGATCGCATGAGAGTCGAACTCGAGAGGCGGATCGCCCGATGGCGACGGGAGCTCTCGAACGGGTAGCCCAGAACCGACAGGAGCTATCTCAGTAGTGAGATAACAATCTCCGGCCTACGACCGGCGCGGCGAACTGTCGCCTCGAAGGCGCGTGAAATTCTGCCAGCCCGCCCAGAAACGTTTATCGTGACGTGTCCTCTACGTCGCGTCTCCGATGTTCGAACGCCCCCGCGGGACGAACGACTGGGGTCCCGAGGAGATGGCCAAGCGCCGCTTCGTCGAATCGCGGTTCATCCAGCTTGCCGAATCGTTCGGCTTCCGCGAAGTCTCTACGCCGACGTTCGAGAGCCTGGACCTGTTCACCGCGAAGTCCGGACCCGGGATCGTCCGGGAGCTCTACGCGTTCAAGGACCAGGGCGGGAGGGACCTTGCACTCCGTCCGGAGTTCACGGCGTCGATCCTTCGATTCTATGTCTCCAGTCTGCGGAGCCTCCCGAAACCGCTGAAGCTGTACACCGCCGGGAACGCGTTCCGGTACGAGGAGCCGCAGAAGGGCCGGTACCGCGAGTTCTATCAGCTCAACGCGGAAATCATCGGCGGGGCCCCGCTCCCCTCTGACGCGGAGGCCCTCGCCCTCGCCATCGGAACGATGCGGGCGATCGGGCTGAAGCAGGTCAAAGCCCGGATCGGGAACATCGGGATCCTCCGGTCGTTCCTGCCGTTCCCGCCCGCCGACCAGGGCGTCGTCCTACACTCGTTGGACAAGCGGAACTTTCCGATGCTCGATGCGGAGCTCGCGCGGCTGGGACGCAAGGACCTCGCGGCGCCCTTGCGGAAACTCGTGGAGCTATCGGGGGACGCCTCGGTCCTGAACGACGCGGCCAAGGTCCTCGGAGATACCGCGAAGGAAGGGCTCGATTACCTGCGCGACCTCGGAGGCCTCCTCGACGACTACGGGATCTCCCGCTCCGACTACGCATTCGACATGGGGGTCGTCCGCGGCCTGGACTACTACACAGGCATGGTGTTCGAGATCGATTCGCCGAACCTCGGCGCGGAGAAGCAGGTCGGCGGCGGAGGGGCGTATCGCCTGGCGGAGGTCTTCGGCGGCGAGCCCGTGGCCCAGACCGGGTTCGCGATCGGCCTCGATCGGCTCGTCATGGCGGCGGAGGCGGAAGGGACCATCGAAGCGGCACGACCCCTCGACGCGTACATCGTCCCGGTGGGAGATACAGCGCGGAAGAAGGCGATCCAAGTCCTGACGTCCCTCCGGGCCGCCGGGCTTGGGGCCGACATCGATCTCGTCGGACGAGGACCCTCCAAGAACCTGGACTATGCGAACGCGATCGGCGCCCGTTTCGCGGTCCTGCTCGGGGAACGGGAGCTGAAGGCCGGCCGAGCGACCGTCCGCGAGATGGCGACCGGCGCGCAACGGGAGGTCGCCCTCGACGATCTTGTCGACGCGGTCCGGGATGTCTGATTCATCCGAGCTTCTGGATTCGCGACGCCCAGTTCGCGAGCTGGGGGAATTCCTTCGGGATCTTCTCTCCGGCCGTCAAGAGGGGCGAGAGGGAACCGTACACGCCGAAGTCCGCGAGGCTCGGCTCTCCGAGGATCCACTCCTGACCGTCGAGCATCGCTTCGACCATCCCGAGGTGCTTGTTCATGTCTTCGCGGAACTCCCCCCGGCGCATCTCGAGGACGTGCCACGGCCCCCGGGCCCGGGTCTGCATCTCCTCGAACACCCATCGTTCGTGGTCGTCATGGAGGACGGCCGGGATCTTCGTGACGACGTACCGCCACACCCGTTCCTCGAGGACCTGGTGTCCCCAGTGTTCGAGGGTCGTGGCGAGGCCCTTCTTGCCCCAGGGATAGAGCGTCGGTTTCGGCTGGGCCTTCTCGAGGAAATCCGGGATGTCGTACCACATCACCGGTTTCCCGTCCCAGACGAGCGTAGGGACGTAGTCCTGGCCCGTCGCCTTGATCAGCTCCGACTTGTCATGGTACGGCACATACCGCGTGTCGGACGGCAACCCCTTGAAGGCGAGCATGCGGTCGGCAGAGATGCAGTAGTGGCTGATCGGCATCGAATACAGGAGGGGACGGGCCGCCATGCGAGGGCGAAGGCCACGACCGGCTTGAGCTTATCGTGCCCGCGATTCCCTCAATCTACTCAATTCTCCTTGACAGAACGGTATTGACCCCGCGACGCCGTCGGCCGAATCGGAAGGAGTGGTTCGGACGCTTGGATTCTTGTCCTCAATCGTACCCGCGGCGGTCGCCATGTTGGCCCTCCCGTTCGGCCTTCGGAGCCGAGGGGAAGAGAAGAACGTCCGTGCGGTGTACCTGTTCCACCGGAGCGGCGACCCCCTCGTGACCGTCGCATCGGAGTCCGTCCTTCCGATCGAATCCATCCAGCTCGAACCGGTCCTCGGCGCGGTGCGGGCCTTCGTCGAGGGCCTGGAACCAGCGGGCCGCGGGACTCACCAGACCTTTCAGCGCTTCGGCGAGGAAGGAGTCGTTGGCGTTCGCGGTCAGTTTGTGAGCGCCTGCGTCGTCTTCCACGGTCGAGGCGACGGAGTCATCCGCCGAGACCTCGTCCGATTCGTCCGAGACTTCGAGGAGCGGAACGAGGACTGCCTCGGATCCTGGGAGGAAGCGACGAGCCTCGCCGGCGAGGCGTCCCTCGCGATGACGGGCTTGATGGATGGGCCGGTTCCCTCCGAGCCCGCCGGATACGAGTACGTCGTCGCCTCGAACTGAGTTCGCAAGCGGACCGTATTCTGCCGGATTGAACGTTGGACCACGGGCTCTGCCGATCTCATTGTGTGTCTAGGCGGACACCGTACGTCGGAACATCGTGGTCGTCGCCGAGAGCGTAACGAATCCGACCGCCGCGATGATGAGGAACGCGAATCCCACGACCGACCAATCTAGGGCCGGCGTGATGATCAGGCCGTGCAGGCCGTCGGCGATGTACGTGATCGGGTTGTACACGGCGATACTCCGGACGCTATCTTGCAAGAGCGCTTTCGGCATGACGGCGGTCGACAGGAACAACAGCGGGAACGTCGTGAGGAGGGAAATCATCAGGGTCGACTCCGAGTTCCGTGTCGTCAATGCGATGAATGTGGAGATTCCGGACCACGCGATGCCGAATCCCAAGGCGATTCCGAAAAGGAGCACGAGTCCCAGGAGACCCGTCGCGATCCCGACCCCGAGGGCAAAGGCGAGGATCAGGATCACCGTCGTCTGCAGCAGGATCCGCGCGCCGTCGCTCAGAAGCTTTCCCAGGAGGATGGACGAACGGTGGATCGGCGCGACCTTGAGCTTGTCCAAGAAGCCCGATTCCATGTCCGTCACGAAGCCTACACCGGACTGCATCGCGGACGCGAGGACGGTCTGGATGATCACGGCACCGCTGAAGAACGTCAGGTAGGAGGTCGTCCCCGTCGTGCTCGCGAAGCCCGGGATGTCGGCGATCTTGGCGAACGCGGCGGTGAATAGGACGAACCACACGATCGGCTGAACGAGAGAGAAGAAGAGGAACGGCGGACGTCTCAGGGTCTTCTTGATCCATCGCCCCGCGATGCTCCCCACCTCGCCGAAGAACTCGCCCGCGGCCATCACATCGGCCTCCGGCGGCGAGCCCCCCATGGGGTACGTCGTTGGGGCGTCACTTCCTCGGCCCGCATCTTGCGGCCCGTGTACTTCATGAAGACGTCGTCCAGGGTCGGGTGCGTCAACGTGAGCTCGGCGATGTCGAGATGGGCGTCGTTGAGGGCGAGCACAATCTGCGGGACCAGGGCCGGCGCCTCCGGCGCGTAGACGGCGATCCCGCCGTCGACCTCTTGGATCTCGCGGATCCGGTTGATCTTCGCGAGCGCGGCTTTGGCCTTCGCATTCGCGTTCGGGGTGCCGCTTTCCTTGAACGAGAGGGTCACGACGTCCGCACCGATCGATCCCTTGAGGTCCGCGGGCGTCCCCTCGGCCATGATATGGCCGTGGTCGATGATGCAAAGCCGGTCGGCAAGGCGGTCGGCCTCTTCCATGTACTGGGTCGTCAGGAAGATCGTCATCCCCTTCTCGTTGAGCCCGCGGATGTACTCCCACACCGCGGCGCGGTTTTGGGGATCCAGACCGGTCGTGGGTTCGTCGAGGAACAGCACCTTGGGACGTGGGATGAGGGCCATCGCGAGGTCCAAGCGCTTCCGCATTCCGCCCGAGTACGTGCCCGCGCGGCGGTCCGCGGCGTCCTCCAAGTCGATCGCCTTCAGAAGCTCCGAAATCCGTCCCTCTCTCTCGCCTTTCGGGAGATGGTACAGCGCGCTTTGCAGGCGCAGGTTCTCTCGCCCCGTGAGTTCGTCATCGATTCCGACCTCCTGGGCCGCGTAACCGATGATCCGGCGGATGGCGGCGGGATCCTTGTCCACGTCAATCCCGTCCACGATCGCCTTGCCGGACGTCTTCTTGATGAGCGTCGTGATCACCTTGATCGTCGTCGTCTTCCCCGCCCCGTTCGGGCCGAGGAATCCAAAGATCTCCCCGCGGCGGACCGCGAAGGAAATACCATCGACCGCGCGGATGTCCGGATCGAAGATCTTGGCGAGATCCTGGACCTGAATGATCGCATCGCCCTGCGTCCTCATCGTCGAGGCCGCGACCGTCGCACCCTGATTTTTCGAGACGCTCGCGATGGACTGGGCGGTCATGCGGCCCCCCAAAGGTTCGTTGCATTTAAGGGAGCCGGGTACCCGCTTTCCGAGGACGCCCGCGAAGTTCTCCCGTCGCGCTCGTGGAGACGCGGTAGACTCTGAGCACGATTCGACATCGTGGCGATGATGTCTATCGCGGGTCCATTCCTTCCGGATGCGCGGCTTGAAGTAGAGGTCTCTTTTTAAGGAGCCCTTCGAGCGCCATGGTCGACGAGCGCGACTTCCAGCTCCTCGCGCATCTTCTCAAGGAACCGTTCGCGAGCAACGAGGAACTCGGTCGGCGGGTCCGTCTCTCGGGGACCGCGGTGAAGACGCGGTTGGAGGGTCTCACCGAGGAACGAGTGTTTGGCGGACTCTACGGAATCCCAGCGCCGGAGGTGTTCCAACGGCAGCGACACGTGTACGTCTTTCGCGGCGAGCGCGTGAATGCGACCGCCCCGCACAAGGCGATCCAAACTTTCCCCGATCGACTGGCGGGTGATGCGCCCCCTCATTCGCGAGCCCCGCATGTCCATCCGAACCCTCGCGGAGCGAACGGGCCTCTCGCCGAAGACGGTCCGACGGCACCGCGACGCCTTGCTTCGGGATGGAGCACTGACGATCGAGGTGCACGTTCGGGGGGCGAGGGCGCGCGGCCTCCTGCTGTACAACTTGTGGCTGACCTTGCCCCACCTGCCCCCGCGGGACCGCCACGCGATCCTGACGAAGCTGCCCCGGTGCGTCGTCGTGAACGTCATGCAGGAGCCTCCCGCCATCTACCTCTTCTGTCGGGCCGATGCCTACTCGGACGTCCTTACCGACGAGGCCATGGCCAAGGAACTGGCCGGGGCGGATCGATCCGGCCTCGTCTTTCCTCTGGACACCGCGTTCGCGACGGATCGGCTGGAATCGTGGATCGAC
>WNGC01007266.1_pt1 | contig 12310 bp, 9 predicted proteins | sample 5400051 | NCBI WGS metagenome assembly WNGC01 (sample SAMN13153368, study PRJNA577476) | soil metagenome | isolation source: 20 cm soil or saprolite under grassland replicate 2 | place: USA:California | collected 2016-06-15 | reverse complement strand
ACATGGCATTTGGCTTGGTGAAAGGTTCAACTGTGCCGCGGGACGGTTGTCAGCGCATCATGGACAGCGGAGAGAAATTTTTCGGCGTTAAACGGCTTAATGAAAAAGGCAACTATGCCGATTTGCATCGCGGTGATCCGCGCGGCGCTATCTTCGCGTCCTGTGATCACGATCACATGGGTCTGCGGCGATATAGCGCATAGCCGTGCCAGGACTTCCAAGCCGGTCATTTCTTTCATCCAAATATCGAGCACGACGAGCGGCACGTCGTGTGACGCAACATAGGTAATGAAATCCTCGCCTTTATTAAACGGACGCACGGCGAATCCATCTGAGGACAGTAAACGGCCCATCGCTCTCAGCATCATGGGATCATCATCCACCACGCAAACAACCACCGCGGAAGGCTCTTCAGCGGGCGTCATGCGCATTTGCGCGATCGCCCCATTTTCAATGTGGGATGTAGCGATCATGCCCCACATTAGCCTCGACAGGTCGGCAGGGTAGTGGGACCTTAGTCTTACTCGCGATGGCGGGCCGGCAAGACGCCGGCGCGCTCCGAGACGTGCACCAGATCAGGCAACGGAGGGAACACCGAGCTTTTGCATGACGCGGCCACGATGAACTTTGATCGTCTTCTCGGCCGTGTGCAGTTCCGCGGTCTCCGTTTCTGCGCTTTGGACAACCGCGAATCGCCGAATCGCTTCTCTGGGCCGGTAGTTCCACCCCCCCGTAGTTTGCGGCACGTTTTTCTGCCTGGCCGTGGTCGGTGCTCGCTCGGCATTATGCCAGTTCAGCAAAGCATTGACGGCCGCGCGAATCGAAATGCCGACGCCTGAGCCGCAGTTCGGGAACGAGATTTTCATGCCGCTGAAGCGAGCGCGAGCCGAACGGCGGTGAGGAGTTCTTCGTCATCAAAAGGTTTGGTCAGGAAGGCCGAAGCCCCTCCGTTCAGCGCGGTGGAACGAACCAAGGGATCATCTTTTCCCGTGAAGATGATGACGCGGGTCGAAGGCGAAATCTTGCCAACTCGCGATTGCACCTCCAGGCCACTCATTCGTGGCATATGAACATCAACCAGGACAACCGCAGGGCGATGAATGCGCACATAGCTCAAGAATTCTTCGGGATCGCTAAAACTGTGTGCGTGCAAATCAGCCGACGCGAATAGCCGGCCCAATCCCTTCAGCACAGAGGGATCGTCGTCGAGCAGGCAAATGACATCGGTAATTAAGTTAGGCAAAGCGAGCCAAGACTACACTAGCCTTTCGCCGAACGAATATGAGACCTTAGTCTCATGTCGTGCCGCAGGAGCGACGCCCGCCTTTTCAACCAAACGCACAAGTTCCGCAACAGAAGTGACACCCAACTTCTGCATCATCCGGCCACGATGGACTTTTACTGTCTTTTCCGCCGTTCCAAGTTCTCCAGCAATCTGCTTGTTCAACATCCCAGTGATGACAAGCTGCATTACTTGGAACTCTCGCGGCGTCAGCAAATCAAGAAGACGCCGGGCTTCGTTCCTTTCCGCACTGCGCCGCCGCTGCTCCGCGGACCGGATCAGCGCGCGCCCGACACATTGAAGCAACTCGTCATCTCGAAACGGCTTCGGAAGAAAATCGGCAGCGCCTGCCTTCATCGCCTGAGCACACATTGAGATATCGCCGTGGCCGGTGATAAAGACGAGTTGCTCCTCACGGCGGCGCTGAATCAAGGTCTCCTGGAGATCGATCCCGTTTAGCCCTGGCATCCGGACATCGACAATCACGCATGTGGGACCAGCGTGTTGTTCACGCGCGAGAAAATCCGATGCCGATTCAAAGGCTTCGCTCTTATAGCCAGCGGACCGCAATAATCGGGACACACCTTTTCGAACTGATGCGTCGTCATCAATCAAGAAAACGAGAGCGTTCGGAGCGGTCATGTCAAAGGTTCGGGCTTCGCCGGAAGAGTAAAATGAAACCGCGCACCGCCGCCGTCGGCATTTTCGGCCACGATTGTGCCGCCGTGTGATTCGACGATTGAACGCACGATCGCGAGGCCCATCCCTAACCCCTTGGCCTTCGTCGTAAAGAATTGTTCGAACAGGCGCTCGCGCGCTTCCTCGGAAATACCAACCCCGTAATCGCGCACGCTCGTGCGAATTGTGCTGTCACCATTCCGTTCCGTCGCGACCACTACCTTGCGATGAGACACTGGCGTATCATGCATGGCATCGAAAGCGTTGATCACGAGATTAAGCAGGACTTGCTGGAGTTGGATCGGATCTGCTTCAATTGGCGGCAAATTTGGCTCCAGCAAAGTCTCGACCTGGCAAGATTGAAGCAATGCATTCGGGTTTACCATGCGCGCCACATTAATTATAACATGGTTTAGATTCACCCGCTGCCGGGCCGTGACGCCTTTTTTTACCATGCTCTGAATGCCGCGAATCACATCGCCGGCGCGGCGTCCATCAGCCATGATGTCGCCGAGTAGTTCGTGAAGTTCGCGAAGATCGACATCGCCGCGATCAATAAATCGCCGCCCCGCGCTGGCGTTGCTCGTGATACCCGAAAGAGGCTGATTCAGTTCGTGGGCAATGGATGCCGCCAATTCACCCATCACTGCGACACGGCTGAGATGGCCAAGTTCTTCGCGGTGGCGCAGCGCTTCCGCTTCAGCGAGCTTGCGAGCAGAAACATCCACGACCGCGGCCAGAACAAGCATGCCCTCCGGCGTTTGAATCGGATTTAGTCCGATCTCGATTGGAAATTCAGTGCCGTCTTTTCGCCGCCCAAACAATTCCCGGCCAGCGCCCATCGCGCGCGCCGTTGGGGCAGCGAGGAACTCTCCCCGATGCTTCGGATGCTGACTGACAAACCGCTCCGGTACGAGGATGTCCACAAGTTTTCCCACGAGCTCGTGGCGTCGATAGCCAAACAGCTTTTCGACGTGAGAGTTCACCAGCACAATCCTGCCTTCGCGGTCCACCAGCACGATCCCGCTTGGGGATGCCTCCACTGCCAGCCGGAATTTTTCCTCCGCTTGCTTGCGTTCCGTGATGTCCATCAAAACGCCGCGCTCCCAGGTGGGTTTGCCATTCTCGTCGAATTCGACGCGGCCGCGCCTGGTGACCCAGCGAACTCTGCCATCGGCTAGTACTAACCGGTACTCAGCTTCAAATTCCTCGCCGGTTGCCAGTGATTTCTCCACAAGCCGGCGCACGTAATGACGATCTTCCGGATACACAACACCTCGGACCCGCTCTGCGCTGAGCTTTTCATGCTCAGAGAAACCAAGAAGAGCGCGATCTTTCTCAGAGAGCCAAACTTCATCGCGTCGAATATCCCAGGTCCATACGACAAGACTGGCCGCAGTCGCTGCCAGACTCATCCGCTCCTCGCTGTCGCGCAAAGCTTCTTCCTTGCTTATTAAATCCGTGACGTCCATGCACGATCCAATGTAGCCAGCGAAGTTTTTCTGGGCGTCGTAGCGCGGCACACCGTTATCCGAAATCCAGCGATATTGGCCGTCGTGACGTCTCAGCCGGTACTGCATGACAAACGGTTGCCGGGCATCAAATGCTTCGACGTAGGTTTTATGGCAGCTCTGAAAATCGTCCGGGTGCACGCCTTCGGCCCAGCCATTTCCCAGTTCCTGTTCAATGGTGCGACCGGTAAATTCGAGCCATGGTTTGTTGAAGAAAGTGCAGCGCTTGTCCAAGCCCGACATCCAGATCAACACGGGCGCGGTATTGGCCATAGTGCGAAAACGAGCCTCGCTCTCCAGCAGCGCCTGTTCTCCCAGCTTGCGCTGGGTAACATCGCGCGAAACGCCACGCATCCGGGCCGGCTTGCCCTCGCCACCGAACTCGACGCTCCCGCGCTCGTTTAACCAGCGTACCTCGCCGTTCGGCAGAAGCACCCGATGCTCAGCTTCATAGTCTACGCCGGTGTTCAAAGAGTTCTGCAAAGCCTCGCGGAGAAAGTCACGATCGTCAGGGTGTATCGCGTTTCGGAATCGATCGATGTCGAGCTTCTCCAACGGCTCGAAACCGAAGAGAGCCCGCCCTTTTTCAGAAATCCAGATCTCATCACGCACGATGTCCCACACCCAGATCCCGAGTCCGGCAGCGCTGGTGGCTAGATCCATTCGCTGGTGCGTCTCGCGCAATTCAGCCTCGCTTGCCTGCAAACGCCGCGTGATCTGCGCCGCGTGAAGCACATCGTAGCTCAACTCGTAGGCCATCGCCGCGACAATGCCTTGATAGAACAAACTCGCCGTCATCGGCATTAAGATGATTCCCCACGTTATTGCCACTGCTTGCACGGTCGCCCCCACGACGAACAACACAATGCTGCCGCCCACTACCAGCGCTTGCCGCCGGTCGCCCCGCCGCCACACGGCGATTGTGGCATCCGCCGCGAAGATTACTAGCAACAACAAGCTCAGTTGTGCGACCAGCATCCAGGGATTCGGCACACCCTTTGCGACCGAGACGGATTCTCCCAGGAAACGGACGTGACGGAGGGCGGTGATTTCCCGAAAATTGATATTCGGCGAGAAAATGAAATTGAGGATCAGCGACACCGTCCGCACGCCGACGACCGTCCACGCGAGCCATTGTCGTCCCGCGTTTAGGTACAGCCGCACGAAACCGACCAGCGACACGATGATCACCCAAGCCGCGACATGCATCCAGCGCACCGTGACGCCGAATTGTTCGGGCGTTCCCGCTCGCATCAACGCCAGTTCCAACACCGCAAAGGCCGCGACGGCAATTGCCATCACTGAAAACGCCAGGTTCGCTCGCGCCTTTCGGTCCTTCCACCAAACGACGATGTGCATCAGCGCCAGCAGCAGGCACGCTGCGCTGCCCATGGACCAGATTATAGTGACCCAGTTCATGGCGTCCGCCGCCGGCTCCAAGCTTGGTGGGAAGATCGTTTGCTAGGCAACGCGTCCAATTGTGTGGTGAAGTCCAAGTGCGAACCGTGTAGATCTCCGATCAGCAAGCTGCAGGCCGCTGCCAGTCCCATAACCTGATTACGTGATCGGCAAGATTAGTCCGAGCGGCTATATACACCACTCAGTCCATCGGGAAAAGCCTTACATTCCAATAAGGAAATTTTGTAACGCATTCGTAACACTCGACGAATCCTTGAGAGTTCGAGTCCGGTTTCGCGCGAATGCGAGAGTGCACGTTGGTCTCTTAGATTTCTTAGGCCCACTGCGGTCGCGACGAACCCACCCGGGCTTCGCCCTCGATCACGAATACGAGAGCGTTCGGAACGGTCACACCAAAGATTCGAGCTTCGCCGGAAGAGCAAAGTAGAACCGCGCACCTCCACCCTCAGCATTCTCGGCCGCGATTGTGCCACCGTGTGATTCGACGATTGAACGCACGATCGCGAGCCCCATCCCTAATCCTTGTGCTTTGGTTGTGAAGAAGTGATCGAAAAGCCGATCGCGTGATTCCTCGGAAATACCAACTCCGTAATCGCGCACGCTTGCACGAATTGCGTCGTCAGCATTTCGCTCCGTCACGATTACGACTTTGCGGCGGCTGAGCGGCGTGTCATGCATGGCATCGAAGGAGTTGATCACGAGATTGAGCAGGACTTGCTGCAGCTGGATCGGATCTGCTTCAATCGCCGGCAAATCTGGTTCCAGCAAAGTCTCCACGTCGCACGATTGAAGCATTGCAGCCGGGTTTACCATGTGCGCCACGTTTATTATCAAATCATTCAGATTCACCTGCTGACGGACCGACACACCTTTTTTTACCATGCTCTGGATACCGCGAATCACATCGCCAGCGCGGCGTCCATCAGTGATGATGTCACCGAGAAGGTCGCGAAGATCGCGAAGATCGACATCGCCGCGATCAATAAAGCGCTGCCCTGCGCTGGCGTTGCTGGTTATTCCCGAAAGCGGTTGATTCAGTTCATGGGCAATAGATGCCGCCAATTCACCCATCGCTGCCACTCGACCGAGATGACCGAGTTCTTCGCGGTGCCGCAACGCTTCTGCTTCAGCGAGTTTGCGCGGCGTTATGTCTCTGGAAACACCAATGAGCCGAGCGCCTTTGCGATTTCTCCCGGCTACGTAGCGTCCACGCGCTCCGATCCAGCGCAGAGTTCCATCCGGTAACAAAAGACGATATTCAATGTCGTATCCAGCCCGTGTTTCTATTGCACGTTTGACGGCGGAATCGCGAAGCGCACGATCCTCCGGGTAAACGCGATCTTGAACCGCCGCGTGGTCGACGTGAGTCTCGGAACCAAATTGAAACAAAGTGCGCGCGCTATCAGACATCCAAAGCTCGTTAGTGGCAGGATCCATCTCCCACACTCCGAGATGAGCTGCCCCAGCTGCGAGAACGACGCGTTCCTCGAATTCGCGCAGAGCCTCTTCCTTCTTCATTAATTCTGTGACGTCCACGCACGACCCGATGTAGCCGGCAAACCTACCTTGTGTGTCATAGCGGGGCACTCCGTCTTCTGAAAGCCAACGATACTCGCCATCGTGACGTCTCAGTCGGTATTGCATGGCGAACGCTTCGTGACGTCTCAGTCGGTATTGCATGGCGAACGCTTTGCGCGCATCGAATGCTTCCGTGTAAGTCTTGAGACACCTTTGCAGATCATTCGGGTGCACGCCCTCCGCCCATCCATTTCCCATTTCCTGTTCCAGACTATGACCCGTAAACTCCAACCAGGTCTTATTGAAGAAAGTACAGAGCTTGTCCACGCCGGCCATCCAGATCAGGACCGGCGCAGCATCCGCCACGATCCGGAAACGTGACTCGCTTTCGCGCAGCTGAGCCTCACCTTTTGTCCGCTCCTCGATCACTGCTGCCAGAAACATCAGCGGAATCGCTAAGGCGATCAGAAATACTTGGATTGAGAGCGCGTTTTCTTCCGCTGTCCCGCCTGAGAACGGTCCATGCCCGTGGGATCCGCTCCAAATGGTCAAAAAGCTGACAATCGAAATAGCACTGCTTGCTCCCAGTGAGCCGAATTGTATCGCTGCCCAAAGAAGGAGCGGCAGAGGTATAAAGAGAAGGGCCGAATCCGCTCCCGATCCAAATTCATAAAGAACAGCGTAGCTGACCGAAAACAGACTAACAAAGAGGACGCATGCCTCCAAGTAGCTCCAAAGTCGAGCTCTCCGCAGGCGTCGAACTCCGTTCCTCGCCCACGTGACGATCAACGGCACAACTATTAACGCCGCCAGGGCGTTTGAAGAAAATCGTATTCGGATCAGCTTCCAGTAGGCGTCCTGGCCCCAGTGATTCCATACCACAAACGCCGCGTCCAAAAACGAGGACAAAAACGGACCGATGATTACTGCACAAAGACAAAAAATGCCCGCGTCTCGAAGGCTCGTGAAGCGAATCGGTCGGCCAACGAGATAGCGCGTCAGGCCCGCGCTGATGACTGCCTCGCACGAGTTGCTGACGAACCAGCACAAAATCATCAGGTATGGAACGTGACTCTGCAGTTGCGCTGCGCAATGCGCCGGAAACGCGGCCAACAGGACCCACCACCAGATGCGCGGTGGCGTCAGCAAGAGTGCTGCGACCAGGATAGAATTCGGAGGCCAGAGGACCGAGACCGGATGTGGCTGAAACGTCAGCGCGAATCCGATTTTCGCGCCGAGATAATAGCCGACAAACACGCACGCCCCGATCACAATTGTGCGAAAATCGAAAGGTAGATTCCAAACTCGCGGATTTTGGGAAGGCGCTTGAACTTCCCCGGTGTCAAATGGTGCCGAGATGCTTCTCATGGCTGCTGCTCGATCGCGGACACGTCGGGCCCCGCGCCCAATTGTGACAAAGATCCAAAATCAAACGCCGCCGCGAAAACTATCGCAGGCTGCGTCTGGCTTGCGTTCTTCGGAGCGAGGACGCAAGACCTTACATGCAAACATCTCCGCATGGCCCCTCGATTATTACACCGTCCGCACCCTCGGGAAAAGCTTTATATCCACCTAGGCAAATTTGTAACACCTTCGTCACAATCCGAGGCCTCATACAAGGCTCAGCCCTTCAGAAAAGCCTAATTTTTGACGGCCAAAACCCCTAAGAAATCCCTCGGAATCGGAATAATTTGCAACATTGAGGAATGAGCACCGCCGGAGATCGTGACCAGGACCACGGCCCACAGCTTGCAGGCAGGTTAGACAAGCGCGCCGCCTGGCAAACCGCGCGCTCATATGTTTGCATCGGGCAGTGAAGCGGTTGTTTGCGTCGACTGATTAGGCTTTCCGTCGCCATCGCGGAAGAAAGTACGACACGGGAATCCCCAAAAGAGTCGCGACAAGGCTGAGGAAAAAAATTGGAGCCGCATGTCTGACTAGAAAGAAACGCGAATAGCTCTGGTAAAGAGCAAAGCCGGGAAGGTACCTGTTCCATGGCACCAGAAGCACCAGCAATAAACCAAGAGCCGAACAAACCAGCATCCCGAGTGCGTTATAGCGGCGAGTATTCCACCAAAACGCGCCGCTAAACATAAGTGACGTCAGAAATGCCACCAAAAGGCACAGTCCAGCTACACGACGGAACATCGCGCCACCAATCGTGGTTGAATAGCGAAGAAGATCGTTCTCAAACAGGTTGATTATTGACTGGACCTGATCCGCGGATTCGCCGCTTACCGAGATCCGGCGCGAGTAGTCGCTGAAATCAAGCGTGACGGCTGAGATGGGCTTATCCGATAGATAATACGTATAGCGAAACCTGAAAACTTCCTTCGGAAACGCAAAGGTGCTGGCCATGGAGAGGTGCGGTATCTCGATCTCTTCGCCGCGAACGCCAACCGTCACAGTCTCCCGGCCAGAAGCTTGCTCGCCGGAAGGACCGTTGGCCACTGCGATGAGCGACTGAGCCTTGAGTAAAATACTGTCGAGATCGGCCCCCGCCAATCTCAGAGGAGGCAGGTCACGGATTTCTGAAAATTGCGCGCCGTTCAGCAGCGATGTTATGGCGAGCGAAATACAAACGCTGAAGAGAACGGCGAGGCGCATCGTATCCGGCGTAACAAAAACCGAACCCCAACTGTGTTAGGTTCTCCGTCTTCCACGCATCACTATCGCTGCCACACCAAAACCGACGAGAATCAATAACGGGTAGAGAAGTGCCGACGGCAGTTTTGTTTGTTTCGCTGTCGCAGACCTTGGCCGGTTCGCAAACTCAATGGGAATCTTGACCTGTGAGCCTGTGCCCGGTTGGAAACGCCACTGCGAATAAGCTTCAAGAGCAGCGCCATCGAGTTGTTTGTTTCCGGTGCTCTGCAGCATTCGCGCTCCCGTAACTTTGCCGGTCTGTTGATCAATCGTCACCAAAACGATGCCTTTCCCTGCGAGCCCCTGTTTCGCCCATTCAGGTCGGTAAACAGGTCGCGGCGTGTAGATCGCCTTTGGAGGCTGTTGTCCCGCCGCCGGAGTTCCAATCTGCGCCTCCAACGGACAAACAGAGACAAACGCGAGTAGCAAAACGAGAGCGAACGACGAAACATTCTTCCTTCGCGCACGTCCAGCGACGTTGCCAATCAGGCCAGACGCTGCTGCACGCACTTGCGGGTCCGACATTCGATAGACGCTCCGATCAAGCAAATAATGAATGAATCCTGTCGCGAATCCGAGAGCGAGTAGCACAGGCACCCACGTGGATGTTCGTAATTGGGTCGCAAGCGCACCAAATATTCGGTCGCCATAGTAAGTGCCGGTCTCGCGATTTGCTTCCACTTCAAAAATGGGGAGCAATACGAGCGACAATGAAATAAGGAAAAGCACGACTGCCCACGGCCGCACATTCAACCCGTGGAAAAATCGGCGAACGACGCCAGTCGTTGGAGCCGACTCTGCCGACGGTGTCTGTGAAGCCAATCCCGTAGCGAGTATCCAGTGTTGCGATGTCCAGATCACAAGGAAGAGAAACAAACTTCGAGGCCGAAGCGCCAACCCCACCATCACTGCGAGTCCAACGATGTACAAGATGCGCGGCAACGACCATTGTGGCGTGCGCAGTTCGGCAACCAACACAATTGCCGTGATGGCAAACAGCGCCAGCATCGCGCCGCCGCGGATTCCATGCTCAGCCGACACAATCCACGCCGGAAACCAGCGATCGACCCACTGGTCTTGATACGCGACCGCTCCGGCGAGAATGTCCGCGACAAACACAAGCCCGCCGCCGACCGCTAGCGCGAAAAAGCGATCCAAGCGTCTCGTCTGAATGCACGGGCCGCGTTCGGCGCGCGCACGGTAGAGTGAAAGAGCACCGAAATGCTGCGCCGCGAAGTGGTACGTCACGCACGCGTAATCAATGATCGCCAGTCCAATCAGTCGCTCCTCGCGGGTCCATGGCAACATCGAGTCTGCCGGGAGAAATAGCGCAAAACATCCTGCCGTGACGAGAAGCGGGAGCACGACGAATCGGATCGGCTGCTCGCGAAGAAGCGGCCGGTACGCTTCCGTGCAGTACGCGAGATAGGTGCTCGATAACCGATGACCGATCCAAAACAGAGCGGTTAAACCGAAGTAAAGCAGATCGAGCGGACTCGACTCGGGATTGGAATAACCATGGACGAGCAACAGCACGACGGGCGCGAGCCAGAGCGCGCTGAGCATCCAGAAACCATCCCAAACAGGTCCACGCACCCACGGCGAAGAACACTTCCGCACCCAAGGCGCTGCCGTCCCGATCTCAAGTATCGCGGCGGGTGAGGAAAGCTCGGCCATTCGAGCAATTACTGAGTGCGCCGTCGGCGCACTTAAATCCAATGATTAATACGCTACCCCGCTATCACTTGAGTTGCATGTCGACGCCACCCCCAGTGGCGTTGACAGCAACGCCCTGTTGCGTGGAGGAAATGCGGACTATCACACCGGCCTGATTTGACATCAGGGTGCCATCCCGCGCCACCCACATTATAATGACCGTTGAAATCTTGAAGATGCTTCAGGTTGAAAACGTCACCATTAGCGGAAGAGCTGGTCATACCCACCTTGCCTATCGACAGTCCTTTTACTTTAACCGGATAGTCTTTGCCTTTGTAGGTGAGCGTGCCTGACCCCCAGTTGACACCAATTCCAAGAGCGAACGAACCCCCGCTCACCCGCAAAGTTGCATCTGGCTTGGAATGATGAGTCGCTGCCTGCGTGAAGCCAGTCATCACTGCGACTACGAGCAATAGAATTGCGATTTTCTTGACATTATCCATATGAATTCCTTCTATTTGATTTGCTGAAACTACGGTTTGTGGCCGAGGGCTCTATGGGATGAAAGTCTTATATTGCCGATCAGCCACGTTCATATACCCTTACAGGGCAACGGTTGAAAAGTAAAAAATTATGAAATCATCAAGCCGCAAATTATTTCATGGTGTGATCGCGATCGCTGGTCTCGCATTCGTCTCGTCGGGCTCCAGCGCGTTCGCGCAGCAGGCCGAGTCGCAGGTGATGACCACGACGACCTCGGACACAGAACAGGCTCCCAAAATTCCGAATAATCAATTGGACTCTTTGGTTGCGCCGATCGCGCTGTATCCAGATCCACTTTTGGCTCAAACACTCGCCGCTTCCACTTATCCACTTGAAATTATCCAGCTCCAGCAGTGGATGGATCGGAACAAGAATCTGCAAGGCCAAGCGCTGGCGGACGCCGGGGCAAAGCAACCGTGGGACCCAAGCATCCAGTCGCTGGTAGAGTTTCCAGACGTGGTTCAAAGGATGGCTGGCAACATTCAATGGACGACGGACTTGGGAAACGCCTTTCTCGCACAGCAATCTGACGTGATGGATGCAGTCCAGCGCATGCGCGCAAAGGCCCAAGGTACAGGAAATCTAAAAACCAGCGCCCAATCGGTAGTGAAGACCGAGACAGTTCCCAGCGGCAAGCAGGTGATCGAAATTCAGCAAGCGAACCCCGACGTTGTCTATGTACCCTCTTACGACCCGACTGTGGTGTACGGAGCTGCTCCTTCGGACTATCCTTACTACCCCTACACCTATCCGGGCTATGTACCAGGTACAGCCTTGGCATGGGGCGCGGGGATCGCGCTGGGTGCCGCCGCTTGGGGTGCTTGGGGCGGTCACTGGGGCAATTGCGATTGGAACGGTGGCGACGTCAACATCAACAACAACAATAATTTCAATAGGAACTACAACAAGAACGTGAACCGGGGACAAGCTGGCCAGGGCAACAAGTGGCAGCACAATGCACAACACCGGGGAAATGCCCCCTATGGGAACAGGCAGACAGCCAATAAGTTCGGCGGACGTGGCCCCGGTGGTGCGGGTGGCGCGGGTGGTGCCGGAA
>WNGC01002054.1_pt1 | contig 12315 bp, 10 predicted proteins | sample 5400051 | NCBI WGS metagenome assembly WNGC01 (sample SAMN13153368, study PRJNA577476) | soil metagenome | isolation source: 20 cm soil or saprolite under grassland replicate 2 | place: USA:California | collected 2016-06-15 | reverse complement strand
TTCGCTCGATCAAGGCGTTCGTGGCGGCCGTGGTCCCGTGGACGAGCCGGTCCGTCTCGGCCAGCAGCGTGGCCAGATCCCGCCCCAACTCCCCGGCGAGCAGTCCCAGCCCCTCGATGATGCCGCGCGAGGGATCGTCGGGCGTGGACGCCGCTTTGGTCAGGGCGACCCGTCCGGCCTCATCGACCGCGACGAGGTCGGTGAACGTCCCTCCGACGTCGATACCGATCCGAAACATTGACCGTCCCGAATCGCGGCTCAGCGCCGCCTGCGCCGCGGTCCGTTCACCGCCCGCGCGCGACGCCCGGTGATGAACCCGTTGTCCAGGTCTGCGGCCCGCGCCGCGGGATCGCGCTCCGCCGGATCGCCGTAGCCGCCGCCCCCGGAAGACTCCACGAGGAAGACATCCCCGGGGCGAACCGGGATCCCGACCTCCTTGGTCGCAAGCCACCGGGATCCCGAGCGGGAGACCAGCCGGTAGCGGTGCGGGAGGCCGTCCTTGCCGCCGAACAGTCCGTACGGCGCATGGCGCACCCCGTCGCCCGCGGTGTTGGCGCGCGCCGGCTCGGCGGTCTCCATCTTCAGTTCCAGGATTGACCCGACCCCGCCTCGAAAGCGGCCGGCCCCGCCCGAGCCCGGCCGGAATTCGTGCCGCCCGAGGAAGAGCGGGAACCGCACCTCGGTGACCTCCACGCTGCCGAACTTGATGCCGCCGGCCGCCTGTCCCTCCCCCGCCGACGGCCAGCCGTCCCCGGCGGCAGACGCCCCGCCGCCGGGCCGGGCGTGGAACATGTGCCAGATGAACGGCCGCCGCGTCCGGGGATCCACCCCGCGGATGGAGATCCGAAACCGGCGTCCCCATCCCGCGATCGCGCGCTCCGGACACGCCCCGGCCAGCGCCTTGATCACGGCCTCGGCGATCTCCTGACCGCAGTGGTTCGTCGAGAGGGTTACGGGCGCGGGGGGATACGGCCACACGATGGTCCCCTGCTTGAGCTCGACGGTCAGGGGACGAAATGTTCCGTCGTTTTTCGGAATGTCGGGGTCGATCAGGTAGGCCAGGGCCATGTGGACCGCCGACATCGTGTTGGGGTACGACGAGTTCACGAATCCTTCGACCTGGGGATCGCTTTGGGTCAGGTCGACCGTCAGCTGGTCCCCGGCTTTGTGCACGGTCGCCCGGATGGCGATGTCGGTGGCGCCGTGGCCGTCGTCGTCCAGCACGGCCACCCCGCGGTAGACCCCGTCCTTCCACGCGCGGATGCAGGCGCGGGTCTGACGCTCGGTGCTGTCCAGGATCTCCCCGACCGCCGCCGCCACCGTATCGACGCCGGCCTCGTCCACGAGCCGCAGCAGACGCCGCTCCCCGAGGCGGGCGGAGCCGATCGAGGCCCGCAGGTCGCCGAGGAAATCCTGCGGGTGGCGCACGTTGGCCGCGATCATCTGCATCACGTCCTCGCGCAGGTCGCCGGCGTCGTAGAGCTTGAGGGGCGGGATCCGGATCCCCTCCTGCCAGATCTCGGTCGCCGCGGGGTTGTAGGCGCCGTGCGTGGAGCCCCCGATGTCGCTCTGGTGGGCGCGGTTGATCGACCAGAAGGCCAGATGGCCGTGCGCGAACACGGGGAGGAGCACCGTCAGGTCCGGGAGGTGGTTCCCGCCGTGGTACGGATCGTTCAGGAGAAAGAGGTCGCCGGGGCGGATGCCGCCCTCAAAGTCCTCGATAATCGCCCGCACCGCCCACGGGAGCCCGCCGACGTGGATCGGCACGTGCTCCGCCTGGGCCACCAGCCGGCCCTGTCCATCGCACAGGGCGGTCGAGAAGTCCCGGCTCGAGTTCAAGATCTGGGAGTAGGCGGTCCGCAGCATCGCCTCGCCCATCTCGGCGACGATGGCGACGAAGCGGTGCTGCACCACAGAGACCGTAATCCGGTCAAGCATCGAGAGTGACCCTGCGTGTGTGATTGGGCTCGAGGAATGGTTCCGCTCCCGGCCCGCTTCTCCTTCGCGGCCCGGGCCAATTATGCTAGGATGATTGACATGTCATCGCGTGCGGTGGCGACCGCTGCGGCCCTGGTGCTCACGCTCGGGCTGCTGAGCGAGCAGACCGCGGCCCAGCCACCTCCCCCTGCGGAGGTCCTCTCCCGCGTGTCCGCGGCGAGCGGGAGCATCTCCGGGATTGCGGACGCCGTCTTCAGGCTGTGGATCGAGAAGCCGGTGACCGGGCCGCCCAACTGCGTGTTCAGCGGAACGCTGCGCCTCGACCAGGGGCGCCAGACGCTCACCATCGGGGAGGCGACGGCCGGCACCTTCTGCGGCGCCATCAACCAGTACGTCGTCGGCCGGCTGTTCGAATCCAGCGAGCCCGTCGGGGCCTTTCTGTCGAGGTTCGACCTCACCGTGCTCGGGGAGAAGCTCGTGGACGATGACCGGTACTATCTGGTCCAGGGCAAGGCCCGGGATCCCAAAAACAATCCCCGGGGACTGATCGTCTGGATCGATTATGATCGAGGCCTGGTGATCGATGGGACGCTCCAGTACGCGTGGGGGCGCATGGATATTGAGCAGCGGTACTCCCTCATGAACGGGATCTGGGTGCTCACCGAACAGGTGCTGCACTCGACCCGGTTCGACGCCTCGCTCAAGGCCCAATACAGCAATTTCCGCTTCGCCGCCCGGTAAGCCTACTCGCCGATGATCTCCTGCTGACCGGCCTCCAGCCCGAGATATTTCGGGATCGGGGCGGGCCCCGGCACCTCGGGCGATGGGGGCGGCTCCCGGGTCGCCGCGGGCGGGGTCAGTCCGGCCAGGTCATCGGGCCGGACCGGGGCCCGGTGGAGATCGCGGCCGGTCGCGTCGCGCAGCGCGGCCAGGATCGCCGCGGTCGAGACGACGGTCGAGGGCTCGCCCACCCCCTTCGCGCCAAACGGGAGCCCCGGCTCGGGCTCCTCCACGAGCGCGGCCAGGACGGGCGGCATATCCAGGATCGTCGGGATCAGATAATCGGTGAACGACGCGTTTTCGATCAGCCCATCTTTCAGCTGAACTTCCTCCATGAGGGCCAGCCCCAACCCCTGGGCGGTCCCGCCCTCGATCTGGCCGTAGACGCTCTGGGGGTTCAGGGCGCGGCCGACGTCCTGCGCCGTCGCGATCTGGACGACTCGGACCAACCCAAGATCGGTGTCCACGTCGACGACGGCGCGCTGCGCGGCAAAGGCAAACGCCACATGGGGATCGCCATGTCCGGCCGCATCGAGCGGACGCGTCCGGCGGTGATGGTAGACCCGCAGCGCCTCGATCGGCTCGTCCAAGAACCGTTCCAGGGGCGCGAGCGGGACCCCGCCGGCAAGCACCTGCCCGCGCTCGATCCCGAGATCGCCCCGCAGCCCCGTCCCCTCGACAGCCGTCCGCTGCCGCACCCGGGCGAACAGCGCCTCGCGGACGGCGAGGCACGCCAGCTGGACCGCGCCGCCCGACATCATCGTCTGCCGGGACGCCGACGTCGATCCCGCGGATCCGATCCGGGTGTCCGGCGGATGGAGCACGACGGTCTCGACGCCCAGTTCGGTGCGGACGATCTGGACGAGCACCGTATGGATCCCCTGCCCCACCTCGGCGGCGGCGCACTCCACCTCGGCCCTGGGCCCACCGGGGCCGGCGGCGAGCCGGACGCGCGCCTCGGATGAGTCATCGAACCCCTCGCTGTAGGCGAGGTTCTTCCACCCGACCGCGAACCCGACGCCCCGCCGCAGCCCCTCCCCTCGCGACACGTTCCCGGAGCCGCCCGGGTAGGCACGGCCTCCTCCCCTGCCGCCGGGATCGCGAGGCGCGGGGTCGGGCATCGGCAGCGCGGCGCAGCGCCGGATCACCTCCCGAACGGGCGCGCTCCCCCTCACGATCTGGCCTGTGGCCAGGAGCGACCCCGTGGACAGCGCGTTCTGGAGCCGCAGGTCAACGGGGCTTCGCCCGAGCCGCGCGGCCAGCTTGTCCATCTGCGCTTCGTAGGCGACGCAGGCCTGGACCGCGCCGAAGCCCCGCATCGCGCCGCACGGCGGATTATTCGTGTAGACGCACGTCCCCTCGATCAGCGCGTTCGGCACCTCGTACGGTCCCGTGGCGAACGTGCTGGCGTTCGCGACGACCGCCGATGACGAGGACGCATACGCCCCACCGTCCAGCAGGATGCGCGCGCGCACGGAGACGAGGGTCCCATCGCGCTTCGCCCCGTGCCGCATCCAGATCCGGGCTGGGTGCCGGTGCACGTGGCCGAAGAACGACTCCGCGCGGCCATAGGCCATCTTGACCGGCCTGCGGGTCCGCAGCGCGAGCAGGCAGGCATGAATGTGCATGCTGACGTCCTCCCGGGCGCCGAACGCCCCGCCGACGCCGGCGAGGTGCAGCCGCACTTTGTCGGGCGAAAGATCGAGGCAGGGGGCGATCTGCTGGCGGTCGACGTGCAGCCACTGGGTGGCCACGTACAGATCGACTCCGCCGTCGTCCGCGGGGATCGCCATTCCGGCCTCGGGCCCCAGCATCGCCTGGTCCTGCATCCCCGTCTCGTAGTAGCCCTCCACCCACACCTCGGCCGTGGCCTCCGGATCGCCGTGGACGATCCGGAGGTGGCGCAGGATGTTCCCGAAGTCGTGCACGCGCGGGGCGGTGGCCGCGAGGGCCTCCTCCATATCGGTCACCGCCGGCAGGACCTCGTAGGTGACCGCGATGCGCTCGGCCGCCCGCCGGGCGGTCTCCGGATCGACCGCGGCCAGCACGGCGACCGGCTCTCCCGCGTACCGCGCGCGGTCGCGCGCCAGCACCGGCTGATCGGAGAACTCCAGCCCGAACGTCTGCTTCCCGGGGACATCGGCCGCCAGGAGCACGGCGTGCACGCCGGAGGTCGCGAGGGCGTTCGAGATGTCGATCGACCGGATGCGCGCGCTGGGGTGCGGACACCGCAGCGTGTGCCCCCACAGCATCCCCTCCGCCCAGAGGTCGCTGCCGAACGCAAATGCGCCTTTGACCTTGGGGACGCCGTCGACCCGCCTGACGCTCTCGCCCACCCCTCCGCGCGTACGCGCTCCGGTCAGGACACTCATGCCCCACCTCCGCGCATGCGCGCGGACGCGATCCGCACCGCGTCGAGGATCTTCGCGTATCCGGTGCAGCGGCAGAGGTTCCCCGAGAGCGCCTCCCGAACCTCGGCCTCGTCCGGAGCCGGCTCGCGCTCCAGGAGGTCCGCGACGGCGACGATCAGGCCGGGCGTGCAGAAGCCGCACTGCACCGCGCCCGCCTCGAGGAACGCCTCCTGCACCGGGTGCAGCCGCTCCTCGCTTCCCAGGGCCTCGACGGTGCGCACCCGGCGATCGTGGGCCTGAGCCGCGAGCACCAGGCAGGCGCACACCAGCGTGCCGTCGAGCCACACCGAGCACGAGCCGCACTCGCCCTGCTCGCAGGCGTTCTTGGCGCCGGCGAGGCCGAAGTGCTCACGCAGCGCAAACAGGAGGCTGGACCCCGGCCAGACGTCCGCCGTCTTCCATTCGCCGTTGACGTCGACCCTGATCCGCATCGTGACGTGTTCAGCGGGCCGGCGTCGAGCCGGCAGCGGCCCGGCGGTCCTGGAGCGCCCAGGACAGCGCGCGCCGCGCGAGGATGCCGCAGGCGTGGCGCCGGTAGGCCGCGCTCCCGCGCACATCGTCGATCGGCCGCGCGGCCGCGGCCACCGCGCTCTGGAACCGCTCGATCGCCTCGCGGGGGAGGTCGGCGGCAGGGTCGTCCCACACGCCGGCCGACTCCAGCGCCTGCGCAATCTCCAGCTCGGCCGTGCGCGCGCGAAGGATCGTCGGACCGACCGATCCGAGGGCAACCCGGACCCCGCGGCGGTCCTCGTCGACGACAAGGCAGAGGCTCGCGACCGCGATCACCATGGCGTTTCGCGGGCCGACCTTCGAGAACGAACCGGGGCCCCGGACGATCCGCCAGCGCGCGCCGAGCACGAGCTCGTCGGGCCGGAGCGCGCTGCGCTTGGGTCCGACCAGGAACTCGGCCCAGGGGAGGGTGCGCCTCCCCGCCGCGCTGATCAGCACCACGTCGGCGTCGTACGCGGCCAGGACGGGGAGCGCGTCCCCCGCGGGAGACGCCGTCCCGAGATTCCCGCCCACGGTCCCGCGGTTGCGGATCTGAGGCGACCCGACCGTCCGGCACGCGTCCACCAGCGGCGCAAACGCCGCGAGGTCCCCGATGATCCTCGTGTACGTCAGGCCGGCCCCCAGGAACAGGTGACCGTCCTCGCGGCGCCAGACGGCGAGTTCGGGCAGGCGGGAGATGTCCATGAGGGACCTGGGGCGGCGGCGGTCGAAGTTCAGGTCGACCATCAGATCGGTTCCTCCCGCGATCGGGACCGTGTCGGGATGCGCGGCCTTGACCTCGAGAGCCTCGGCCAGGGTGCGGGGGAGCAGCACGTCCATCACGCGCGGCGCAGCGTGTACCCGATCACCCCGTAGGGCGGATGCGGATCGCAGTAGACCTTGATTCGGGGGTCGCGCTCAGAGACCAGGGCGGTCTCCCACAGCCGGTTTTCCGCCTCCAGCGCGACCTCTTCGACGGCCGGGAAGCGCGCCAGCAGCCGCTCGGCGATCTCGTGCACCAGATGCTGGATGGACTTCGACACGAACCCGTCAAAGGTCTCGCACACCAGGTCGCGGACCGCCGCGGGGTCGATCCGATCCGCGAAGGTCTTGGTGCGCCAGTAGAGGTTCAGGTGGATGAAGAGCGGCCGGTCGATCATCTCGGGCAGGGTCGTGTAGCCGTCCCGGTGGAACCGGGCGAACGAACTGCCGGTGATCTTGATCAGGTGGAGGGCCTCGCGCCCGGACCGGTGCGCGCGGATGCCGGTCCGGTCCATGGTCAGCTCGGCCACCGCGTAGTCGTCGTGCAGCCGCTGGAACAACACCTCGCTCTTCCGCCCGAACGGCAGCTCGCGCGCCGCGAGGCGAAGATCCTCCACGTCGCCGTAGGCGTCGAGGAAGCGCCGTCCCAGCAATGCGAGAAACTCCTCGAGCGAGGCGCCCTCGTACTCCAGCGCGACGGCGTGGACGAAGTTTTTCATCGTGTCCGTGGGGACGACCTTGGCGTTATCGCCCCGGGTGTAGGCGGGGAGGAACCCGCCGCCGGAGACATCCAGCCGCACCTCGGCGGCGAACAGCGTGCTCCGGCCGTCCGTGCGGTAGACGCCGACCGCCGCTTTGCCGTAATAGATGCTCATCGCGACTGCAGGCGACGCGACTGGTATCGGTCCAGGGCGATCAAGATCAGTTCATCGAGCCCCGTCCGCAGCTCCTCCTCGCGGGTGTGCGCGATCCGCGCCTGGAGGACGCGCAGGATCTCGGCGCGCGGGCGCCGGTTCACGAACACGACGAACCGGAAACCAAACTTGGCTTCGTAGAGCCGGTTCAACCGGGCCAGTTCGCCGAGAACCGCGGGGTCGCGTTCGCCGCCCTGCTCGCGCGCGGACACCGGAGAAACGCGCGGCGCGCCGATGCGGGGGTGCGCGTTCAGCGCCTCGAGCTGCTCGGGCTCCGGGAGTGACGTGAGCAGCGCCCGGGCGTCGCCGAGCGGGTTCTGGCGTCCGGCCAGCCGCTCCACGAATCGGGTCCGTCCTTCGAAGAGCGCGGCCAGGTCGTCAACGGTCAGCTTCCGCGGTAGGTCATGCATGCGTAGGGCGCCAGGAGCAGCGGGATGTGATAGTGCCGCCTGGGGTCGGCCACGACGAACTCGACCTCGATCCGCGAGAAAAACCCGCTGCGCCGCCCCGGACGGAACACCAGGCGGTAGGTCCCCGGCCGGAGGGGGGCCTGGGCGAGATCGGCGACCCTCCCGTCGGCATCGGTGACCCGGGCCGAGAGCCGGACGTTTTTGCGAAACAATTCCACCCGGAGGCCGCGCGCGGGCGCCCCGCGGCGTGTGTCCAGCACATGGGTGGAGATCGAGGCGCTCATCCGTCGAGGGCCCGCTCGACGGCCCGCGCGAAGGCGGCGATCTCCCCCTCGGCCATCGGGGTCGAGAGGCACGCCATGCCGCGCGGCGCCACGAAGATCCCTTCGTTCAGGAGGCCGAAGAAGACCCGGCGCAGCCGGTCGGCGTCCCCGGTGCGCATCGTCCGGAAGTCGGTGACCTCGACATCGGTAAAGTGAAGGTTCAGCAGCGAGCCCATCCCCGTCACCTGCGCCGCGATGCCCTTCCGCGCGAACAGCGTCCGGAGGCGCTGCCGGAGATCGTCGCCCATCGTGTTCAGACGCTCGTAGTCCGCCGGCGTGAGCGCGTCGAGCGTCGCCGCCCCGGCCACCATCCCGATCGGATTCCCGTTGAACGTGCCGCTCTGGGGAATGGGAGGCCGGCCCCCCGCGGGATCGAGGAGCGCCATGATGTCCGCCCGGCCGCCGAAGGCGGCGACCGGGTAGCCTCCGCCGATGATCTTCCCCATGACGGTGAGATCCGGCGCGATTCCATAGAGGCTCTGCGCGCCGCCGGGCGCCAGCCGCAGGGTGATGATCTCGTCGAGGATGAGCAGGATGCCGTGCCGCGCCGTCACGTCCCGCAGCCGCTCGAGGTAGTCCCGCCGCGCGGGGACCATGCCGCTCGATCCCAGCACCGGCTCGATAATGACGGCGGCGAGATCCTCCCGGTGCCGGCGAATGATCGCCTCGGTCGCCTCCGCATCATTGAACGGGAACACCACCACATCGCCGACCACTCCGTCCGTCATCCCGCTCGCGGCCGGAAGCGCCGCGGGGGATCGCGCGTCGCCGGCCTCGGCCGGATCCGGGCTCACGGAAACCGCGGCATACTCGGACGTGCCGTGGAACCCGCCCTCGGCCTTGGCGACCTTCCGCCGCCCGGTAGCGGCGCGGGCAAGCCGGAGGGCAAACATCACCGCCTCGGTCCCCGAGCTCGCGAACCGGATGCGCTGCACCGAAGGGACCCGTCTGATGATGCGCTCGGCGAGGTCGACCTCGTGCGAGGTCGGCGCCGCGAACGCGCTTCCTCGCGCCACTTGGGCCTGCACGGCGGCGACCACTGAGGGAGGACAGTGGCCCAGGATCAGCGAGGTGTAGTTGTTCGAGAAATCGATCCGCTCGTTGCCGTCGATGTCGGAAATCCGGCACCCCAGCCCGCGCGCCACATAGGGAGGAAACGGATCAAAGTACACCGAGGTGCGCGTGACGCCGCCGGGAAGCACCGACCGGGCGCGCTCGTGCAGTTCTTTCGAGCGCCGGTTCCTGCTCAGGTACTCCTCGACGACCGCTTTCCCGTACACCTTCGCCATCGGCGCACCCCCCATCGGCATCCCGGGGTAATTCGCGGGGCGCGGGAAGCATCCTCCGCTGAGGAGATGTACAGCGAGGGCAAACCCTCGCGCGGGCCGAATCGGGCCTGGAGTAGAAGTACGGTAACATTTCTGCAAAGATGACGCGAGGCGGGAATACGCCCTCTGGATCTCTGAGTATAACCGTGCATGCCTGTTCAGTCGCACGCCGTTGGCGGCGTGGCATTGACGGGCAGCGAAGGAGGTGGGCACCATGATCGTCGCCGAGGAAGCCCGGTGCGGACTGGAGGAGTTAACCGACGAGCAGTTCGTGAGCGCTGTCATCCGGGTGCACGAGCGCGTCATCACTGGGCTCAGGGCACTGGCAGACGGGACTTCGCCGCGCGGGGACGCGGCGCGAGAGGATGTGGAGATCATCCGATCTTACTTGGCGCTGCACGGTATGGACAACGGGGGCCTGGACTTCACGAGCACGCCTGGCAGACCGCGGATGAGGGTGCGCACGCCTGCAGTCTGCCGGTGATGTCAGCAGTCGACTCAGCCCTTTCAGATTCGCTTCGGCTTAAGTCGAGGGTTGGATTTAGAGGGAACACCCGAGTCCTTCGGTAGGTCTTCCATTGAGTTTCGGTAAGCTTTCCTTCCATTTTCGGTGGGTCTTTCACCGATTGTGAGGAGCCTAGGGTATGGTGCAATACACCTTAGGAATCGGGGATACATGTCTGCGCACGAGGGGCCCCGATCGTTTGGGGGGATCTGATTGAGGGGGAATCCGTGGGTGCCCAATGACCTGAGCGCTTCCTGTCCCATTGACGTTTGCGCGAGTGAACCACCGCCCGGCTCTCCGCCGCCTGACGATCTCCGCGAGAGGAACAGGGGGAACGTGGCGCGGAAATGCCTCGCGCTCTGGCTGGTTTTCGCCCTGGCCGCCGGCGGGCTCGTCGGTATCGCGGGACGGCGCCTGCACATCAACAAGGTGGCCGGCGCGCGACCGCTGACCTTTGAGGCCAACCGCGGGCAGACCGATCCGCAGGTCAAGTTCCTCTCCCGCAGCGGTGACCGCGTCGTCTTTCTCACCTCCACCGAGGCAGTGCTCGCGCTCAGCGGCCCGAAAACCCTTCGGAAGGACGCAACCGCGACGAGGAGAGGGTCCAGCCCGCGAGACGGTGGGACTCCCGCCGTCTTGCGAATGACCTACGCCGGCGCCAGCCCGACTGCGCGGGTCACCGGGCTGGACGAGTTCTCGGGCAATACGCACTACATCATCGGCAGCAACCCGGCGCAGTGGAGGACCAACATCCCCACGTATGCCCGGGTTCAGTACGCAGGACTCTATCCCGGGGTCGATCTGATTTTTTACGGCGACCAGCGGAAATTGGAATACGACTTCGTGGTGCAGCCGGGGGCCGATCCCGGCACCATCAACCTTGATTTCCAGGGCGCCCAGAAACTGGAGGTCAATAGCCGGGGAGACCTTGCGCTGCAGATGCGCGAGGGCGTCCTCTGGCACCTGAAGCCGGTGGTCTACCAGGAAGTCGATGGAGCCCGGCGTGCCATCGCGGGCCGCTTTGTGGTGAAGAATGCGCACGAGATCGGTTTCCAGGTGAGCCCCTACGACACACACAAGCCGCTGGTGATCGACCCGGTGCTCACCTACTCTACCTACCTCGGGGGGAGCGGTGACGACGGAGCCTACGGCATCGCCGTGGACGGCTCCGGCAACTTCTACGTGACGGGCGGCACCGCGTCACCCAACTTCCCAACGACGGCGGGATCCTATAAGACGACTTCATCGGGCGCCTACGACGCCTTTGTAGCCAAGTTCGACTCGAGCGGCTCCCTGGTCTATTCCACCTATCTCGGAGGCAGCAACGCCGATGAGGGCTACCGGATCGCCATAGACAGTTCGGGCAGCGCCTATGTGACGGGTGCCACGCTCTCCACGAACTTCCCCACGACGGCGGGGGCCTACCAGGCGACCTCCGGGGGCGGCATCGACGTCTTCGTGGCGATGCTCGATCCCAGCGGCGCCAACCTCGTCTACTCCACCTACCTCGGAGGCGCCGGCGACGACTGGGGCCAGGGCATCGCCGTGGACGGATCGGGCAACGCGTACGTGACGGGGTACACCAGTTCCCGCAACTTCCCAACAGCGAGCGCCTTCCAGTCAACCCATGGGGCCGGCACAAATAACGTCTTCGTGGCGGAGCTCGATCCCAGCGGCGCACCTGTCTATTCCACCTACCTCGGGGGCAGTGGGGAAGACCAAGGCAGCGGCATTGCCGTGGACGGCTCAGGCAACGCCTACGTCACAGGTGGCACTACCTCTCTAGACTTCCCGACGACGGCAGGAGCCTATCAAACGACGAGCCCTGGGGCCGGCTCCCATGCCTTCATGACGGAGCTCGATTTCAGTGGCGCACCCGTCTATTCCACCTATCTTGGGGGCAGCAGCCAGGAGATCGGCTACGGCATCGCTGTGGACGGTTCGGGCAACGCCTATGTGACCGGTGCAACCGCCTCCGGGGACTTCCCGACCACCGCTGGGGCCTTCCAAACGACCTCCGGGGGTAACATCGACGTCTTTGTGACGATGCTCAATCCTGGCGTGACCGCCCCCATTTACTCCACCTTCCTTGGGGGCAGCGGCAACGACTGGGGTCAGGGCATCGCCGTGGACGGCTCGGGCAACGCGTACGTGACGGGGTACACCAACTCCCGAGACTTCCCGATGGCGAACGCCCTTCAGACAACCTATCGGGGCGCCGTCAACAACGTCTTCGTAACGGAGCTCGATCCCAACGGGGCCACCCTCGTCTACTCCACGTACCTTGGGGGCAGCGCGGAAGATCAAGGCCACGGCATTGCCGTGGACGCCTCAGGCAACACCTACGTGACGGGTTACACGAATTCAGCCAACTTCCCGACGACGCAGGGGGCCTTTCGTCCAACCGTTGTCGGCGTTAGCCCTCCACCGAACACCATGTTTGACGGCTTTGTAG
>WNGC01004020.1_pt1 | contig 12316 bp, 9 predicted proteins | sample 5400051 | NCBI WGS metagenome assembly WNGC01 (sample SAMN13153368, study PRJNA577476) | soil metagenome | isolation source: 20 cm soil or saprolite under grassland replicate 2 | place: USA:California | collected 2016-06-15 | reverse complement strand
TGCTGTTGACTTCGCGCGCCACCGCGTTGCTGTACCAGGGTGAGGAGATCGGGCAGCGGACCGCGACTCCCACGCGGGTCGAGGACGTGCGCGATCCGATCGGCATCACCGGCTGGCCGAAGGAGAAGGGTCGCGACGGCGAGCGCACGCCGATGCAGTGGGATACCTCCAACGCCCAGGCCGGCTTCAGCACGAACCCGAGGACCTGGCTGCCGGTACCGCCGGACTACCGGACCCTCAACGTGCAGACCGAATCGGCCGACCCGCAGTCACTCCTCAACTGGCACCGGCGGCTGATCGCGCTGCGCCGAAGCAATTCCGCATTGCACAGCGGCCGCACGGTCATGCTGGATCAGACCAACGCCAGGGTGCTGACCTACGCGCGCGTGGACGCGCACGGCGGGACGATCATCGTGTCGCTGAACATGTCGCCGCGGCCGCAGACCATCACGCTCGATGCGCCGGCGGCCGGGCTGTCGGGGACGCACTACCGCACCTTGCTGTCCAGCCCGGAAGCGATTATCGCTGCCGCCGTGTCGCAGCCCATCGCGCTGCCTGCCTTCGGCGCGTGGGTCGCGGCCCTCGATTCCCGTCAGTGACACCCAACCGTGATCCTCTCACGTTCGAGGTGCAGGGCGAGGTGCGTGTTTCGGCCCGGCTCGAGCTGCCCGCCCGTGCGCACGCCTGCTATGTGCTGGCACACGGCGCCGGAGCGGGCATGGAGCACCCGTTCCTGAGCGCGGCCGCGCGCGAGCTCGCGGCACTCGGCATCGCCACGCTGCGCTATCAGTTCCCCTACATGCAACGCCGCTCACGGCGACCGGACCCCCCGCCGGTGTGCCATGCGACGGTGCGCGCAGCGGTGGCCACGGCGGTGCGCCTCGCGCCCGCGTTGCCGCTGTTTGCCGGCGGCCGCTCCTTCGGCGGCCGCATGACCTCGCAGGCGCAGGCGCTCGAGCCGTTGCCGGGGGTACGCGGCCTCGCCTTCCTCGGCTTCCCGCTGCACCCGGCCGGCCGGCCGGCGGACAGCCGCGCCCGGCACCTGTTCGAGGTGCAGATTCCGATGTTGTTCATACAGGGCACACGTGATGCGCTCGCCGAGCGCGGTCTGCTGGAAGGGATCGTGGGGCGGCTCGGGGCGCGCGCAACCCTGAGCGTGCTGGAGGATGCCGACCACTCCTTTCACGTACCGGCCCGCAGCGGGCGTCGGGACCCCGAGGTGAGGAGCGCGGCGTGGCGCGCGCTGGCCGACTGGATCGGCTCGCTGTCATGAGCCGCCGCGCCCTCGAGCGCTACGCCGCCAAGCGCACCTTTACGCGCACCCCCGAGCCGCCCGCGGCAGCGGCGCCGGCGCGTACCGGTCCGTTGCTGTTCGTCGTGCAGAAACACGCGGCGCGGCGGCTGCATTACGACTTTCGCCTCGAGCTCGAGGGGGTGTTGAAATCCTGGGCGGTTCCCAAGGGTCCCTCGCTCGACGTGCACGACAAGCGCATGGCGATCGAGGTCGAGGACCATCCGTTCGAGTACGCCTCGTTCGAGGGGGTGATTCCGCCGCAGCAATACGGCGCCGGCAAGGTGATCGTCTGGGACTGCGGCGTGTACTCTCCCGACGAGGACCAGAAGTATTCATTCATCGACCGCAACGAGGCCCAGGAGCGGGTGCGCGCGGGCCTGGCCGCAGGCAAGCTCGGTTTTCTGCTGTGCGGGGAGAAGCTCAAGGGTTCGTTCGCGCTGGTGAGGACCGCTACCGGCAACCAATGGCTGCTGATCAAGCACCGGGACCGCTTCGCGCAGACCAACGACGTGTTGGCGCGCCACGCTTCCGTGCTCTCCGGCGTCAGCCTCGATGAGCTCACGCCGCTCGAGGCGCCGCAACGACTGCCGGCCACGCTGCTGGCGCCGGCCGGCCCCGCCGAAGCGCTCCCGCAGCGGCTCAAACCGATGCTCGCTGAAGCCGGCGAGATGGCGCGGTCGAGCCCGCAATGGCGCTATGAGCCCAAACTCGACGGCTACCGTGTGATCGCGTTCGTGCAGGGCAGCAGCGTGCGCCTGCAATCGCGCCGCGGCCTGGATCTGACGGCCTGCTTCCCGGAGCTGGCGGCGGAGCTCGCCGCGCAGGCGGCCGGACAGATGATTCTCGATGGCGAGATCGTCGCCCTCGATACCGCCGGGCGGCCGTCGTTCAACGCGCTGCAGAACCGGGCGCAGCTGAAGACGCCCGCCGAGATCGCCGCCGCGCAGCGTGACACCCCGGTGGTGTTGGTATGTTTCGATCTGTTGCATTTTGCGGGCCTCAACCTGCGCGCCGCGCCCTACCGCGATCGGCGCCGCTACCTGGCGCAGTGTCTGCTGCCCTCGAAGCACCTGCAGCTGGTGCATCTTGCCGAGAACGCCGAGCAGCTGTTTGCCGTGGCCCTGAGTCACGGATTCGAGGGCATCATGGCCAAGCGCCTCGACAGCCCCTACCAGGCGGGCCGGCGCTCGCGGGCCTGGCTCAAAATCAAGGCGGCGCGGTCGGCCGAGTTTCTGATCGGCGGCTACACACGCGGCCGCGGCGCGCGCGAGCCGCTGGGCGCGCTGCTGCTCGGCTACTGGGAGGGCAAGTCGCTGCGTTACGCCGGACACGTCGGCTCCGGGCTCGACGATGAAGTCATCGGCGAGCTGCTCAAGCGCGCCGCGAAACTCGAACGCCGGACCTCGCCGTTCGCCGATCCGCCGCCGTTGCATCGGCCCACGCGCTGGCTGAGGCCGCAGCTCGTGGCCGAGGTAAGCTTCAGCGAATGGACGGCAGGCGGGGCGCTGCGGGCTCCGGTGTTCGTACGCCTGCGCGAGGACATCTCTCCACGCAGCGTCCGCAGGCGCGCCGGGGATGCGGCAGCGCGGGCCGCCCCGCAGGCGGCGAACACCCCTGCGGCGCAGGCGGCAGCGCTCGCGCCCGTGACACGCACCACCGCCAGCGAGGCGGCTGCGGTGCTCGAGCAGCTCGAGAACCCCGCCAACCGCCTGGAGCTGGCGGTCGGCGGCGCGCGCATCAAGCTGACCAACCTCGATCGCGTCTACTGGCCGGCCGCGCCGCGCGCGCAGCATCCGGCGACAACCAAGCGGGATCTGATCCGCTATCTGGCCGGGGTCGCGCGCTTCATGCTGCCGCACCTTGCGGATCGACCGCTGACCATGATCCGCATGCCCGAGGGGATCGACGGCGAGCGCTTCTTTCAGAAGCACTGGGCGCAGGCGTTGCCGGAGTTCGTCGAGTCGGTCACGGTTTTCTCCGAGCACAAGGACGAGAAGCACCGCTATCTGCTCGCCAACAACCTGCCCACACTCCTGTGGCTGGGGCAGGTCGGAACACTCGAATTCCACGTGTGGCATTCGCGCGCCCAGCCCTCGCCCGAGGCTGCGGGCCGGCCGACCGACTACGCGAGCTCACTCGCTGCGCTGGAGACCTCGATCCTCAACTACCCCGACTATCTGGTGTTCGACATCGATCCGTACATCTACTCCGGCAAGGAGGCGCAAGGCGCGGAGCCCGAGCTCAACAAGCGCGGTTTCGCGGTCGGCAGGCGCGTCGCATTCTGGCTGCGTGAGCTGCTGCAGCAGATGTCCCTCGAGGCGATCGTGAAGACCTCCGGCAAGACGGGCCTGCACGTGTTCGTGCCGATCGAGCGTACCGTGACCTTCGATGAGTCGCGCCACATCTGCGAGACGGTCGGACGGCACGTCATGCGCGCACATCCCAAGGACATCACCATGGAGTGGGCGGTCGAGAAGCGCACCGGCAAGATCTTCATCGATTACAACATGAACGTGCGCGGCAAGACCTTGAATGTGGCGTATTCACCACGCGGTGTTCCGGGAGCCCCGGTGTCCATGCCGCTCAGCTGGGAGGAGCTCGAGGCCGCCGAGCCCATGGACTTCACAATCAACGACGTACCCGCCCGGTTGGCAAAGAACGGCGACCGGTGGCATGATGTACTCAAGAGAAAACAGAGTCTTACGCAGGCTTTCGGTGTTGACCGGAAGGTAGGGCGTGAGACCTGACGCGAATGTCCACGGTGCACTCATGCCTCCACGTTCCATAGGATCTCTGACGGTGTCATTCGGGCTGGTCGCCATCCCGGTGAAGCTGTACACCGCCACCCAGTCGGGGAACGCGATCTCCTTCAATCTGCTGCACAAGAGCGACGGATCGCGTCTCAAGCAGCAGTACATCTGCCAGAAGGAAGGTGTGGTCGTGGAACGCGACGAGATGGTGAAGGGGTACGAGTTCGCCAAGGACCAGTACGTGCTGTTTTCACCCGAAGAGATCAAGGCGCTGGAGGAAGTTGGAACGCATTCAGTGGAGATCTCCGAATTCGTGCCGATCGAGTCGATCGATCCGGTGTATTTCGACAAGACCTACTACCTGGCGCCCGACAAGGGTGCGGCCAAGCCCTACGCGCTGCTCACCGAGGCGCTCAGGCAGGCCGGGCGCTGCGGCGTCGGCCGCTGGGCCGCGCGCGGCAAGGGCTATCTCGTGATCCTGCGTCCGATCGGCGAGGTGCTCGCCATGCAGCAGCTGCACTACGCGGCCGACGTGCGGCGCGCCAGCGAAGTCGAGATCCCGAAGCCGGAGGTGAAGCCGGCGGAGCTGAAGCTCGCCCAGCAGCTCATCGATCAGCAGACCGCCGAGAAGTTCGATGCGGACTCGTACAAGGACGAGCTGCACGGGCGCATCGAAGCGGCCATCCAGAAGAAGGTCGAGGGCAAGGAAATCTCGGTCACCGAAGTGGCCCCGGAAGGTGAGGGCAAGGTCATCGATCTGATGGCGGCACTGCGCGCCAGTCTGGAGCGATCCGAGAGTGCCCGCTCGCAGGTCACGCGCCTGGGTCCCCGCAAGGCTCCCAAGCGCGTCGACGAGCCCGCCAAGGTGACTCGCAAGGCGGGCAAGCGCAACGGCTGAAGCCGCGCGACGCCGACGAGGGATCGGGATGCGTTCCTACAGTGTGCGGGACGTGGAGCGGGTCCTGCAGCTTGCGCCCGACACCACCCGCAGTCTCATCCGGGGCGGGTTCGTCCATCCGGCGCGCGGTCCGCGGCGCGAGTACCGCTTCTCCTTCCAGGATCTGATCGTGCTGCGTACCGCGCGCGCGCTGCTCGAGGCGAAGATCCCCAAAAAGCGCATCCGGCGCTCGCTCGAGAGCCTGCGGCGCAACCTGCCCGAATCCATGCCGCTATCGGGCCTTGCCATCAGCGCCGTCGGCGACCACGTCGTGGTGCGCGACGGGGATGCGCGCTGGCAGGTCGACAGCGGCCAGTACCTGCTGGGTCTCGACGTGCGTCTGCAAGACGGCGTGTTGCACGTCGTGGAGCACCGGCAGGCCGCCCCCGCCGCGCCTGCGCCGGTACACGACTGGTTTGCGCAGGCGTTGAGCCTCGAGAGCAGCGATCCGGACGGCGCGCTCAGCGCCTACCGACACGCCGTGGACAGCGACCCGCACAACGCCGCGGCCTGGACCAACTGGGGACGCCTGCTGCACGAGCGGGGCCGGACGGAGGAAGCCGATGCAGTGTACAGGCAAGCGCTGGCGCAGATCGGTCCGGACCCGCTGCTGCTCTTCAACCAGGGCGTGTTGCTCGAGGATCTGGGGAGGTCCGCGGCGGCGCTCGCGGCGTACCAGACGGCACTCGAAGGGGATCCCGATCTGGCGGACTGTCACTACAACCTCGCCCGCCTGTACGAAGCCCTCGGCAAGCCGCAGCACGCCATCCGGCACCTGGGTCAGTACCGGCGTCTGCTGAGTGGCGACGGCCGCTGATGCCGTCGGGCCGGCGCGCATGAGGACGTGGGTCGGCACCTCCGGATACAACTACCCCGAATGGCGGGGCAGCTTCTATCCGGACAAGCTTGCGGCGGCCAAGATGTTGCCCTACTACGCGGAGCGCTTCACGACGGTGGAGATCAACTACACCTTCTATCGCACGCCGAACGAGAAGATCCTCGCCGGCTGGAATCGCGAGACTCCCCCGGGGTTCCGGCTCACGCTCAAGGCCCCCAAGCGCATCACGCACATCGGCAGGCTCAGGGACTGCGCCGACCTGCTGCAGTACTTTCTGAAGACCGCGGCCACCCTGGGGCCGAAGCTCGGCGCGATCCTCTTCCAGCTGCCGCCCTACTTTCGCCGCGACCTCGCGGTGCTCGATGAGTTTCTGCAGCTGCTCCCCGCGGGCACCTGCGCCGCGTTCGAATTCCGTCATGCCTCGTGGATGGACGCGGAAGTGTTCGCCCGCCTCAAAGCGAGGAATCTCGCCCTGTGCGTCGCCGACAGCGAGAAATTCTCCACCCCTGTCGAGCTCACCGCCGACTACGGCTATTTCCGTCTGCGCGACGAGGGTTACACCCCTGAGGACCTGGCGCGCTGGGCGCACACCATCCGCACCCGGGCTGCCGGCTGCAGCGACGTGTTCGTATACTTCAAGCACGAGGAAGCCGGCATAGGACCGCAGTTCGCCCGCGTGCTGCTCGATGCCCTGGCGGGCGCGCCCGCCTAATCTATCGGACACCCCGCTGGGGCGCCGTTTGCCACCTGCGCCAACTCGTGAGCGCTGAAAAGATCGGCGACGCAGGCGGCACCTTCGAGGCACAGCAGCGCGCGCTTGATGCAGAGCCCGCCGCCGAAGCCGGTGAGCGAGCCGTCGGCGCCGATGACGCGGTGGCAGGGAACGATGATCGGCAACGGGTTCGCGCCGTTCGCGAGGCCCACGGCGCGTGCGCCAGCGGCGTTGCCGAGGCGGCGCGCCAGCTCGCCATAGGAGACGGTCTGACCATACGGGATGGCCCGCAGCGCCTCCCAGACCGCCAGCTGGAACGCCGTGCCTGCGGGGGCCAGCCGCAGCCTGAAGGCGCGCCGCCTCCCGGAAAAGTACTCGCCCAGCTGCGCGCACACGTGCGCGAATGGCGTCGCGTCCGCGCGCCACTCGGGTGAGGGTTGCATGGGGTGCGGGCCGGACTGGAAATGCACGCGCCCGAGGGCCTGGCCGTCCCCGGCGAGCAGCAAGCGACCGACCGGAGTGTCGGTCTCGCACCAGTACCTCGGCTGCGATCCGGGCGCCATGCGCATGGATGCTACGCCCGCGCCCGCACGCGCGCCGGCTGATTTCGCCGGTTGTCGATGCGTGCACCCCGGTTGCCCGCAGCGCTCCACAAGTGCATCACCGCGTAGCCACGCCACGGTCGCCAGTCCCGCGCGCGCTCTTCGAGCTCGCGCGCACTGAGCATGCGGTGCCGGGGCGCCGCCATGCGGCGCAGCACGAGATCTCCGGTCGGCAGGGCGTCGGGCTCCCCGAGCGCTCGCAGGGCGACGTACTGCGCGGTCCACGGACCGATGCCCGGCAGCGCCGTCAGGGCTGCCGCCAGCGCCTCGGGCGCCGCACTGAAGTCGAGGCGGCGCTCGAGCACGGCACGGGCGAGCGCGTGCAGCGTGGCCGCGCGCGTGCGCGTGATTCCAAGGTGGTCGAGATTCGCGCCGGCGAGACTCGCCGCGGTCGGAAACAGGTGCGTCAGCCCGTCGGCGCCGCCGCGAATGGCGACCCCCGCGCGCTCCACGAGTCGCGCCGCGAACGTGCAGCCCGCGGCCACGCTCACCTGCTGGCCGAGCACCGCGCGCACCGCGCACTCGAACGCATCCCAGGCGCCCGCAATGCGCAATCCCGGCCGTTTGCGCACCAGTGGACCGACCAGCGGGTCGGTCGCCAGTTCGACACCGATGCGCGCCGGATCCGCCGCGAGATCGAACACGCGCCGCGCCACCGAGGCGAGCTGCAGCAACGCGGCCGGCGGTGCACCCCTCACGCGCAGCTCGAGCGCATCCTCGCCGGTGAGCGCGCGCACGCAGATCAGCGCGTGGCCGCCCTCGAACGCCACCGTGCGCGCGTAGCCGCGTGCATCGACCCGCTCGACTCCGCTGATCGCACGCGCGGCGAGAAAGTCGCGCAGGTGCGACCAGTCGTACGGCGGCCGGTATGCGAGCCGCAGCGCCACCTCTTCGGCGCTCTGCGCGACGCCGCTACGCCGACCCGCCTGGCGCAGCTCGCGCGGTGACCTGTCGTAGGTGTGGCGGAACGCGTCGTTGAAGCGCCGACAGCTGCCGAACCCTGCCGCCAGCGCGATCTGCGTGATCGGCAGACTGCTCTCGGTCAGCAGGCATACGGCGAAGTGCAGGCGCCGCGTCTGCGCGACCGCAACGGGCGAGGCGCCGACGTGCCGCCCGAACAGGCGCAGCAGGTGTCGCGCTCCGATCCCCAGGCGCCCGGCGAGCGCCTCGACCGAATCCTCATCGAGCGCGCCCTCGTTGATCAGACGCAAGGCGCGGCGTACCACCGCCGCCGTGCCCAGCCACGCCGGCGTGCCAGGAGCGGCCTCGGGGCGACAACGCAGGCACGGGCGGAATCCCGCCGCCTCCGCGGCCGCGGGGCTGCCGAAGAAGCGCACGTTCGACCGCTTCGCGTAGCGCGACGGGCAGATCGGCCGGCAGTAGATGCCGGTGGAGGTCACGGCAATATAGAACTTGCCGTCAAAGCGCGCATCGCGGCTGATGCGCGCGCGATTGAGCGCCTCCGCGTCCAGGCCCGAGATGGTCTCCATGGGTGCCACGATAGCGCGCCGCCCCGTTTCCAAGTGGCCATTTGGTGCGTCCGTCACGCTCGGCAAGCGTGACGGTCACGATCGTCTCAGGCCCGGGTGCGCCGCTGGCATCGATCCAGGCGTGCGTGAACACCAGCCGCTCCGGTGGCACGATCTCGCGATACACGCCGCGCAGCCGGTGATCGCTCCCCTCCGGCGAGCGCATGCAGGCGGAGAATGCGCCACCCACGCGCAGCTCCCCGCTGTTCTCGGTCATGGTGAAACCCCGCGGGCAGGACCACTGCGCCAGGTGCTGCGGCTCGGTCCAGACCCGGAACACCAGGGCGCGCGGCGCGTCGAACGTGCGCCGGATGGTCAGCTCGCGCTCCGTGGCGGAGGCGGCGGCGCTATTTCGTGCTCTTGCGTGCATGTGCTTTCTCCAGTCGTTGCAGTTTGCCGAGATAGGCATCGAGGCGCTCGAAGCCCTCCTCCCAGTAGCGGCGATAGCGCTCGGCCCAGTCCGCCACCTCCTTCAGGGGTCCGGCCCGCAGCCGGCAGGGCCGCGACTGCGCCTTGCGGCTACGAACGATGAGTCCGGCACGCTCCAGCACCTTCAGGTGCTTCGAGACCGCGGGCTGGCTGATGCGGAAGGGCTTCGCGAGCTCCATCACTGCCGCCTCCCCGCAGGCAAGGCGCGCGAGGATCGCGCGCCGCGTGGGGTCAGCCAGAGCGGCAAAGGTCTCATTGAGGTTCGCTCTCACGTTGTATAGAACCATTCGGTTATATAACGCAGGACCTTTTACCGGCTGCGCACCCGGCGGTCAAGCTCGGCGTGGACGCGGCGCCGCCGCGCTTGCGCCGCAGACCGGCATCCACCAGCATCGGCAGTGCATGCTCACCGAGACCCCGGGCGTACGCGGCTGACGCGCAATCATACGATGGCCTCAGCGCAGTGACCGTAGCGTGCCGAGCGTGGTTTTGCGCAGCTTGTCGATGGCATCGTCTATGCGGTCGACCGCGGTCTCGTCGTCCTTGCCCAGGTTTTCCCAGTTGCCGCTCCAGACCCTCTGCAGCTCCGCCGCCTGGGCCGGCACCGGCGGCGGCACCACCGCCGACAGGTCACGAATCACCAGCACGTAGGTCCAGCCGGTACGTGGATTGCCGCCGGCAGCGTCCCGGTCGTACTGCGCGAGGAACACCACACGCTCGAGCTCCGCAACCCTGGTGAGCAGTTCGAACGCCGCGGTGCGGACATTGCGGTTGTGTTCCGTTCGCTCGTTGCGCCAGGTGTTGTAAGCCAGACTGCCGAGCGCCACGACCAGACTGATGAGGGCGACGGCATTGTCGCGCAGCTGCTGGCGAAGGCTGGTCATCTTCACTCCTCGATTGACCCGAGTCTGAACCTTCGCGGGCACAGACTCCACAGCTCAGACTTCGCGCCATGCGCTGCGCCGGCGCGCCGCTATACTCGCCATCGTACGCATGGTTGGAGGAGCCGTGGCTACGCAGCGCAGACGTCCTCGTGCCTACAGCTCACCCGCCTGCTCTCTGCACGAGTTCGGGCCGGCATCCAAGCTCACGCGCGCAAAGGACATCCAGATCAAGCGTATCTATGACGAGCCTGATGCCGCGGACGGCTTTCGGGCGCTGGTCGATCGGCTCTGGCCGCGCGGCATCAGCAGGCAGCGCGCGGCTCTCGATGCCTGGCTGGCCGAGCTCGCTCCAAGCACCGCGCTGCGCAAGTGGTTCCACCAGGACGCCACGCGCTGGCTCGAGTTCGCCCGGCGCTATCGCGCCGAGCTGCGCGCCCAGGCACCTCCGCGCCGCGTGAGCCGGCCGGCGCCTGCGCACGAAGTCGGCTAGTATCCGCTTCACCGGCCCCGCCGGGTGGGCCGCTCGAGGCGCCGCAGCGCGAGGTGCGACATTGGGGACCGCCGCCCGGGTAGTGTTGCTGGGTGCGCTGACGGGGTTGGCCGCTGCGCACGCGGCAGTCCGGGTGCTGACCGGCCCCACGCCGATTCCCGGCGGCGACGCCCGCGCGGCCGGTGACCTCACGATCATCAACGAAAAACTGGCCTTCGCGCTGGCGGTCGAGTCGGCGGTGCCCTTCGGCGTGCCGCGCGGCGCGATCGTGGACGTCGCGCCCGTCAGTCACGGCCATATCGGTCGCGATCGTGTCGCATTCGCCGACTTCATCCCGAACAACTGGTCGGCGTGGCCCAACACCTACCAGCACGTGGACATCCTGGAGCGCGGCCCGCGGCAGGTGCGCATCCGCGCCGTGCGCGACTGGGGCAAAGTGAACATCGTGACGGTCTACTCGCTGAGCGCCAGCTCCGATCAGGTCGAAATCCGCACCACCATGACCAACGGCGGGGACGAAACCCTGACCGACCTGCTCTCGGGTCTGACACTGTGGCCGAGAAGCGGCTTCCTGTTCGCGGTTCCGGGTCTCGCCGCAGTCAGCGAGGGCAAGGCCGACGGCGCACTCGCCGATCGCGTGGTCGCCTACGACGCCGGCTGGGCGATCACCCTGCATGCCCCGTACCTCGATCACATCGGCTCCGCGTCGCGCGATCTGTTCCAGTTGCACACGCTGCAGCCTCACCAGAGCCGCAGCTTCACCGGGTGGCTGCAGGTGGGCTCGAGCGGGGATCTCGCTCCGGTGGTCAGGGCCGAGATCGAGCGCCGCCGGCTGCCCTCGGGCACGGTGCGGGGCGCGGTCGGCAGCCGCGATGGCAAAGCGCTCGGACAACCCGTGGTCGTCGCGGAACGCGACGGCAAGCCGTACGCCTGGGTAGTGGGACACGGGGGCGCCTATCACCTGCGGCTCCCGGCGGGCGAGTATGCGCTGTACGCCACGGGCCGAAACTACTCGCGGGTCACCGATGCCCGCAACGGCGCGGCGCTGGACGCGCGCATCGTGATCACCGAGGGCTACCAGCCGCTGGTCGGGTTTCTGGGCGGCAAGACTTTCTTCACGCAACTCGGGCGCAAGGGGCACGCGGACCTGCCCATCGCGCCCGGCCGCTATCTTTTCACCGTGTCATCGGGCGGCGGCTTCCTGGCGGCGGACTCACAGGTGCGGCTCGCGGTTGCCGCCGGCGGGGCCAGGCAACACCGGGTCACCATCACGCCGCTGTTCGATCCGCCCTCGCGCGGCTGGTACTGCGCCGATCTGCACCACCACGCCGATCAGGCCGAGGCGGTGACACCAGCGGCGGATCTGGCGCGCTCGCAGCTCGCGGCGGGACTCGATCTGCTGTTCGTCAGCGATCACGATTCGACCGTGAACCTCGCGGTGTTGCAGCAGATTGCCGGCGCCCGTGGCGTATCGTTCATCCCGGGGATCGAGCTGTCGCCGTCCTGGGGCCACTTCAATGCCTATCCGCTGGCGAGCGGCGCGCGGCTGGCGATCGACACCGGTACGGCCACCGTCGACATGATCCTGAAGGAGGCGCGAGGCGCTGGAGCCACGGTGGTGCAGGTCAATCATCCATTCAATCCCTACGGTTACTTCGCCAGCCTCAAGGCCGGCGTGGCGCCCGGCGGCTTCAATCCCGGCTTTGACCTGATGGAAATCAACTCATCGGTCCCGAATGACGACCCGAAGGTGCTGGCCAAGCTGTGGGAATTCTGGAATGCGGGCCAGCGCTACTACCTCGCCGCGGGCAGCGACACCCACGATGTCTGGAACGATCAGTCCGGGCGCGT
>WNGC01004421.1_pt1 | contig 12322 bp, 7 predicted proteins | sample 5400051 | NCBI WGS metagenome assembly WNGC01 (sample SAMN13153368, study PRJNA577476) | soil metagenome | isolation source: 20 cm soil or saprolite under grassland replicate 2 | place: USA:California | collected 2016-06-15 | reverse complement strand
CCGCCAACGTCCAGGCGAACCGCGCGATGCGCGACGCCTGGCAACGGCGGACCGCGGACGTCAGCGCGGAGAACGCGCGGCGGCGGGCCGCGGTGCGGCTGGCGGTGCACGCGGGGACGATCAGCACCAGCGAGCCGCGCGGGCCGTGAACGGCAAGGGGAGGGGGAGGGGGACGTGGTTGGTGACGTTGCTGCCAGCCGTCGTCACTCCCGCGGGCGCGTGGGGGCAGCTGGTCCGGCCTGCGGCCGAGGCGGTGGTGGTCACGACGCGCCTCGAGAGCCAGGTGCCAGCGGGGACCGATCGCTTTAGGGGCATCGCGTTCGGAGGGGAAGGAGCGTTGTGGGTCGGGCCCGTGGTGCTCGATCTGCGGTACGTGCAGGGCACGCTCGATTCCGCGAGCGGGGGTGCGGGGTCGCGCGACCTGGTCGAGGGTGGCGCGCTGCTCGGCGTGCGGCCCGTGAGCTGGCTGACCTTTGCGGTCGGCCCGCAGGCACGCGCGTACGTGATGAGCGCAGGAGGCGCGACGCAGCGGTGGGTCTTCTGGGAAGGGCGGGTGCGCGCGGCCGCTCCGTTCGTCGGGTCGGCCGTGTTGGGCTACGTAGAGATGTGGCGGGCGCTGGGCGCGGACGTCAACGTGCCCGAGGCGTTCGACCACGCGCAGGGGGGCGAGGTGGGGATGGTCGCGCGCCTCGCGCGCGCGCCGGTCGAGGCTCGGCTGGCGTATCGCATCGATCGGGCGGTGCTGGGTGGCGGGTCGCGGCGCGAGACGGTGGATGGCGTGGTCGTGACCGTAGGGGTAAGGCGGCGGTAGTCACTGCAGCCGCAGGATTCGGCCGACCGAAGGCACGCCGTTCGCGTTCACGAGAAACAGCATGTAGGGACCTGGCGGCGCGGTCATGCGGCTTGCGGGAAGCGTGATCGACACGCCGCCGCTCACCGGCGCGAAGGCCAGGGGCACGAGACGCCCGGCTTGATCGAAGGCGTGCGTCACCGACCCCGTGCGGATGAACGTCACCTTCGCGATGCTCGCGCCGTCGGGCGTATCCACCACCAGATTCTGTCCGTAACCCACGACTGCCGGGGTGAGCCCGGTAATGGTCGGGCGTGCGCCCCGGAACAGATAGGGGGGCGAGTACATCTCGTAGTTCAACTCGCGCGGGGCGTCGTCGCCGTCGCCGCTGCCAGTGTGCAGCACCCGCCCGTCAGGCAGGAGCAACGTCGTCGAGTGGTACATGCGGATCACGGCGTTGCTCGCCAGCGTGCTCCACGTCCCCGTCGTGGGACTCCAGAGCTCCGCGGCGAGGACCGCCCCCGCAGCGTTGTTGAAGCCGGCAGCGCTGGTGCCCCCCGTCACGAGCACGTCGCCCGTGGGGAGGAGGGTGGCGTTCATCTGGCGGCGGGCGTACGCCATCGCCCCGGTGTACGTCCACGCCGGATTCGGCGCATTCAGATCGATCACCTCGGCGGTGTTCGTCGGCGGGTCCCCGCCGCCGGCGTAGAGGATCTTCCCTGGCGCGTACATGACGGCGGACCCGTAGCTGCGCCAATCGTCGAAGTTGCGGCGCGGGCCGGTGGACCACCTGCCGGTGCCTGTGACATCGAGCCAGAGGGACGGCTGCTCTTCGCCGGCATAGAAGACGCGGCCGTCCGGTGCCACGAAGGTGCGCGGGTAGTACTCCAGCTCCAAGCTCGCCGTCGTGAGCTGGCGCCACCGACTCCCGTCCCACACCTCGGGGATCGCAACCATCGCCCCACTTTCGTCCCGTCCGGCGAGGGTGAGCACCTCACCGTCAGGCAGCGTGGTGTTGGTCGGATACCAGCGCCCCATCGCCATGGGGGGGCCGACCTGCCAGGAGCGGGTCGCAGCGTCGAACAGGTTGGTGTTTGGCAGGCCGTGCTCGTCGCTGATGTGGCCCCCTGCGACGAGCAGTCGCCCGTCGGCGAGGAAATCGTGACCCGCACAGAACAGCCACGACGGACTCGGCACGGCCGTGAAGGTCCCCGTAGCCGGGTCCCACACCTGCGGATCGCCGAACCGTCCCCAGCTCAGCACGGTGCCGTCGGGCAGCAGGTGGACGTGGACCTGGACGATCGGCGAAGGAAACACGGCCGACCATTGACCCATCCGCGCCGGCACCGACGACGTCGTATCCGGTGACGTGGTATCCGGTGGCGTATAGATGACGGTCAGATACGGATGGTTGCTCGTGACGGGATCTTCGCTGCTGCTGAAGAAGCGGTACCGATCCCGTAGCTTCGATGCATCGGAATTCAGCAGCAGGCCGCGATTCGTGGCGGGGTTCGCGAGCCATCCTTGCACGATCGACGTGGCGTCCCATTGCTTGAATCCCGGGGCCTTGTCGACGTTCTTGGTGTCCACCGCAGCGCTGATGTCCGCTTGGGCCAGCGGAACGTTGTTGTAGCAACACGCGTTCGGCGTCCAGGAGTTCACCCCGTCATACGTGTAACCCGTCGCCCTGGCTGGATCCGGGTTCTTGTTGACGATCCGGTGCAGGGTCACCGTATACGTCGAATCTGACGTGGCGTCACTCGCGGTGAGATTGAGGTGCAGCGTCGCACTCGATATGGTCGCGCCCGCGGGGATGCTCGCGAGGTCGAACTTCATCACAATGGCGTTGCCAATCGTCCGATCAGGCCAGGTGTACACGTTGAGCCCAGTCGCCGTGGCATTGTTGACCGCGTCGATGCCCAGATACGTGTCGCCCGAGGGAGCCAACACTGACGACCGTTGCCCCGGCGGCGGTACCGTGTCTGAAGGCGGCACCGTGTCCGAAACGCTATAGACAACGGTGAGATAAGGATGGTTCGCCGTGACGGGATCCTCGCTGCTGCTGAAGAAGCGGTACCGATCCCGCGGCTGCGACGGATCGGAATTCAGCAGCAGACCGAAATTCATGGCGGGGTTCGCGACCCATCCCTGCACGATCGACGTGGCGTCCCACTGCTTGAAGCCCGGGGCCTTGTCGACGTTCTTGGTGTCCACCGCAGCACTGATGTCCGCCTGCGCCAGCGGCGTATTGTTGTAGCAACACGGGTTCGGAGTCCAGGAGTTCACGCCGTCATACGTGTAGCCCGTCGCCCGGGCGAGATCCGGGTTCTTATTGACGATCCGGTGCAGGGTCACGGCATAGACGGAATCTGACGTGGCGTCACTCGCGGCGAGATTGAGATGCAGCGTGGCACTCGATATCGTCGCGCCCGCGGGGATGCTCGCGAGGTCGAACTTCATCACGATGGCGTTGGCAATCGCCTGATCAGGCCAGGTGTACAGGTTGAGTCCAGCCGCCGTCGCATTGTTGACCGTGTCGATACCCAGAAACGTGTCCCCCGAGGGACTGATGACCACGGTCGACGTCTGCACCGACGAGACGGCAGCGGCCCGGGGCGTGTGTGGCACCTGCGTGATGGTTCGCTCGTCCTGGCACGACGGGATCGCGAGCGCGATTGAGAGGCCCAGGCCGAGGAGCCACAGCCCGGCAACATGTTTGACGTACGCCAGTGACCGACTCGAGCGTGGCAAGACCGGTTCCGGACGGGGGATCGGCGCCGACTGCCGGCGCGGAACGGGTCACATGCATACGCCGCGCCACGGCCATACCCGGGCGCGCTCCATAGTGGGCATCGAGTGCTGTGAAGGGAGCGTTGGGAGGGCTCGGCTGCGGTGTGGTGCGCAGGCCCCGCGAGTGTGGTGCGGGGTCCGCACAGCTACGGCCTGCCTCGCGACGTCATCCGATCCGCAGGAGACGCGTGGATCACCGACTAGTGCCTAACCACGAAAAGCCACCCCGCTACCACCGGCCCGCGAGGCGGGCGGCCGCCCGGCTCAGATGGCGCGCCCGGTGCGGGCGGTCCGTACTCGGGCTGGAATAGGTACGCCACGTGCTTCACCGCGTCGACCGTGATCGTCTTCGCTCCGGGCATGGTCGTGACGGTCGCCACGATGGTGTATTTGTCGGGTGAATCCTCATGCACGACGGTGACGTCGCTGTCCCGTCCTGCGGGGATGTAGATCAGCTTCTCCGCGGGGTCCCATCCCAAGGCGTCCACGCCATCCCCGTTCGCGACCGTCGCGACGACTTTCCCGGTCGTCGCATCCACTACTACCGAGGTCTTGCCGCACCCGGAGAAGATCCGATTGGTCGCGCGATCGTACGCGATGCCGGTCGGGCCCTCGCACGGCGCGAGCGGCCATGACGCCAGCACCTTCATCGTCTTGACGTCGAGCACCTGCATCGTGCTCTTGCGCTCATTGTTGACGAAGATCTTGCCCTTGCCATCGCTCGCCGCCCCCTCGGGCCCGATGTCCTCGAGCTCGGCGGTGCCGAGGAGGGCGCCGGTCTTGGGGTCGAGCGCCACGGCGGTGCCGATCGGGCGGCTGTGATTCGTGAGAATGATGCGGTCGGAAAAATCGTCGTACATGATGCCGTCCATCCCGCCCGTCGCGACGCGGATCTTCTTGATCACCGCGAGAGTGTGGAGGTCGAACATCGTGACGGTCGAATCACCGCCGTTGGTGATGAACCCGTGCGCCGCGGTGGGCGCCAGGGCGATCCCGTGCGTCCGCGGCGTGTCGGGGATGTCACCCAGGACCTTGCCCGTCGCGCCATCCACCACCATGACGTGCGTGCCGCGCGAGATGAACACGCGGCCCGTGCCGGGCTCGGCGGTGAGGTAATCGGTCCCGCCGTCGCCGCCGATGCTGAGCTTTGTGACCTTGAACGACTGCGCCGCGAACACGAGCGGCCACGCCAGGGTAACGACCGTGACGGGGACCAACCTCAGGTGTCTGAACATGAGAGCCTCGAGGACGATAGGGGAGCCACCGACCTCAAGCTAGCGGTGGCCTCTGGCCTCGCACCATACACCGTTCTATGATCCTGCGTGGCTGATCTCCGGCCTCGTGTCCAAGCCGCCCTCGGCGACCGCTACGCCATCCAGCGTGAGCTCGGTCGCGGAGGCATGGCGACCGTATTCCTCGCGCAGGACGTGAAGCACCAGCGGCCGGTGGCGATCAAGGTGCTCGCTCCGGAGCTCGGGCGCAGCGTCGGCTCGCAGCGCTTCCTGCGCGAGATCGAGATTGCCTCCCGGCTCACCCATCCGCACATCCTCCCGATTTTCGACTCCGGGGAGGCGGACGGACTCCTCTACTACGTGATGCCGTTCGTCCACGGCGAATCGCTGCGCCACCGGCTCCAGCGCGAGCCGCAGCTGCCGATCGCCGACGCGGCCCGCATCGCGCGGGAGGTGGCGGGCGCCCTCGACTACGCCCACCGGCGCGGGATCGTACACCGGGACATCAAGCCCGAGAACGTGCTGCTCGAGGAGGGGCACGCGATCGTGGCGGACTTCGGCGTCGCCCGCGCGCTGACGGCGGACCGCGGACCGGGGCTCACGGAGACGGGGCTCGCGATCGGCACTCCGTCATACATGTCTCCCGAGCAGGTGGCGGGCGAGGCCGAGCTCGACGGGCGCACCGATCTCTACGCCCTGGGCTGCGTGCTGTACGAGATGCTCGCCGGCAAGCCCGTGTTCGAGGCCTCGACCGCGCAGCAGGTGGCACAGAAGCAGCTCGTCGAGACGCCGCGCGAGCTGCACAAGGTCCGTCCCGACATCCCCGACGCGCTGGAGCAGGCGGTGAACCGGGCGCTCGCCAAGGAGCCCGCCGAGCGCTGGAGCAGTGGGGCCGAGTTCGTGGCGGCGCTCGAATCTGGCGAAGTGCCCGGGCTCAAGCGGGGCCGAAGAGCGCGCAAGCGGCTCGTGCTCGTTGGCGCCGGGGTCGCCGCAGTGCTCGTCGCGGCGTTCGTCGCCCGCTCCGAGGAGAAGCGCTCGACGCTCGACGGCAACCTCGTGGCCGTCGCACCGTTCGACGTGCTCGTGCCCTCACTCGCACTGTGGCATGAAGGCCTGGTGGACGTGCTGTCGCGTGACTTGGACGGCGCGGGACCGCTGCGCACGGTAGCGCCCACGGTCGTCGTGCGCCGGTGGCGCGGACGCGCCGATGCACCTACGGCCACGGCGCTCGGTCGCGCGACCGGGGCCCGGCTCGCCGTGTTCGGTCAGGTGCTGCCGGGCGGCGGTGACACTGTGCGACTCACTGCCACGCTGTACGACGTGGCCGCGGGGCGCTCGCTCGGTGAGTTCCAGGTCCGGGACGTCGCCACGCGCGTGGACCGGGTAGCCGACTCGCTCACCGTCCAGCTGCTGCGTGAGCTCGGCCGCACGCGGCCCATCAGCGCCGTGCGCCTCGCGTCCCTCGGCTCCACATCACTCCCTGCAATGAAGGCGTTTCTCCAGGGAGAGCAATTCTACCGGGTCACGAACTGGGACTCCGCGGTCGCGTACTACCAGCGTGCGATCGCGCTCGACAGCGGGTTCGCGCTCGCCTATCACCGAATCGGGCTCGCGTATGGATGGGCACGGGCGGGCGGGGATTCATCGGCGCGGGCCTACGCGTTGCGCGCCGGCGCCTCGAATCACGGCCTCGCACCGCGCGAAAGTCTGCTCGTCGCGGGCGATTCGCTCGCCGCCGTCCTGTTCGGGGGGATGGACACCGCCTGGTCGCACCACGCCCACCGTCTTTTTGGCATCCTCGACGAGGCCGCGCGACGCTACCCGGGCGATCCCGAGGTGTGGTATGCGCTTGGTGACGCGCGCTACCACTTCGGGTTCACCCCCGGCATCGACGCGACGGCACAACAGACCCTCGATGCGTTCGACCGCGCGATCGCGCTCGACTCGGCGTTCGGTCCGTCATACATCCATCCCGTGGACCTGGCGCTCAACCTGCGCGGGCCGGCCAGCGCGCTGCATTACGCGCGCACGTATCTGGCGTTGGATCCCGAGGACCCGAACGCGCAGGGCATCCGCCTCGCCGCCCGGCTGATCGATCCTGCGGCCGCCGGGTCCGCCGCGACCGACCGGCTCCTCGACACCGTGCCGATGATCATGCTCGCCCACGCGATGCACAACGGGCTCGAGCGCTGGCCCGATTCCGCCGAAACTGCGCTTCGGGTGTTGCGGGCGCACGTGCGGCGCCACCCGTCGCCACAAGACGTGCCGATGTACGGGTTTTCCCGGTTCGCGCTCGCCTACGGCCTCGCGTATCGTGGCCACCTGCGCGAGTCGGCGCAGCTCGGGATGGCGCCAACCCTGATGGTCGATTACGCGTTGTTCGGGACGATCCCGAGAGACAGCGTCGAGCGGGTGGCAGAGGCGTGGGCGCGGCTCAAGCAGTACGACCTGTTCTCGATCATGCGGCCCTGGTTCGCATCGCGCGGGGATACGCTCGCCCTGAGAACGATCGCTCGCGTCGCGGACTCGGTGGCCCGGCTCACGAAGCCTCCGGTCCCGAGAGGCGTGGCGCGTTACGTGGCCCTGTCGTCGCAGGCGTACATCACGCTCGCACGGGGTGACAGCGCCGGGGCCTTGCGGCGCTTCCTCGCGCTCCAGGACTCGCTCTGCCCCGGCTGCGTCGAGGAGCAGCTGACCCGCGTGGACCTGCTGGTCGCGCGCGGGCGGTACGCCGAGGCCGCGCCGTTGCTCGATCGCGAATGGCCGCCGCCGTTCTCCCAGGACCCGCTGATCGTGTTGCGGAACCTCCAGCGCGCTCGGGTCAACGAGCACCTCGGCAATCGCGACAAGGCGATCGAGTCGTATGCGTTCGTGACGCACGTCTGGCGGCAGGCCGACCCAGAGCTGCAGCCCTTCGTGGCGGACGCGAAGGCGGGCTTGAAGCGCCTCGGCGGGGAGCCGCCCGCTAGAGACTAAGCGTTGTTGTGCAGGAAGGCGGAGGGCACAGGATTCGAACCTGTAAGGGCTTGCGCCCGCCGGTTTTCAAGACCGGTGCCTTAGCCATTCGGCCAGCCCTCCCCAAGAAAACATAGACAGGTAGACGGGTGGACGGGTAGGAAGGCGCGCTAACGCTCGAGCGACGCCGCCGACCCGTAGCTTGTGTTCCGAAACACCGAATCGGCGACGGCGAGGGCTCGGGCCGCGAGCTTGGGATCGCGCGTCTTCAAGGCCTGCGCCATCGCCTGGTACATCAGGCCGTACAGCGCCGGGATGCCTTCCGACGGCCGGTCGAGCCACCCGCGCGGCCGCGGCCGGCCGGCCGTATGGCCGTGGTACACGCCAAACAGCAGCTCGTCGGTGCGCGGGATGTTCACGTACCCCAGCGTGCCGAGGAGTTGGAGGCTGTCCGACGGGGCGAGCGGCGCGTAGTGGAGCTTGCGGGCGAAGCCCTGTCCCTCGAGGTAGGCCGTGAGCCCCATCTGATCGGCGTACAGCCCCACGGTGCGCGAGAAGTACACCGGCCGTTTCCCTTCCTGGTCCTTGACGGCCTGGAGCACCACGATGTCGGCGCGCTCGAGGTATTGGCGGCCTAGCAGCTGGGGATCGAGCGTCGTGGTAATCGTCCCGAGCTTCACGGCCGTCTTCTGCTCGAGGACGTAATAAGGCTGCAGCACTGCGAGCTGCTCGTCCGACATGTTCAACACCCGGCCGGTGGGCTTGGGCCACGCGATGCTCCGGTAGATCGCGGGCGCCGGGCCGAGTCAAACGGGTACACCGGCCGCCGCTGCATCTGGCGCAGGTACCAGTCGGTGTTGCCGAGCGAGAGATTGAGCACGACGACGTCTTTGCGGATGCCCTCCACCTCCTGCGCGTACCACAGGGGGAAGGTGTCGTTGTCGCCCGCGGTCACGAGCACGCCGTAGGGCTCGACCGACTGCAGCATGTCGTACGCGAAGTCGCGCGCCAGCGTCTCCCCGGCGCGCGAGGCGGTGAGACGGTTGCCCGCGAGCGGCACCAGCGCCAGCAGCAGCACGGGCGTGGCGTACAGCCAGCGGCGCTCCTCGCTCGGCTCGCGCTCGGCGAGCCACTCCCGGGCCCATTCCATGACCGTCGCAAGCCCGATCCCGACCCAGACACCCCACAGCGCGAACGACGCGATGAAGAAGTAGTCGCGCTCGCGCACCTCGCGCGCCAACTGACCCCGCTCGGGATACTGGGAGTAGCCGTACTTGAAGTTGAGATAGAAGATGAGGATCACGGTCAGCGTCGTCATGAGCGCGATCATCGCCAGCCCGGAGCGGCGGTCGGCCTTCCACTGGCGCCACGCTCCCAGCAACCCCGCGGCCCCGAAAACCACGGCGAGAGCGCGCTGGATCGCCGGATCCCAGTCGTGAGCCCACTGCCAGGAGAAGTACTGGAGCCACATGCCGATCTGCGCGACGAGCGTCGCCTGGCGCTCGGTCACCGGCGGCTTGCCGTACTGCTCGCGGTTCAGGACCGCTTTGAGCGCGTCCCAGTTGGTCGGCTCGCCCTCGTTGATGGCGGGGTAGAAGTGCGACCGGATGTAAAGGAAGTACCAGACGCTCACGCCCACCGCTGCGACGCTGACTCCCGCGATGAGGAAGCGCGGGTTCACGAGGACTTTGGGATCCGTGTACAGCACGTACACGAGCACCGCCGGCACCACCAGCAGTCCCATCAGATGATTCGTCGCCGTGAGGGCGAGCAGGTAGACGATGGCGAGCAAGTGGTGATCGCGCCGCTCCTCGCTCGCCTGATCGCCCCAGCGCACCACGAGCCACAGCACGACAGCGATCGAGCACAGGCTCACCGTGTACACCTTCTCGTTCACGACCGACTGATTCCACACGGTGAACGCCGCCGCCGAGCAGATCGCGCCCGCCAGCGCCGCGAGCCGGCGCGGCCATACGGTGGGGACGATCGGCTGGAGCCAGCGCTCGGCGATCAGGAACCAGCACCCCGCTGCGATCGCGCTCGTGAACGCGGCGAACAGGTTGATCCGCTCGGCGTACGCGGCCGCCCAGGGAATGAGTCCCCAGGTGTGCGCGAGCAGCACGAACAGCGGGTTGCCGGGGGGATGCGGGATGCCCAGCACGTACGCGGCGGCGATGTACTCGGAGGTGTCCCAGAATTGCGTGGTGGGGGCGAGGGTCGCGATGTACAGCAGCAGCGCGCCCGCTGCCACCAGGCCGGCCATCAGGTACGGCGGTCGTTGCTCGGAGGTGTCGTTCATGGCTCCCGCGTCGTTAGTGCCGGAACTGGCGCACGCCGGTGAGCACCATCGCCAGGCCGTGCTGGTCGGCGGCCGCGATCACGTCGGCGTCCTTGACCGAGCCGCCCGGCTGGATGATCGCCCGCACGCCCGCGCGAGCCGCCTCTTCTACTCCGTCCGGAAACGGAAAGAACGCGTCGGAAGCTAATACCGCGCCCGCCGGGTCGTGGCCCTCCTGGCGCGCTTTGTGGACCGCCAGGAACGAGGCATCCACGCGACTCATCTGACCCGCCCCGATTCCGATCGCCGCCTCGTCGCGCGCCAGCAGGATGGCGTTCGACTTGACCGCCCCGACGGCGGCCCACGCGAACCGCAGGTCACGCCACTGCGGCTCGCTGGGCGAGGCGCGCGTTGCGACCTTCCACTGCGACTCGTCCCCGATCACGTCCGGGCGGGGCCGGTCCTGCACGAGGAACCCGCCGCGGATACGCTTGAAGTCCCATCCCGCCGCAGCGGTGGGGAAGGGGAGCGTCACCACGCGCAGATTCTTCTTGTCCTTGAAGCGGGCCAGGGCATCGTCGCGGTAGCGCGGGGCCACGACGACCTCGACGAACAGCTCGTGCATCGCGTCGGCCGTGGCGCGATCGACCTCGGTGTTGAACGCGATCACCTACCCGAACGCCGACGTGCGATCGGTCGCGAGCGCCCGGGCGTACGCCTGCGCGGGCGTGTCACCCAGCGCGATGCCGCAGGGCGTCGTGTGCTTGATGATGACGCAAGCGGCACGCCCCGTCGCTCCGGCCGTCCACGGCGCGACCGCCGCCGCCGCGGCGTCCACGTCCAGGAGGTTATTGAAGGACAGGTCCTTGCCGTGGAGTTGTTTCAAGTCGCGGATGCCGGGCTCTGCCGTCCGGTAGAGCGCCGCCCGCTGGGGCGGGTTCTCTCCGTAGCGCAAGGTTTGCTGGCGCTCGAGCACGAGCGTGACCCAGGGCGGAAGCGCGTCGCCATCGCGGGCCAGATACTCGAGGATCGCCGCGTCATACGCGGCCGTGTGGGCGAACACCTTGGTGGCGAGGGTGCGGCGCAGCTCCGGGGTCACGTGCTCCTTGAGCGCCGCGATCACCACGGGGTAGTCGTCCGGATCGACGACGACGATTACGTCCTGATGGTTCTTCGCCGCCGAGCGCAGCATCGAGGGGCCGCCGATGTCGATCTGCTCGATCGCCTGCTCGAAGGTCGTCCCCGGCCGAGCGATTGTTTCGCGGAACGGATAGAGGTTCACGGCGACGAGGTCGATCGGCGTGATCGCGTGCTGCGCGAGGGCGGCGCGGTCGCCCGCGTGGCTCCGTCGCGCCAGCAGGCCCCCGTGCACCTTGGGATGCAGCGTCTTGACGCGCCCCTCCATGATCTCGGGGAATCCCGTGACGTGCTCGATCGGGATCACGGCGATGCCGGCTGAACGCAGCGCGTCGGCCGTACCGCCGGTGGAGACGATTTCCCATCCCAGCTGGACGAGGGCGCGCGCGAAGTCGGGCAGCCCGCGCTTGTCCGACACCGACAGCAAAGCCCTCACCAGCTCTCCGCCACTGCCTGAATGATGTCGGCGAGGCTCACCACGTCGCGCAGGTCGATGACCTCGGCGGGGGAGTGCGAGTAGCGGAGCGGCCAGCCGATCGCGACGTCCACGACGCCGTACGGTGCGAACGTCGACCCGTCGTTGCCGCCGTTCGTCGTACCGACCTGGAGCTTGATGCCGCGGGCGCGCGCGAGCGCCAAGAGCGAATCGACGGCCGCGGGCGCGGTGATCGAGGAGTTGTCGAGCGCGCGGGCGACCGCGCCGGCGCCGAGCGGCGCGACGGCGAAATTCTCGAGCTCGAGGGGCGAGTCGGCGGAGACGAACGTGTCGATCGCGTGCACCCGCTTCGCCGTCGTGCCGAGCGCCGCGGCGGCCGCGGCGGCACCCTCGAGGCCGATCTCCTCGCGCACGCTGAAAATGAAAACGACCTGATGGCGCAGCTTGGCGCGGTCGAGGTGGCGCAGCGCGAGCAGCAGCGCCGCGCAGCCCACTCGGTCGTCGAACGACCGGCCCGTGACGCGCGTGCCGGCGAGGCGCACGAACTGCTTCGGCATCGTCACGGTGCTTCCTACCCGCACCCCCAGGGCTTCGACCGCCGGGCGGGATCCGGCGCCGACGTCGGCCAGGACGGCGGCGGGCTGGTGGCGTGTAAACCCCGAATCGCGCGGCAGAAAGATGCCCGGCACATCCCCGCGGTCGCC
>WNGC01002048.1_pt1 | contig 12325 bp, 8 predicted proteins | sample 5400051 | NCBI WGS metagenome assembly WNGC01 (sample SAMN13153368, study PRJNA577476) | soil metagenome | isolation source: 20 cm soil or saprolite under grassland replicate 2 | place: USA:California | collected 2016-06-15 | reverse complement strand
GATCAGGATGTGACGCACGTGCAGTGAGTCGCCCTTCGCCGCATCGACGCGGATCAGATGATAGCCGAAGCTCGACGGCGCCGGCTGGCTGAGCTCCCCCGGCGCAAGGCGGCGCAATGCCGCCAGGAATTGTGGATCGAAGCCGGTTTCCGTGCGCTTCACCCAGCCGAGATCGCCGCCGCGCGCGCCGGAGACCGAATCGGCCGACTCTTTCTTCGCCACGTCCTCGAACTTCGCCGCGCCGCGCACGATCTCCGCGCGCAGCCGGCGCGCGTTGGCGAGCGCGGCGGCCGTGTCGCTGGCGTCGGGAACCTTGGGCTGCGCGACGAAGCTGAGCCAGGCCGTCGCCGGACGCTTGAAGTCGTCCTTGTGGGCCGTGTAGTAGCGCTCCAGCTCGGCGTCGGACAGCGGGGCGAGCGAGTCGGGGATCTGCTCGGGACGGATGGCGAGTACCGCGACGGTGACCGATTCGTGCTGATCGCGCCAGATGCGCCACAACTTCGCGTCGGAGACGTACACGTCGGCCGTGAGGTACTCCTCCAGCTTGCGCTCCGGGAGGTATTCGCGGTACAGCGCCTCGATCTGGGCCCGGAACTCCTCGCTCGCGCTGCCCAGGTAGCGCTGCCACTTCGTGATGTCGAACTGACCGTTCGTCTGAAAGGTCGGGTCTTCCATGATCTGCCGCAGGATCTGCGGCGGCGGACTGCTCCGCGCCATCTGGCGGATCTCGTCGTCCGACACCTGGATGCCGAGCCGGCGGTATTCGCGCTCGAGCAGAATGCGCTGGATGAACTGGTCGGTGACCTGGTCCTGCAGCTGCTGCTCGTCTTCGCGACTCAGGCGCCCGCCGCCCCGCCGGCGCGATTCCTCGATCGCGTTCTGGAGCGCCGCCTGGAACTGGGTGGCGCGCACGATCTGGCCGTTGACCTTGAGGACGACGTCACGCCCGCCGCCGAGGATGTCGGTCACCTGGCCGTAGGCGAGCCAGCCGATGAACGTGACGGCCACGACGACGAACACCGGCTTATAGATCACGCGCATGGCGCGCATCATAGGACGTGACGCTCCGGGCCAGAGGGGACGGGAGGGGGCATAAGTCTAAGAACGACAACGAGGAAACTCAAGCGACGGGGACCGAATTCCGATTGACAGCGGCGCCGGCCGAACACTATCTTCGACCAATTCCCACAAGAACTTAGGCCGTGGTCTATACCAGCGAAATCGAAAAGCTCGAAAAGCGATGGGCCGAGAACCCGAAGGGCCGCAACTTCGCCCCCTTGGCGGACGCCTATCGTAAAGCAGGAGAACTAGATAGAGCCATCGAGCTGTGCAAGTCGGGGCTCGAGCGGCACCCCGATTACGTGAGCGCCCACATCGTCTATGGACGCTGCTTCCTCGACCTGAAGAACGACACCGCCGCGTCGCAAGTGTTCCGCAAGGTGCTCGACCTCGACCCCGAGAACGTGCTGGGGCTCAAGCTGCTCGCGGACATCGCGGAGCGCGGCGGGCGGTACGACGAAGCGACGGAATGGCTGTCGCGCCTGCTGATGGCGGATCCCATGAACGGCGACGCGGCCGAAGCGCTGACCCGGACCAAGGGGAAGGCGGCTCAGGCCAAACCCGTCCCATCCGCCGCTCCCCCCCCGGCCCCGACTCCCCCACCGGCCGTCCTCGTGCCCGAGCCGCCCGCGCCGAGCGGGCCTACCAGCGCTCCGATGCCGCGGCCGGAATTCGTCGTCGATCATACCTCTGAGGAACCGCTGTCACCACAGCTCGAGGTGACGCCGCCGACCGGGGACATCGAGACATTCGACGGCACGCTGGACTTCAACGCCGTGTCACACGACGCGGCGAAGGCCGAGGGGCTCGAGGTGCAGGAGGAAGTCGCCATCCAGCCGCAGGAGCTCGAGGTCGAGGGATTGGCCGAGACGCAGTACGAGAGCGGCACGTTCGCGGCTGCGGCGGATGCTCGCCCCGAGCCTGAGCCCGATCTGCCGACGGTAGACCTGCCGCTCATCATGCCGGAGGATGTGGCGCCGCCGCGGCCCCCGGCGGTTGCCTCCCCGTCCTCCCCCGCTACGCGCGCCGCTCTGCCCGAATGGCCCTCTCCGCTCGCACCTCCACCCGCACCTCCGCTTCCGCCCCCACCCCCGGCGGCCGCGCTGCCGCCCGCGGCGGTCGTGTTATCGGACGACGACGGGGCAGCGGACACGGCGGCGCTGTCGCGCGCCGAGCCCGTCGTCACCGAAACGATGGCGGACCTCTATCTGAAGCAGGGGCACCCGGAGGAGGCGCTGCGCGTGTATCAGGCCCTGCTGGCGCAGCGGCCGGACGACGCGCGGCTCCATGCGCGCATCGATGCCTTGACGCCCGGAAGGCAGCGGCGTGGTGGGGGCGCGGGGGGCCAGGGGGGCGGGACGGGTGAATCCGTCCCGACGTTCTTGAGGCGCATCCTGGCCGGCCGGCCCCAAGTGGCCGCGGAAGGAGCGGCGTCTTCGTTGGAGCGAGCGTTCGCCGTCGCGTCTCCTGAGCCCCCGCCGCAGCGGGACGACGCGACGCTCGGCGAGGCCGGCCGCCCCGGCGATGACACCATCTCCTTGGATCAGGTGTTCGGCGATGAGGAGTCGCGGGCGCCACCGCCTGCCGCGGAGCCGGTGGCCCCGCATCCCCCGAGCGGCGCGGCGCCGGCGGCGAGCTCGACGGGTGGCTTCTCGTTCGACCAGTTTTTCGGTGCGTCGGGAGCGCGGCCAGAGGATGCCGCGCCGCCCCCCGGGGGAGCGCCGCGCGGGGGAGGGGGGGCCCGGCCGTCGGGGGGAGGGCCGAAGCTGCGTGCGCCGCTCGAAGACGAGGGTGACCTCGACCAGTTTCAGGCCTGGCTGAAGGGCCTCAAGTCCTAGTGCACATCGCCGTGTTGAACGGCCCCAACCTCAATCTACTGGGCGACCGCGAGCCGGAGCTGTACGGCCGCGCGACACTGGCGGAGATCGAGACGCGCACGCGCGAGCACGCGCAGGCGCTCGGCGTGCAGGTGAGCTGGACGCAGACCAACCACGAGGGCGAACTGGTGGATGCGATCCAGGGGCTCAAGGGGCGGGCGGACGGAGCCGTGATCAACGCGGCGGCCTTCACCCACAGCAGCCTGGCGGTGCGGGACGCGCTTCTGGCCGTCCGGGTGCCGTTCGTGGAGGTGCACCTGTCGAACATCTTCGCCCGCGAACCTGAGCGGCGCCGCTCCGTGCTCGCCGACGTTGCGGTCGGCGTGGTGACGGGGTTCGGGGCCGAGAGCTACCGGCTGGGACTCGAGGGGCTGGTCGGCTATCTCGCGTCCCGCCATGCACGCTGATCCCCGGCGCCAGCGCCAGGAAGCGCTCGCGGGCGCGCTCTCCGCCGCGGCGCTCGATGGGCTGCTCGTCACGTCGCGCGCCAACATTCGCTACCTGACCGGGTTCAGCGGCTCGGCGGCGATCGTGGCGGTGACCCGCGGCGACGTGCTGCTCGTGACCGACTTTCGCTACGACGAGCAAGCCCGGGCCGAAGCGGGCGCCGTGGCCCGGGTCGAGGTCGAGAGCACCAGCGTGTGGGACCGGTTCTTCAAGGAGCTGGCCACGCTCGGGCCGCTCAGCGCGCTCGGGTACGAGGCGCACGCGCTCACGGTCCAGGATGCCGAGCGCTTCACGCAGGCCGGTCAGGCGTGGCACTGGACGGCGACCAAGGATCTGGTGGAGCGGCTGCGTGCCGCGAAGGGACCGGGCGAGGTGGCCGCGATCCGCAGCGCGGCCGAGCTGGCGGGCGCGGCGTTGCAGGACACGTTGCCGCACGTGCGGGTGGGGATGACGGAGCTCGAGGTCGCCGGCGAGCTCGAGGGGGCGCTGCGGCGGCTCGGCAGCGAGGGGCACCCGTTCTCCACGATCGTGGCATCGGGCCCGCGCACGGCGCTGCCGCACGCGCGCTCGAGCCACCGCACCGTCGCGAAGGGCGAGTGGCTGCTGCTCGACTTCGGCGCTCAGGTGGACGGCTATTGCGCCGACATCACGCGCACGCTCGTCGTGGGCGCGCGGGCGACGGAGCGGCAGCGTGCGCTGTACGAGCTGGTGGCGGAGGCGCAGCGGCGGGCGCGCGAGTGCGTCCACGCCGGGATGACCGGGCGCGACGCGGATGCGCTGGCGCGGGACGTGATCGCCGCACGCGGCTTCGGGGAGGCATTCGGTCACTCGCTCGGGCACGGGCTGGGGCTCGAAGTGCACGAGGCGCCGCGGCTGTCGAAGACGAACGCCGACCCACTGCCCGTCGGCGCAGTGGTGACGATCGAGCCGGGCGTCTATCTCGCCGGGCAGGGCGGTGTGCGGATCGAAGACGACGTGCATCTGTCGGCCACGGGACCGGTTCTGCTGTCGGACGGTCGTACGGAACTCCTCGAACTCGTGTAGATTTTGGGGTCTATGAACCTCGCCATCATCGCGCAGCTGGTTCAGATCTTGAAGGACGCCCCGGAGCTCGGGGCGATCGAGGTGCGCCGGGGGCTGTTCGGCCGGTGGTCGTCGATCCGGGTCACGAAAGTGGGCCACGGGGCCAACGCAGGGGGGGGCGGGGGGAGCGGGGGGGGCTCGCACCTCGTCGTGGCGCAGACGCCCGGAGGAACGCTCGTCCCGGGCAGCGCCACGGCGGCGCCGGCGGGGGCCGCCCCGGCGAAGGCGCAGCTCGTCGATATCAAGTCCCCGATGGTGGGGACCTTCTATTCCGCGCCCGAGCCGGGGGCGGGTCCCTATGTGAAGGTGGGGAGCCGCGTAGCCGCCGGGCAGGTCGTGTGCATCATCGAAGCGATGAAGATCATGAACGAGATCGAGGCCGAAGTCGCCGGGCTGGTGCGCGAGGTGTGCGTGGAGAACGCCCAGCCGGTCGAGTTTGGACAGCCTCTTTTCCGGGTGGACCCTCATGCCTGACGCTCCTGCAGCCACCGGCGCCACGTTCAACTTCAAGCAGGCCATCACGCAGATGGTCCAGCGCAACGCGTCCGACCTGCTGCTCAAGGTGGGCCGCCCGGCGACGGTCCGGGTGAACGGCGAGTTGCTGTCGCTCGACACCGCGCCGCTCAAACCGGAGGAGTTGAAATCGCTGGCCGAGCAGATCATGACGCCCCGGCAGGTCAAGGAGTTCGCCGAGCACAAGGAGGCGGACTTCGCGATCGGCGTGCCGGGCGTGGGCCGGTTCCGCACCAACGTCTACCAGCAGCGCGGCACCGTGGCGTTCGCGTTCCGCTCGATCCCGTACGAAGTGAAGACGATCCGGGACCTGAACCTGCCCCCGGTGCTCGAGGAGATCGCGATCAAGCCACGCGGGCTGGTGGTCGTGACCGGGGTGACGGGGTCGGGCAAATCGACTGCGCTGGCGGCGATGGTCAACCACATCAACTTGAGCCGGCGGGTCAATATCATCACCATCGAAGATCCGATCGAGTTCCTGCACCGCGACAACCTGGCGAACATCTCGCAGCGCGAGGTGGGGAACGACACGCTGTCGTTCAACGCCGCGCTGCGCCACGTGCTGCGCCAGGCGCCGGACGTCATCCTGATCGGCGAGATCCGCGACATGGAGACGCTCGACACGGCGCTCAAGGCGGCGGACACCGGGCACCTGGTGTTCTCCACGCTCCATACGACCGATTGCACGCAGACGATCAACCGCGTGATCTCGTTCTTCCCGCCGCACCAGCACGACGAAATCCGCCACCTCCTGTCGACCGCACTCGCGGCGGTGGTGTCGCTGCGGCTGGTTCCGAAGAAGGACGGCCAGGGGCGGGTGCCGGCGTCGGAGGTGCTGATCAACACGGCGGCGGTGCAGGACAACATCCGCGACATCACGAAGCAGCTCAACATTCCGGATCTGATCGCGCAAGGCTCGGTGCAATACGGGATGCAGAGCTTCGACCAGTCGCTGTTTCACTGGTACCAGGATGGAGTGATCAGCTACGAGAGCGCGATCTTTTACGCCACCAACCCGAGCGAGTTCGCGCTCAAGGTGTCGGGCGTCGAGTCCGGGCAGAGCCGGGCGTTCGGCGGCTCCACGGCCGCTGCCGGTCAGCGCGGCGACCTCGCGCCCTGATGTTCAAGAAGGTGCTGGTCGCCAACCGCGGGGAGATCGCCCTGCGGGTGATCCGTGCGTGCAAGGAGCTGGGCATCGAGGCCGTGGCCGTCTATTCCGAGGCCGACCGCGAGTGCCTGCACACGCGCTTCGCCGACGACGACGTGTGCATCGGGAGGGCGCCGTCGCGCGACAGCTATCTCAACATTCCCCGCATCATCGCGGCGGCCGAGATCACCGGCGCCGACGCCATCCATCCCGGGTACGGGTTTCTCGCCGAAAACGCCGAATTCGCCGACATCGTCAAGGCGTCGAACATCACGTTCATCGGGCCGAGCGGCGACCAGATCCGCCAGATGGGCGACAAGGCGGCCGCGCGCAAGCTGGCACAGAAGCTCAAGGTGCCCACCGTGCCGGGCTCGCCGGGGCCGCTCGAGGACGCGGACGCGGGACTCAAGCTCGCCGAGAAGCTCGGCTTCCCGGTGATCATCAAGGCGGCGGCGGGCGGCGGCGGCAAGGGGATGCGCGTCGCCGCCGACGGAGAGTCGTTCGGCCAGGCGTTCAGCCTCGCGCGCCAGGAGGCACTCGCCGCGTTCGGATCGGACGAAGTGTACCTCGAGAAATACCTCGCGCGGCCGCGGCACGTGGAGATTCAGATCATGGGCGACACCCAGGGCCGCATCATGCACCTGTGCGAGCGGGACTGCTCGGTGCAGCGGCGCCATCAAAAGTTGATCGAGGAGGCGCCGAGCCCCGCGGTGGACCAGACGCTGCGCCAGGACATCGGGGACGCGGCAGTCCGGCTGGCCCAGGAGATCGGCTACGTGGGGGCGGGGACGATCGAGTTCCTGCTCGACGAGGACGGCGCATTCTACTTCATGGAAATGAACACGCGGATCCAGGTGGAGCACCCGGTGACGGAGATGTGCACGAACTTCGATCTCGTGAAAGAACAGATCCGGGTCGCGGCGGGGGACCCGCTCTCGTTCGTCATGAACGGGCACCGCCTGCGGGGACACGCCATCGAGTGCCGCGTGAACGCGGAAGACCCGGCGCGCAATTTTCAGCCGAGCCCCGGCACCATCACCGCGTACCATCCGCCGGGAGGGCCCGGTGTGCGGGTCGACACGCACATCTACGACGGCTACACGGTGCCGCCGTATTACGACTCTCTGTTGGCGAAGGTGATCGTGCACGGCAATACGCGCGCCGAAGCGCTGGCGCGCATGCGCCAGGCGTTGGACTCGTTTATCATTGAGGGCGTGACCACGACCATCCCCTTTCTCAGTCGGGTCATGCGCCACGCCGATTTCGTGGCGGGCCGCGTGGATACCAAGTTCCTCGAGCGTGAGCCGCAGCTGCTCCAGCCCGCATGAAGATCGACGTCTACTTCACCCCCCTCGGCCTGGGCGCGGGCGATCTGGGCGGCCGGGCCATCATCGTGATCGACGTGCTGCGGGCGACCACGACGATCGTGACCGCCCTGGCCAACGGGGCCAAGGCCGTGATTCCCGCCGCCACGTCCGAGGAAGCGGTGCGGCTCGCCTCGCACCTCGAGAAGGACGGCGTGCTGCTCGCGGGGGAGCGGCGCAGCGTCAAGATCGACGGCTTCGCGCTCGGTAACTCCCCGCGGGAGATGACACCCGCCGCCGTGGCCGGGAAGACGATCGTGCTCGCCACGACCAACGGCACGCCGGCGCTGGTAGCGGCGCAGGGGGGCGAGCCCGTGTTGGTCGGCGCGCCGGCCAACTTCCGCGCGCTGGGCGAGCAGGCCCGCCAGCTGCTCGCGGCCCGGGGCGACCTGGTGGTCATCTGCGCCGGCCGGGAGAAGCAGTTCGCCATCGAGGACGCCTACACCGCCGGCCGCCTCGTGAAAGCCGCGAAGAAGGGGATCCGCCAGGTGGCCCTCAACGACGCGGCCCGGGCGGCGCTCGTCCTGACCGAGCAGTTCGCCAGCTGGAAAGAAGCGCTCGAGGACTCGGAAGCCGCCCTCCAGCTCGCCGAGGCGGACCTCGTGGAGGACGTGACATTCGCTGCCAAGGCGGATCGCTTCGGCGTGGTCCCAACGTACGCGAACCGCCGCATCACATGACGCAGAAGGCCCGCCAGGAGCTCGTGGGGATCGGCGCCCTGGTCGTGGGCTTGTTCCTCGGGTTGACCCTGCTCCGCCTGCCCATCACGGGGAGCTGGGGTGAGCGGATCGGCTCCCTGCTGTGGCGCCTGTTCGGCGCGGGCTCGAGCCTCCTGCCCCTGCTCGGCATCGGGTGGGCGCTGGCGGCGTTCCAGCGGCTCGGGACCCTGTCCGCGCCCCGCGCGGCGGCGCTGGGCGGCGGGCTCGTCGTGCTCCTCCCCTACGGGATCGGTACCGTCACCGGAGCCGGCTTCGCGCCCGACTATCGGACGTGGGGCCCCACCGCGAAGCTCGTGGGCCTGTTGCCCGGAGCGCTCGCCCACGGCGTGCACCAGGCGGTTGGCACGGCGGGGGGGGTGCTGGTCGGGCTGTTCGCCCTCTCTGCCCTCGGCCTGCTGACCGTGGGGTGGCATCCGCTGGTCGTGTTGAGAACGCGGGAAAAGGCCGGTGAAAAGGCCGGTGCGAAGGCCGGGGAAGAGGGAAGGGTGAAGGGCGAAAAGCGGCCCTTCCCCCCTCCCCCTCCCCCTCCCCCGAAGTCCACGAAGACCAAGACGCCACCTTCGATCCGACCGGCCCTGGTCCCGAAAGGTGTCCTGATCCCTCCCATCGACTTGCTGAATCCCGCGCCCGCCGAGGACGGCGAGGCTGGGCTGGCGCAGATCGAGCAAATGGGACGGAAGCTGATCGAGACGTTGCAGACGTTCCGGGTCGAGGGCTCGATCGCCGGACGGACGGTCGGCCCGGTCGTCACGCAGTACGAAGTCGCGCCCGGTTCCGGCGTCAAGGTTGGGCGGATCGCGGCCCTGGCCGACGACCTGGCGCTCGCGATGCGGGCTCCGTCGCTGCGCATCGTGGCGCCGATTCCCGGGAAGGCCGCGGTAGGCATCGAGGTGCCCAACCCGATGCCCCGGATGGTGCACGTGCGCGAGCTGATCGAGGGCGACGAGTACCGTCGCCCGACCCGGGCGCTGTCGATCGCTCTGGGAAAAAACCTCGAGGGCGAGGCGGTGGTGGCCGACCTCGCGAAGATGCCGCACTTGCTCATCGCGGGTGTCACGGGATCAGGAAAGTCGGTGTGCATCAACACCATCATCACGAGCCTGATCTACACGCACCCCCCCGACCGGCTGCGCCTCCTGATGGTGGACCCGAAGATGGTTGAGCTCTCGATGTATGCATCCCTGCCGCACCTCGGCCACGACGTGGTCACCAGCAATCGCCGAGCCGCGAGCGTGCTCAACTGGGCCGTGAAGGAGATGGAGCGCCGCTACCGACTCCTCCATGCGAACCACGCGCGCAACATCATCGACTTCAACCACAAGGTGGAGCAGAAGAGGCCACTCAAGGGACCGAGCGCGATGCTGGGGGACCAGGCGGGGCCGCAAAAGGAGCTCCCCTTCGACGCCGAGTATACGGGCGGCATCCTCCCCTACGTCGTGCTCATCGTCGATGAGCTCGCGGATCTGATGCTGACGGTACAGCGGGAGGTCGAGACGCCGCTCGCCACGCTCGCCCAAAAGGCGCGCGCGATCGGGATCCACCTCGTGCTCGCGACCCAGCGGCCCTCAGTCAACGTCATCACCGGGCTCATCAAGGCCAACTTCCCCTGCCGCATCGCCTTCCGCGTATCGGCGAAGGTGGACAGTCGCACCATCCTCGACCAGAACGGTGCAGAGACCTTGTTAGGAAACGGCGACATGCTCTTCCTCCCACCGGGCAAGAGCGATTTGTTGCGCGTTCAAGGTGCGTTCATCTCCACCGACGAGACCGAGCGCCTGATGGAGTGGTATCGCACCCACCGGACGGAGGCGGCGGAACGGACCAAACAGCAAATCACGGAGCAAATCACGGCGATCGAAGAGGCCAAGGAGCGGGGCGAGGACGCCGTCGATGGCGGGGAGCCTGGGACCGGAGAGCGCGACTCGCTGTTCCGCCAGGCCGCCGAGGTCTGCATCCAGAACCAGATCGGCTCGACGTCGCTGCTGCAACGGCGCATGAGCATCGGCTATGGCCGGGCAGCCCGCATCATCGACCAGCTGGAGCTGGCCGGGATCCTCGGGCCGGCCAACGGCAGCAAGCCGCGCGACGTCCTCATCGGGCTCGACGAATTGGACGAGATCTCCGGCGACTGACGCGTTTCAGCGTGGCACGAAGTCCACAGTCCGCTCGCACAAACCCCTAAAACCGAAAAAACACCAAACTTGCGGAGCAGCGGCGGCCCATTTACTATGTGCTCCGTCGCGCCTGTGCTGCAGGTGGAGCGTGGGCGCAACCAGAGCGTGTTGTTGTGACACAGCCCTGGTTCCGGGGGATCGTCCCCCAAGGCACAGCCAGTTTGGACGCTGCTCAGAGCAAACCCGTCTAAAGACGGCGACGCAGAGCTACGGGGCTTCGGCGTGACTGCCATGCCCGCCGGGCCGCCAGCGAATCGACCAACGGTCGATGCTGGCGGCCTTTTCGTGCTTAGGCATCTGGCCGGAGAGAGCGAGCTATGCCGTTCACGTTCAAGCTGTCCCAGCGCCTGGCGCGGATACGAAGCGCCGCCCTGCTCCTCGCGACCGCGGCGCTGGCCGCGTGCGAGAAGCCTATCGGCCTCACCGATCCAGCAGGTACGCTCTCGCGCCTCGTTGTTTCTCCCAAAGTCCTGACCCTTCGACCCAACCAGACCGCCGACTTCATGGCGGTCGGCCTCACGAGCACCGGCGACACCGCCCCCGTGGCTGTGGACTGGAGCGCCAGCGGCGGCAGGATTACCGCGATGAGCTCGATCGGCGGCCGGCACTATGGGCATTACACGGCCACCGCGGACACCGGTACGGTGAAGGTCGTCGCCAAGGGGAACCAGGCCGCAGTCGTCGACACGGCCGTAGTGCGCGTGACCCCGGTACCCGTGACGACCGTGACCGTCGCCCCAGCCTCGGCGGGCGTGCTGGTGGGCCAGCTGCTGCAGCTCTCGGCCACTACGGCGGACTCTGCCGGCAACGTGCTGAGCGGTCGCACCGTCACGTGGGCGAGTAGCAACAGCTTGGTCGCCACGGTGACCAGCACGGGGCTCTTGACCGGCCTGGCCACGGGCACGACGACGATCACGGCGACGAGTGAGGGGGCGAGAGGCACGGCGGCCGTCGCCGTCACGGTCGCCCCCGTCGCCACAGTGACCGTGAGCCCGGGCGCGCCAGGCGTGGCCATCGGCGGCACGGCGCAGCTGACGGCTGTGCTGCGGGACGCCAATGGGAATCCGCTCAGCGGGCGCACGGTGAGCTGGGCGACGACCGACGGCGGCGTGGCTACCGTGTCGGCGACCGGTCTCGTCACGGGCGTTACGGTGGGCAGCGCGACGATCACGGCGACGAGCGAGGGGAAGAACGGCACGGCGACGGTGACGGTGACGGCAGTGGCCGTCCCGGTGGCTTCCGTTGCGGTGAACCCGCCGACCCCGAGTGTGGCGGTCGGCGGCACGGTCCAGTTGACGGCGACGCCACAGGACTCGGCTGGGAACTCGCTGCCGGGTCGGACCGTCACGTGGGCGTCGAGCGCCGGCGGGGTGGCGAGCGTTTCGACGACCGGTCTCGTCACGGGCGTTGCCGTGGGGAGCGCCACGATCACGGCGACGAGCGAAGGGCAGAACGGCACGGCGACGGTGACGGTGACGCCTGTTCCCGTCGCGTCGGTCAGCGTGGCCCCTGCGGCGCCGACGCTGCCCGTCGGCGCCACGGTGCAGCTCACGGCGACGCCCAAGGACGCGAGCGGGACGGCGCTCAGCGGGCGGAGCATCAGCTGGGCGACGAACAACGCCAGCGTGGCCACGGTCTCGACGGGCGGGCTCGTGACGGGCGCGGCCGCCGGGACGGCGACGATCACGGCGACGAGTGAAGGGAAGAGTGGCACGGCGAGCGTGACGGTTACGACGCCGGCGCCGCCCCCCCCGGCTCCCCCGCCCCCGCCGCCCCCACCCACGACGGGGTCGTGCCTGTTGCAGAGCGGGTCGCTCATCACCCTCTCGGGGATGCAGACGAGCCCGTACCAGAACACCGGCGCCGCGAGCGGCACGAAGTTCGACGCCACGGCGGCGCAGTGGCTCTTGAACACGCCTGACGTGTGGGGCTTCATCGGCTC
>WNGC01002046.1_pt1 | contig 12332 bp, 10 predicted proteins | sample 5400051 | NCBI WGS metagenome assembly WNGC01 (sample SAMN13153368, study PRJNA577476) | soil metagenome | isolation source: 20 cm soil or saprolite under grassland replicate 2 | place: USA:California | collected 2016-06-15 | reverse complement strand
AAAGAAACCCGATCGCCGTCAGGGAGGTGTGTTCATCGCGCAGCCAGTAGCCGAACGTATTGCCAACCAGAAAAAAGGGAAGGCCTGAAGAAAACCCGAGCAACAACATCGCCAGCGTTTTGGGCCGCAGGTAATCGGCGAGCCGGTGCTTGTGCGGACTCACGCCTTCATTGTCTACCGGAGCCTCACGAGACTCAACCTTCCGTTGTCCATCCTGACACTCTACCCAGTGTCACCAATCATTCTGAACGAGCACACCCTCCGACAGCGCGGTCGGGGGTTTGACCGCGGCGATAGGCGGCAAGCATTCCGGCAGGAATAGCGATCGCAGCGCAAACAACCAGTGCGAGGAATGCAAGTTGAAGAGTCGCGGGGTATCGTTCAAATATTATTTGGCGAACCGGCGCTTGGAACTTGAAGGATTGCCCAAGATCCCCGCGCCCGAGTTGCCCACAAGTAGTGTCCATACTGCGTGCGCAGTGGTAGTTCCAATCCCAGTGCATGACGAAATTGAGTGAGCTGCCCTGGGGCCGCTCCCTCGTCCAGCATCTCCTCGACGGGATCGCCCGGGACGATGTGAATCATCAGAAAGACGAGCGTGAGAACGAGCCACAGCGCCGGCAGCGTGAGGAGAAATCGTTTGAAGAGGTAGCGCACCATTTGGCGTGAATGACTTATGAATTCTCCCGTGCGGCTTTCGAATCCCTGGCCGGTTGCAGCACTGCCTCCGGAGACCCTTGCGTCCTGCTCTCGTTCTCAGTTGGACGAACGCGCTGAATCTTTACCCGCGCAACGCGCTTCCCGTCCATTTCCACGACCGAGAAGCGAAAGTTGCCATACTCAAAGCTTTCTCCGCCCTTTGGAATGAAACCTAATTGGTCGAGGACGAAACCACCCACGGTCGCGTAAGCCGGGTCGTCCGGCAAGCTGATGTTGTATTGCGTGTTCAGGTCGCGCACATTCAAGGCGGCATCAAAAATCAGCGCGCCATCCGCGAGCGTGAGCGGCCGCTCGACAACGTCAAACTCGTCGTGAATCTCTCCCACCATTTGTTCGAGGATGTCTTCCATGGTCACCAACCCGAGGATGCTGCCAAATTCGTCCACCACCAGGGCCATGCCGACGTGATGGGTGCGCAACTCGAGAAGCAGTTCGTTGGCGGGCTTGGTCTCGGGCACGATGAGCACTTCACGCAAAACGCGTCGCAAATCGAAAGGTGGCGGTGATAGGTTTTCTTCGAAGCGGCGTTCGCGATCGAGAAGGATCCATATCATGTCCTTGATATGCACGAAGCCGAGGATGTGGTCTGCCGTGCCACGGTAAACGGGGACCCGCGAACGCTGCGTTGTTGCGAAAACTCGCATCACATCGTCCAGGCTGGATTCCACGGGAAGCGCGTGTATGTCCGGCCGCGGCACCATGATCTCCCGCACCTGGATCTGCGCGAGTTCCATGGCGCTCAGAATGAATTTTTCTTCGCCGGGCGCTATCAATCCGCGTTCGCGGGCCTGCTGAATTTGGATTTGGAGCTCTTCGGTCGAATGCGCAACACCATGAACCTGTGCTGAAGTAACTCCCAAAGCCTTTACAATCGCACCTGATATCCCATCGAGCAAATGAATCGCCCAGTGAAAAGTGTTCAGGAACCAACGGAATGGCAAGGCAACCAGCAATGCCACGCGCTCGGCACGCGCTAGACTAAGTGTCTTGGGAACCAATTCCCCGATTACGACGTGCAAAGCGCTCAACAGGGCGAATGCGCATGCCAGCGCGATGGCATGTGCGAACAGTGCGGTGTGCACTCCCAAACCTCTGGGCCAGATGGCCTGAATCATTTTCGCAAACGTCGCTTCGCCAAGCGCGCCAATCGCCAAGCTGGTGAGGGTAATACCCAGCTGCACGCCTGAAACGACGCGATGCAAATCCCCGAGGAGTGCTTCAACCACGCGCGCCCGGGCATTCCCCTTCGCCACCAACTGCCGGACGCGTGACAACCGCACTGCAACGAGGGAAAACTCCGTCGCTGCAAAGAAGCCATTCAGTGCAATCAAAGCCAGGACGCCAATCAGGCGCACTGCCAACATAGGCGGATTCTTTCTCCCTGCGGCATTGTAGCAGCATGGTGTTCGCCACATGCGTGTTCGTTCGGAATGATCACTAACGCTCGGTTGTAGACCCGCAGCGCCTCCTCTACACTCAAGTTTTGCCTAAGGCGCGTGGGAGCGAATTTGCGAACCATTCTTCGGATCTTCTACTGGATCTTTGCCGTTCTTGTGATTGCGACCGGCGCCTCAGCCTGGTGGTATATCTACCGACCGCTGCCGCAGATTGACGGCAGCGTTTCCCTGCCCGGTCTCGAGCACGAGGTTACCGTCGAACGTGACCTCTGGGGCGTCCCGCACATCCGTGCCGCATCGGTGGAAGACCTCGCGGAGGCCCAGGGCTACGTCGTGGCGCAGGACCGCCTCTGGCAAATGGATTTGCTTCGCCGTGCTGCCCGCGGGCAACTCTCTGAAATTCTGGGCCCTAAGACGCTTCTCATCGACAAGGAGTTTCGAACGAACGGCTTGGCTCGCGCCGCAGAGCGTGACGCCACGCTTCTCGATCCCGAATCTCGCAAGATGATGGAAGCGTATGCCCGCGGCGTGAACCAATTCATCGAGCAGCACAAAAAGAATCTCCCGCTGGAATTTTCACTGCTGCGCTACGAGCCCAGGCCCTGGCAGCTCTCCGACACCCTAACTATTTCCGGTTATATGTATCGAACTCTAACGGACACCTGGGAAAGGGAATTGAATCGCGCCAAAGTCGCGGAACGCGCCGGCACAGATCGCGCAAAGGATCTCTTCTTTGTAGAAGCAGCGATGGACCATTTCGTCGTCGGTGATCCCAAGGTGATTGATGATGGCTCGCAACGTTCCGCGGTCGGCGCCGACGATGAAGATGATGACGACGACATGCAGCCGGATACCGTGCTGAAAGCTGGCCGCGGGGCTTCGAACGGCATTCTGACGCGGGAGAGCGATCCCGACCTTACCACCGCTCTCTCGCAGTCCATTCAAGAATTTCTCCAGGAATCAAAAAACGAGATTCGCCAGGGCCTCGGCAGCAACAACTGGGTCGTGAGTGGCGCACACACCGCCACCGGAAAGCCCTTGCTTGCCAATGACACTCATCTCGAGCTCTCTATTCCATCAATCTGGTACGAAATTCATCTCACCGCGCCCGGCTGGAACGTCAAAGGCTTCACCCTGCCCGGAGCGCCGATGATCATCATCGGCCACAACGATCGCATCGCCTGGGGCCTCACCAATAACGGCGCCGACGTTCAGGACCTTTACGTCGAGACGTTCAATCCAGCTTCGCCGGATGCGTATCGAGTAAAGGGCGCGTGGGCAAAGGCGCAAATCATCGACGAAACTATTCTCATCAAAGGCCAGCCGGATGAACACCTGAAGATTACCGTGACGCGACACGGCCCCGTCGTTCATCGCGAGGGAGACAAGGCCTACGCACTGCGCTGGACCGCCACGGAACCCGGTGGGCTCGCCAATAGCTACAACGGTCTGGGCAAAGCGCACAACTGGAAAGAATTCCGCGAATCCATGAAGCGCGTGTGGGGCCCGGGCCAGAACGCGGTCTATGCGGATGTCGAGGGCAATATCGGATACGTGATGGCCGCGCGAGTGCCCATTCGAAAGAAGGGACACGGCGAAGTGCCCGTCCCGGGAGACACAGACGACTACGAATGGACTGGCTATATTCCCTTCGACCAGCTCCCCCAGGCTTTGAATCCCGCGAGCGGCCTAATCGCCACTGCCAATGCGCGCGTGGTCGGGCCAGATTACAAGCCTTACCTAACCGACCGTTGGGGCGATCCCTACCGCACCGCCCGCATCTACGATCTACTGCACGACCGGCATGATTTACGTCCTGAAGACATGTTGAAAGTTCAGACTGACACATACAGCTACCCCCACGTCTTCCTCGCCGATCAATTGTTGGCCGCTGCGAAGACGGTGAGTCCACACGACCCACGCGCCAAAAAACTGATCGATGGCTTGAAGGATTGGAATGGAATTGCGGATGCCGACTCGCCGGAAGTCTCCTTCTTGCACGCCGCGCGTCGGGCAGCCATCGATCTCCTGCTCGAGCCATTCCTGGGGAAAGACACGAATCTCTATGGGTGGCGGAGCATGACATTTCTCCAAAAGATTTTGACCGGCCGGCCGGCAAAATGGCTGCCTTCTGCCTACAAGAACTATGACGAGTTGCTGGTGGCCGCCGCGGACCGCGCCGTCGACAGTCTGGCCAATCAAAGCAAGAGCCAGCGCGTCGAGGATTGGGCCTGGAGACGCTTCAATACGCTCGACATGTTTCATCCGCTTGGCCACGAAGGACTGTTGAAACGCTTCCTTAGCATCACCGATAAGCCGCAGTCCGGAACGGAGGACAGCGTACGCGCGGCCAGAAAGACTCACGGCCCCGCGATGCGTTTCGTGGCAAACCCCTGGAACTGGGATGAATCCATTCTGCTGATTACTGCCGGTCAATCCGGCCAGCCGGGCAGCAGCCATTACTCCGATCAGTTTTCGCTTTGGTACGAAGGCAAGCCTATCTTTGGGTCGTTCAGTGACGCTGCCGAGGCGAAAGAGCGAAAACATACCCTCACGCTCAAACCAGCTGCTTGATCCCGTCCAGCCCTTATGCCTGAACTCCCGGAAGTGGAAGCGGTCGTTCGCACGCTCCGTCCCCTCGCCCAGGGTCGGCGAATCCGTTGCGTCCACGTCTTTCACCCTATCGCCACGAAGCCGCAATCCGCTTCACGCGTCGCCCTTCAAGCCCAAGGTCGCCGCATTCGCATCGTCGATCGCAGAGGCAAGTATGTGCTTCTCGTCTTGGACCGCGGGCTACTGACAATGCATTTTCGCCTCGATGGGCAGCTCCTATGGTTTTCCAATCACAGAGAACTTCTGAAACTTGCCAACCAGGCTGAAAACGGTGTTCACGTGGATGTTGCTTTCGAACTGGACAAGGGTGTCCTCGGATTCGCTGATCGCCGCCACTTCGGTCGTGTTCACGTCTGGGAATCCGCCGATGATTCCCCTGGGCTCCGCGTGCTGGGCATCGACCCCCTCTCGCGAGATTTCACCTCCAGCCGCTTTACCCAATTGCTCGCTGGTTCAAAGCGCTCCTTGAAGGATTTCTTGCTGGATCAAACGCGCGTCGCCGGTATTGGCAATATCTACTCTTGCGAATCGCTCTGCCACGCTCGTCTCGACCCTCGCCGCCACGCCAACACCTTGAAACCGCAGGAAGCGCGCCGCCTGCACAAAGCAATTGTGTCCGTTCTCGCGCGTGCCTTAGAATGCTGTCTGCACCCGGCGCCCGATTTTCGCGACCCGGATTGGTGGTTCCAGGGGTTGGAAAATATTCTTCGCGCCTATGGCCGCGAGGGAAAACCGTGCCGCCGCTGCGGTCAGCCGATCCGGCGCGTTGCGCAGGGCGGCCGGTCAACTTACTGGTGCGGGCGCTGTCAGCAATAGGCGCCTTTAAAGGATACGGGCCGATCGCGTGAATTCACCTGCTCCCAAGAAACCCGAACTGGCGAAAAAGCCCGACTTTGAGCGCTCGCTTGCCCGCCTTGAGGAAGTCGTCCGCGGCCTCGAAAGCCCGCAACTCTCTTTGGACGACGCCATGAAGCTGTTCGAAGAGGGCGTCGCCCTTTCACGCGAGTGCCAGAAACAACTGGAAGAGGCAGAGGGGCGAGTGGAAATCCTCCTGAAGAAAACCGATGGCAAGCTTGCCGCCGAGCCGTTCGATCCCGAGCGGGAGGCCGAATCGTGACGCGCCACGGCAGCCCGCTGCGCTCCAATTCCCTGCAGCAATGAAACTTCCCCCATTCATCGAAGAAGACCGCCTGACCGTCGATGCCGCTCTCGAGCGGCTCCTGCCGGCCGAAACCGCACCACCCTCTTCCATCCATACGGCAATGCGTTACAGCGTCTTCGCCGGTGGAAAGCGAATCCGCCCCATCCTCTGTCTTGAGACGGCGCGCATCTTCGCCGGCGATGTCAACCCCGCGCTTCATCCCGCTTGCGCCATCGAATTCATCCACACCTATTCCTTGATCCACGATGATTTGCCGGCGCTGGACAACGATGACCTCCGCCGCGGCAAACCGACTTGCCACAAGAAATTCGGCGAAGCCATCGCCATCCTCGCTGGCGACGCCCTCTTAACGCTGGCCTTCGAAACCATCGGTGCAACTCCCGCCGCCGCGGAGCGCCGCGCTGCCATCCTCACAGAAGTTGCATCTGCCGCCGGCACCATCAATGGAATGGTCGGCGGCCAGGTAGCCGACATCGAAGCCGAAGGCAAACCCATCGATCCGCAAATGCTGGAGTACATTCATCGTTCGAAAACCGCCGCCCTGATTCGTGCTTCCATCACAGCCGGTGCCTTGTGCGCAGGCACCAGCTCTGAAGATGTCGCGCGCCTGCGGCGATTCGGCGAGGCCATCGGCTGGGCTTTTCAGGTCACGGACGACATCCTTGACGTCGAGGAGTCCTCTGCCGCGCTTGGCAAAACCGCGGGAAAGGACATGGCGCAACAAAAAGCAACCTATCCGGCAGTTTACGGCCTGGAGCGCTCTCACCAGATTGCCAATGACCTCGCCACCAATGCCATTGCTGAACTCGCGCCATACACCGGCCGCGCCGCGCGCCTCCGTGAGATCGCGGAATTCCTCGTGCTTCGCCGCGCTTGACCGTTCGAACGCCTTATGAAACCAAAGGCTAGCCGCAAACGCCTCGATCTTCTTCTCGTCGAGCGAGGCTGCGCCGGCTCTCCTCAGAAAGCCATGGCTATGATCCTCGCTGGTGAAGTTCAGGTGGACGGCCAACGAGTGGAAAAGGCAGGTATGCCCGTCGCGGAAGACGCGCGCATCGAAATCATCAGTCGGCTGCAGAAGTTCGTCAGCCGCGGTGGAACGAAACTCGAAGGCGCGCTGGAAGACTTTGCGATTGAGGCGGTCGGGTGCGTTTGCTTGGATATCGGCGCTTCTAACGGCGGCTTCACGGATTGCCTGCTCCAGTGCGGCGCAGTGCGCGTCTACGCTGTCGATGTTAACGTGGAACAGCTTGACTGGAAGCTGCGGCAGAATCCTCGCGTCATTCCGATCGCGCGAAATGCGCGCGAACTCCGCATGGATGACCTTCCGGAAAGCGTCGACATCGTCGTGATTGATGTTTCTTTCATCTCCGTCCGGAAACTAATCGCGCCCGCAATGGCGACGGCAAAACCCCGCGCCGACTTTCTCATCCTCATCAAGCCGCAATTCGAATTGCGCCGCGAGGAAATTGGCTCCGGCGGAATCGTTAGAGACCAAAAGCTCCACGATAAGGCGATCCTGTCCGTTCGCGAATGCGTTGCATCCGTTGGTCTGGAATACTTCGGAGTCCGCCCAAGTCATCTCCTGGGGGCCGAAGGCAATCAGGAGTATTTTCTCCACGCACGCAAAAAGACCCTGGAGTAGAATCGCAGAAGCACATGCGCCCCGGACAAACTTTTCAAACTATCGGCATCATCTCCCGCCCACGCCGTTCGAACCTGGCCATTGTTGTTCCGCCATTGCTGAAGTGGCTTGAAGCGCACGGCATAAAAACTCTCATTGACGAAGAGACGGCTCATTGTTTGCCGGACGGTTCGAAAGGTGAGACTCGCCAGCGCGTGGCGGACGTTTCGCAACTTCTGCTCGTGCTTGGGGGTGACGGCACCATGCTGGCTGCCGCGCGTTTGGCCGCCCCGCGCGGGATTCCCATCCTGCCCGTCAATATGGGCAGTCTGGGCTTCCTTACCAGCTTCACTCTGGAAGAGCTGCACCCGGCCCTTGACGACACGCTGGAGGGCCGTTTTTCGCTGAGCGAACGCGTCATGATCGGCGTCGAGCTCGATCGCGCGGGCAAAGTGATCGATAGTCAGCGCGTTCTGAACGAAGTGGTGATCAATAAAGGCGCGCTCGCCCGCATGATCGAGCTTGAGCTCATCATTGACGGCGATTTTGTCTGCCGCTACCGCGCCGACGGCCTGATCGTCGCCAGCCCCACCGGCTCTACCGCCTATTCCCTCTCTGCCGGCGGCCCCATCGTGCATCCCGCCGTGGAATCCTTTGTGATCACTCCCATCTGCCCGCACACCCTGAGTGACCGCCCACTTGTGGTCCGCGACTCCTCTTTTATCGAGATGACCCTCTCCGGGAACACCGAGTCCGTTTTTCTGACCCTCGATGGCCAGCGCGGTATCCCGTTGCAACCAACGGATCTTGTCCGCATTTCCCGCGCGAAAGAACTGCTGAAGCTCATCCAGCCGCCAAAGAAATCGTATTTTGAGATTTTGCGCAGCAAGCTGAAATGGGGCGAAGTATAACCCTTCGGCTGCGCCGCAATCTTCGATGCAGGCAAAACTAGCCGAGAACATCTGTGCGCAGCAAATCGTTCTGAGTTTCGCGCCGGCGAATCAGCCGAAAGCGCTTGCCCTCGACCAAAACTTCAGCGGGACGGCATCGCGCATTATAATTTGATGCCTGCGACATTCCATACGCCCCCGCAACCCAAATCGCGAGCAGGTCGCCGGCCTGCACTTCACCGAGCGGCCAATCCCGCAAAAAGCAATCGCCCGTTTCGCAAACCGGCCCGACAATATCCGCACGTTTGCGGCTGGCGTCCTTTTCCCTCCCCTCCCGCATAACTTTCGTAATCGGGTGGATCGCCCCGTAAAGAGCCGGCCGCATCAGGTCGTTCATCGCCGAGTCTACAACCACAAACGTCTTTCCACGGTTCGTTTTCGTGTACACAACGCGCGTCAAGAGAACACCGGCCGGAGCGATGATCGAACGCCCAGGCTCCAGCAAAAGGTGCAAGTCAAGTTTGCGCACTATTTGTGAAACCAGCCGCGCGTACTCCCTCCGTGTCGGCGGCTTCTGGTCCGAATATCTCACCCCAAGCCCGCCCCCGACATCCAGGTACCGCAGATCGATTTGCGCGCGCCGCAGCTCTCCGGCAAATCCAGCCAGCCGCCCCAATGCCCGGCGAAATGGAACGAGAGTTGTAATCTGCGAGCCGATATGCGCGCTGATTCCCCGCCAGCGGATCCATTTCGAATCCCGGTGCGCAAGGTAAAGGCGTTTTGCCTCATTCCAGTCCAAGCCAAATTTGTGTTCGTGACGTCCGGTTGCAATGTGCGGATGGCCGCCGGCTTGCACATCGGGATTCACGCGAATCGCCGCCGCAGGCGGCCTGCCTCCCCGTACGGCCAGTCGCGCCGCCTCCTCCACCAAGATGTCGAGTTCCGCTTGGGATTCGGCATTGAAAAGCAGAATTCCCGCGTGTCCGCTTCGCCCACGAGTTCGATAGTTCAGCGCTTCACGAATCTCGTACCGATCCTTGCCGACGCCGGAGAAAACGATGCGCTCCCCGCGCACGCCGATGCGCTGCAAGTGGTGGAGTTCCCCGCCCGATACAATGTCAAAACCGCTTCCTAGTTTGGCAAGTTGATCCAGAATCGACAGGTTCCCGTTGGACTTTACGGCAAAACACAAAGTGTGCGGCAGCGCGCCAAGCCCGCTGTGAAGTTCCTCATAGGCATCTTTAATTGCGGCTCGGCTATATACATAGGTTGGCGTACCATACTTCCTGGCAACGAATTCCAGCGGCACTCTTTCGCACACCACTTCTTCGCCGCTCGCGCTCCGCGCACCACACTTCTCCCACGCGAAGTGCGGCGTGAAAGTAGCCGGATCCACATATTTAAACTTGCGTGAAGATGCGTTGCTCGAATGGCTCATCGGACTTTGGCGACCACCAGCGTCCGGTCATCCGAAAGCGGAGCGCTTTGCGTGAACCAATCCACTTCGCGCAGAATCACGTCGGCAATATCCGTCGCGGACGCTTCATGGTGCTGTTCGATCAGCTTCATAATCCGCGTCGTGCCGAAGAACTGGCCTTCGCTGTTCATGGTCTCCGCGATTCCGTCCGAGTGGAATACAAGAATATTTCCGGACTCTAGCGTGACGGACCATTCCTCGTAGGTCACTTCCTCAAAAATGCCCAGCGGAAATCCCGTCAATTCAATCTTGCCGCAGCGTCCTTCTTTGTATAGCAGCGGCTGCGACTGCCCGGCGTTTGCCACTCGCAGCTTCTGCCTTCCCTTTTGCCAGGTGGCAAAGCACGCCGTCATGAATCGCCCCTCGATGCGCCGCTCACCCACCAGTTGGTTCATTTGCTTCAGCATTTCCGCGGGTTGCAGTTTTTGCGGCGCCAGACTCCGCATGATTCCTATCGCCACCGCGCCATAGAGTGCCGCGGCCGTCCCCTTGCCGCTCACGTCTCCCAGCGCAATCCCCAATTGCTGCGGTCCGTAACGCAGAAACTCGTAGAGGTCGCCGCACACTTCACGTGCGGAAAGATACCGGGCGGCCATCTCCAATCCGAAGTCTTCCATGGGAACCGGCCGCAGCAGCGCGCCCTGAATTCTCTTCGCCGCCTGCAAATCCCGCTCCAGCCGCGCTTCGTCGCGCGCCAGTTGCTCGTAGAGCCGCGCATTTTCCAGAGAAACAGCGAGGTTCGCAGCCAGAATCGCAAGCGTCTGCACGTGATCCTCGGTAAAATAATTTAGTTGCGGACTTTCCAAATCCAGCACGCCGATCACTTTCCCTTTGTGCATCATGGGAATCGCCAGTTCCGATCGCGTCTCCGGGTTCACCATCAGGTAGCGAGGATCGACGGTCACGTCCGGAACGACGACCGGCTCCTTCAACGTGGCTGCCGCCCCAACGATGCCTTCGCTCGCGTTCGCGCGTAGTTTTCCTTGCACGCGATGGCCATGCTTCACGTCCACGCGGTGCCGGAAAATCTTTTGCTCTTCGTCATAAAGCATGATGCTCAGGATCTGGTAATCAATCACCCGCTTGGTTTGTTCTGCCGCTCGCCGCAGAAGCTCTTCGACCTCCAGGATCGCGCCCGTTTCGCGGCCGACTTCGCTCAACAGTAACAGCGTGTCCGCCTGCGCCCGCACCTTTTGAAACAGCCGCGCGTTTTCAATCGCCACTGCCAGCCGGCTGGCCAGCAGCGTCAATATATTTTGCTGGTCGCGTGTAAAGTAATCGAGGTGGCGGCTCTGAATATCCAGCACCCCGACGCACTTTCCCTGCAGCATCAGCGGCACTGCCAGCTCCGAACGCACGCTGTCGATGGCATTGATGTACCGTGTGTCCTTGGAAGTATCGCTCACTCGCACGGAGTGGCCCGTGGCCGCCGCAGTTCCAGTAATTCCCTGCCCCAGCGGAACCCGCAAATTGTCCGCCAACTCGCGCGGATACCCGATGGCGAATCGGTGCCGGAGATAACTTCCATCCCCTTCGATCATCAGCACGCCAAAGATTTCATAATCGATGTGCCGCTTGATCAAAGCTGCCGAGCGCGCCAGAACCTCGTCCAGGTCCAGCGAGGCGTTCACTTCCTCGCCGATTTCCGCAAGCGTCGAAAGGACCTCGGCGGATACCTCCATTCCGCCGTTCAATGCGATTGCTGTCGTATGTTCATCTGTTGGATTCATGAAGTATTTATTATAGCAGGCGGCCAATCGTAAGCCCTGTGCTTGGCGAGATTTGTATCAGTCACGAGTCCGAGCCACAAGTCACGGATTACTGGCTCGCCTTCTCTGACCATGTCGGGGACCCGGTGGGGTTATTCTCTTCCCCGCTGTGAACTCTGCGAACGGCCCTTGCCCCGACTTGGTCGGAGTGTTAAATCCTTGTTTTTCTTTCGACTTTCAACTTTTAACTGTCGCCCTCTTTCTACGAGTCACCAGTCACTCTGCTCCTAATCTTCCGCCGGTTTCTCCTTCAACCCGGGACCAAGCAATAAGACACCAACGTAGGGCAGGTTTCTGTATCGCTCGGCGTAATCCAGCCCATAACCGACCACAAATTCATTGGGAATGGAAAATCCCACGTAGTCCGCGTGAACCGCAGCGATCCTCCGTTCCGGCTTGTCCAGCAGCACTGCCACCCGCAGATGCTTCGGCTTCCGCTGCTCGAACAACCGCAGCAAGTACCGCAACGTCATTCCCGTATCCAGAATGTCCTCGACGACGATGACCGTTTTCCCTTCGATGCTGGAGTCCAAGTCCCGCGTCAACCGCACTTGCCCGGAAGAGTGCGTCTTTTGCCCGTAACTCGACACCGCGATGAAGTCAAAAGAAACTTCCCCCGAAATATTTCTCGCCAGGTCGGTCAGAAAAAAAACGCCGCCTTTCAAAACGCTTACCAGATG
>WNGC01002044.1_pt1 | contig 12333 bp, 12 predicted proteins | sample 5400051 | NCBI WGS metagenome assembly WNGC01 (sample SAMN13153368, study PRJNA577476) | soil metagenome | isolation source: 20 cm soil or saprolite under grassland replicate 2 | place: USA:California | collected 2016-06-15 | reverse complement strand
ACGAGCCGCTCGTAGACTTCGGCGGCGGGGAACGGCACGGCCAGTCGCCCGGGCGCGTCGTCCGCCAGGACGCTCACCAACCGCTCGAACAACCGATCCAGATCGTCTGCCACGTTTCCCGTTATTTCACGACCACGACACCCTTCATGAAGGGGTGGGGCGTGCAATGGTAGGTGTAGGTGCCGGGCCGCTCGAAGCGGTGCACATACGAGCCGTTCGGCGGAATGATGGGCGATCCCTGTTCGGCACCGTCGAACGTGACGCTGTGCTCCACCGGGTCGCGGTTGGTCCAGCGCACGGCCTGCCCGGCGGAGATGGTGACGCTCTCGGTGGTGAACTTGACGGCGGACATGCCGACCTCCGCCGCGACCGTGGCTCCCGCGGCCGTGCCGAGCGCGACGGGTTTGGGGGAGCCGTGGAACCAAGGAGCGAAGCGCTTCAAGTGCAGCGGGATCGTGAACTCGAAGCCATAGAGAGGCTTGCTCGTAGCCAGTTTGACAAAGGGATCGGCGCGCGAGCTTCCCTGAATGGTGTTTCCACCCACGTTGCTCGCGTGGAGCGAGAATGTGTGTGGAGAGCCGGGGATCACGAAGAGGAGACCGGCACTCCAAGCGGGGTCCTCTCCCGGATCGGTGCTGAGCAAGGAAGCGAAGTCTCCGGTGATCGCCACATAATTGTTGAGGCGAATAACCGCGCCGCCCGCAGCGGCCGCCCTGGCGCGGTCCTCGCCATACGCTTGGGACATGCCGCGAACCGCTCCCAAGAGGGTGAGCGCGCCCCTCGTCCAATCAACGCTCAACTCACCGTCAGCGCTCTGAAGCGTGATGTTGTAGGCTGGCGTGGCTGAGATGGCCCATGGTCCGATCTGCCGGCGCCACCGTGCGTAAACCTCGGTTTCGTTCGCTGCAGTGCCCTTGGTCGCGTACCGCATCCCCAGGCCGACGTGAGCTGGCAGGCCCACGGCGAGCGTAAACGTCGGGTAGTTGAGCACACCGCTGTTCGGCCCCGGCGTCACGTGAAACCGGTGGAGGAAGTTGAACTGCACCACGCCGGCGTCCGGCACCCATGTGCCGCCCATGTTGGGCGAGCGGTCGAGCAGCGACTGGGCGCCGAGCGGCGCAGCAATCACCAGGGCGAGCAGAGCGAACCAGGCATGCTTTGTCACGGGGCCTCCATGGAGTGAGACGTGTGAAATCCGCAAATCCTCTACCGCCAATCCTGCACCCACTTGTCGTACGGCACGGGCGTCACCCTTCCCTGCGCCAGCACCTCGATCCCGGAGGGGTCGCGGTACGCCTTCCGATAGAACACGTGCGTCACGCCCGAGTTGATGATCAGCTTGGCGCACATCACGCAGGGGGAGGCGCTCACGAAGACGACCTTGTCGCGTACGCTGCCCGAGGCCTTCACGAGCGCGTTCATCTCCGAATGAATGCACCCACAGTTTCCGGGCACTGCCGAATCGCACTTGTTCGGCAAGCCACGCGCATTGCCGTTGTAGCCGATCGCGAGCACGTTCTCGAGCACCTGGTCCGTCACCACGGTCCCCACTTGCAGCCGCACGCAGGTCGAGCGCTTGGCCAGCTCCTCGGCCATGCGCATGTACACCTCGTACAGCGGGATGCGGTCCACGGGCGGTGCGGCAACGCCGTCGGGCAGCACGTTGAGGAAGTGCGTATTGGCTGGCACTCCGTCCTTAAAGACGCTCATGCAGCTCCTGATCGGGATCGTAGTCCGCGTAGCGCCCGCGGGCGTGCTCTTGGGCGAGCCAGGTGTCGAACGCCGACGGGACCAGCCCGTTCGAGCGTGCCTGACGCTCCGCAGCGCTGGTCGCGAGGACGTCGGCGTATTCGTTCTTCGCATGCCCCGCATGGCCTTCGATCCAGCGCCACTCGACCTCGTGCGCCGCCGCGGCCTGCACCAGTTTCTTCCAGAGCTCCTGATTTTCGAGCACTCCGCTCTTGCGCTTCCAGCCGCGGGCTTCCCAGCCCGCCACCCATTCGCTCATCCCCTTGACGAGGTACTGCGAGTCGGAAACGTACACGACGCGGGCGCGCTTCCACTGACGCCGGATCCATTCCAAGGTAGCGATCGCTCCGGCGAGGGCCATCTTGTTGTTGGTCGTCTGGGGGGAGGATTCGTAGAAGTCCCACCGCGCCACGCTGTCTCCGGCAGGCGCCTCGATCAGTGCGGCGTTCCCGCCGGGGCTGGGCTTGGAGCTGTCGTTGCCCAGGCAGCTCTCATCGGCGTGCACCAGGACTCGGGGCCCCCCCCGCCCTCCTCCGGCCGCGCCGGCCATGTCAGGGTTGGATGACCACCGGAATGTCGGTGTGTCGCAGGATCTCCTCCGCGTGGGACACGACCACGGCGCTGGGCCGGCCATCGGCGTGGCTCATGTGCGCCCCGGCAAACAGCGAGTCGCAGCGGATCTGTTTGATGACCCGGGCCACGACCTCACCGGGTTTGCCCGGTTCCACGTGCGTGACGAACGCGACCCGCTGCATCGAGAGGCTCGCCTCGGCCACGCCCACGACCTTGAGCCCGGCCTCGCGGTCGGCGCTCGCGTGGATGATGTGGACCGTGCTCCCGGCCACGCTCGCGAACTGCATCGCCCGCTCGAGGGCCCGGCGGCTCGTGTCGCGGCCGTCGAAGGCGACCGCGATCGACTGCATCGGCGAGGGCAGGCCGCCGCACACGATCACGCAACGCTCGGCGATGCGGATGAGCGATATCACGGTCGGACCGAGGGTGCCCCCTTTGGTGGTCACTCCGCGGCGCCCCACGAGCACCGCGTCCACGGTCTTGGCGAGCTCGGCGAGCTCTACATCCGCCTCACCGGTCAGCTCGGTCGCCTCGACATTCAAATCCGCCGCCAACACCCGCTCGCGCGCCCGGTCGAGCATGGCGGGGCCGTCCGTCTCGTGTCCGTGGGGCTCGCGCACGTGAGCCACGATGATCGTGCTGCCGAACCGTTTCCCGAGCAGGACCGCCTGCTCGAACGCCGCATCGGCCCGGGGGCTGCCGTCGAGTCCCACCAGCAGGCGCGTGAACACGGCTACGGCAGCACGGCGAACGATTCGAGCTCGTGCAGCGGAAACGCCAAGAGCTCCCCCGTCATCGGCAGCCTCCCCTGAAGGGCCTCGTCGCGCGCCAGCATCTCCAGCCGCTCGGCGACGACCACATACTCCGTCCCGCGGCGTCGCAACGCCACCCGCCGCCGCTCCCGCACGGCCCGCTCGAGCGCATCGAGCGCATCGGGAGTGAGACTCCGGAACTCGCGGATCAGGCTCTTCACGCTTGCCTCACGTCACGGCGATCGTACCGGGCGTCCCGGTCACGACGCGGCCGATCACCGCCGCCGCCGGCGTCGCTTCGCGGCGGAGCGCCGCCACGAGCGCGTCCGCGCGCTCCACGGCCACGGCGACCAGGAGCCCGCCCGAGGTCTGGGCGTCCGCGAGCAGCAGGCGCGTCATCTGGTCCACGCCGGGTGCGAAGCTGACCGCGTCGGCCACGCTCGCGGCGTTGCGCTCGGTGCCGCCGGGGATGGCTCCGCGCTCTGCCGCCTCACGCGCGTGCGGCAGGAGCGGCACGGCCGCCGCGCGTACCTCCGCCGCCGCGCCGCTCGCTTCGAGCAACGTCCGCAGATGGCCCAGCAGGCCGAATCCGGTCACGTCCGTCGCGGCATGTACGCCGACGCCGAGCATGGCGCGCGCCGCGCCGGCGTTGAGCGTGGTCATCGTCGTGACGGCGGCCGCTACGTCGGACTCCGTCAGCAAGTCGCGCTTGAGCGCCGTGGTCAGCACGCCGGTGCCGAGGGGCTTGGTCAACACCAGCGCATCGCCGGGTCGCGCGCCGGCGTTCGTGACGATCCGGTCGGGGTGCACTTCCCCGATCGCCGCCATGCCGTATTTCGGCTCGGGGTCGTCCACGGAGTGCCCACCCAGCACGAACGCGCCCGCCGCGCGCGCCACGTCCGCGCCCCCGCGCAGCACCTCGCCCAGCAGCTCGAACGGCAGCGTGTCGCGCGGCCACCCGACGAGATTGAGGGCGAACAGGGGCGTCGCGCCCATCGCGTACAGGTCGGAGAACGCGTTGGTCGCGGCGATGCGCCCGAACTCGTACGGATCGTCCACGATGGGCGTGAAAAAGTCCACCGTCGCCACGATCGCGCGATCCGGCGCCATTTGGAAGACGGCGGCGTCGTCGCGACGCGAGGCGTCGACGAGGATCCGGGGATCCGTCGCGACCGGCACGTGGCGCAAGACCTGCGCCAACTCGGATGATCCGAGTTTGCAGGCTCAGCCCGCGCCGTGCGAGTAGCGCGTCAGCCGGATGGCGGTCATGGGTTCGGTAGACATGGGTCCACCGAAGATACTCTATCCCAGTCTCCAGGCGAGAATGGCCGAAAGCATCGGACGCTCGAGCCCGTTGCAAGGACTGTCGAGGTGTCACAGAGCACGGCGCCCCGCCCGAAACGGCGTTGCACGTACTTCGCACGAGCGCCTGAAATCGTACCCTGCGGCATATCACCGCGACGGCAAACTATGCCGAAGCCCGAGTCTGCGTGAGCCTTCTCAATCGTTCCTGTAGGTCCTGAGGAACCTCGAAAACGAAGGCCCGTCCGGACTTTCCACGGTCGAGGAGATGATGGGAAGCCAACTCAAGTAGATCAGTCCGCGCGGTCTGGTAACTAATGTTGTGTGACCGACGATGCGAGGTAATGGTGTACTCAGCCAATGGATGTTTGAGCGCGTGGTTGATCAGCGCGAGCTGCCGGTGATTCAACTCGTCTCTGATCAACCGTGACCGACGGAGCATGCCGTCAACTTCTTGCAGTTCGCGCCGCTTCCTCTCCAAATAGGCATACAGAGCGTCAATCGCGCGAGCGATCACATGAAGTTGATAGAGGATGAAATAGGTCGCGTCGTTGTCGTCGGTCTCCGTATAGAGATAGGCCTTGCTGTATGCGCTCGGAGCCTTCTTAAGGATGCTCGATATCGAGATGAATTCACTGAGCCAGTACCCTCTCCTCGCCATGGACCAATAGAAGAGAGCACGTGCCGTGCGGCCGTTGCCGTCGACAAATGGGTGGTCGTATCCAAGCCAAAGGTGTAACAGGACCGCCCGAATAACAGGATGCATGAATCTCTTCTCGTCATCCTCTGCATTCGCGAAGTCACACATCGCCTTGAGTCTTGAATCCAGCTCCTCCGCTGCGGGCGGAACGTGTAGCACCGTTCCTATGATCGGATCGACGACGGCTATCGACTCATCAGCGCGCCGCAATCTGCCGGCCGCCTTGGGTTCGTCGATTGCCCGCTCCGTCAGGATCCTCTGCAGTTCAACGACAACCGCGGGGGTCAACGGTTGATCCTGGAGTTCTCTAATGAACTGCATTGCCTGGTAGTTGTTGTGAATCATCATTTCGCTACGATCACGGGGCGCACGACCAGTTTGGATCATCTCCTTCGCCACCTCGCGCGTCGTAGATGCTCCCTCCAATTGGCTGGAGGTGATCGCCTCCTCAATTAGGGAGGTGATCAAGTACGTGTCGCGGACCTGGGGGTTGGTGATCTGGTCTGTGGCGCCGAGGGTGCCGCCCAATCTCCTGTCGATCTCGCTCAGCTTGCGGAGTACGCCGTCGGTCACCGCAAAGCGGAAGGGTTGGCCTTTGACATCCTTGAGTGGCAGGAGTTGATACAGCGTGGTCCGGGCCAGCTTCATCGCGAGCCAGAACTCCTCAGACGTGAGGCCTGTCGGTGGGGTTAGGTGCCGGACGATATCCCAGTGACGGTATTTACCATCCGGAGCAGGTCCAACGGCCGTCTCCAGAATCTGCTGGAACCTGTCCGCGCCGCTTTTGCCCTGGATAACCGACGTCAGTATCTGGGTAAACAGCGGCGGTTTCACAGGAATCTTCACGGTGGTCATATCCAAATGAGGTCGCATCTAACTACTAACGGAGATCACCGTTAGTATTTAACTAGTACTACCAAAATGTCAATATGGCTAGAATTAGTAGTTGGTTGGCATTTCCGCCCACGCCCCTCAACGAGACGTTTCCAGCTAGCCAAGCCTCCACGCGAGGATCGCGCCGGCGATCTCGTAGCGCACCAGGTCGGCACAGGCGCCGACCAGCAGCAGTCGATTCGGCACGGCCTTCTCCGGTCCCGGCAGCCACTTCGGGAAGGTCGCCAAGGCTCCGACGAGCGCGAACAACAGCCACCAGCCGCCACTGCCCAACGAGTCGAACCACAGCGACGCGAATAAGGCGACCAGTCCGGCCTCCGCGATCGGCCACTTCCAGAGCGCTCGCGGTGCGGGATCCGGAAGCCAGCCGATGAGGCGCGGGATCCCGAGCGTCGCGATCACGAACCAGGCCGCCACAAGGATCCACGCGAGCACCAGCCGCTCGAGCGTCACTTCCCGGCGCGCCGCTCGGGCGGCACGTACCCCGGCCCGTGCAACCCGCGCCCCGGTCGGGCCGCCGTGAGCTTGCCGTGATCGAGCACCTTCTGTCCGTTCACGAACACGTACGCGAACCCGACCGATGGCTGGTGCGGCTGCTCGAAGGTCGCCTTGTCGGCCACGCTCGCGGGATCGAACACCGTAATGTCGGCCGCCATCCCGGACTTGAGCAGCCCGCGGTCGGACAGCCCGACGCGCTGAGCGGCCAACGCCGTCATCTTGTGCACCGCGAACTCGAGCGGGAAGAGCCTCAAGTCACGCGCGTAGCGGCCGAGGATCCGGGCGAACGTGCCGTAGGCGCGCGGGTGGGCGGACTGAGTCCCCAACGGTCCGTCCGGTGCGACGCCGCCGAAGTCCGTGTTCACCGCGACCCACCACGTCTTCAGGGCCGCCTGGACGTCCGGCTCGTCCATCACCGCATACACCGCGTCGGTGCGGTGGCCGCCCTCCGCGAGCACGATGTCGAACAGGGTTTCCACGGGATCACGGTGACGCGCGGCGGCGATCGCGCCGACGGTTTTTCCCTGCAGGTAGCGCAGCGAGTCCTGGAACGTTCCCGTGATCAGTACGCCGTCTCCGCCGCCCGCTTCATAATAGAAGCTCTCCAGTCCTCTGGGATTCAGCATCTCCTCGCGCAGCCGGGCACGGCTCGCCGGAGCCCGCAGCCGCGCGAGCAGGGAGTCCCACCCTCCGCTTTCCGCCCATGTCGGAATCGAGGCGTCGAGCGCCGTCGCGGCGCGTGTATACGGGTACTGGTCGGCCGTGACGTCGAGCCCCGAGGCCCGCGCCGAATCGATCCGGGCGAGCACGCGGGGCATCCGACCCCAGCTCTGGCGCCCCGACACCTTGAGGTGTGAGATCTCCGCCGGAATGTCGGCCTCGCGCGCGATGCGGAACACTTCGTCCAGAGCGTCGTCGATCCGAATCCCCTCGTTCCGCATGTGTGACGCGTAGATGCCGCCGTGGCGCCGGGCCGCCTTGGCGAGGGCGATGATCTCTTCGGTCTTGGAATAGCTCGCCGGGGCGTATTCGAGCGCGGTCCAGACGCCAAGGGCTCCCTGCTCCATCAGCGTATCCACGATGGCCGCCATGTGCGCGAGCTCGGTCCCGGTCGGCTGTCGGTTCTCGTTGCCCACGACCGCGAGGCGTACCTGGGTGGCGCCCACGAACGTCGCGATGTTCAGCGCCGAGCCCTGCTTGGCGAGCTGCGCAAAGTAGCCGTCCAGGTCGCGCCAGTCCTCGCGATAGTGCCACTTCTTCATGGCATCCGAGTCGTCGACCACGAGCTTGTTGGTGAGCGGGGCGACCGAGCCGCCCTCCCCCGTGACTTCGGTCGTGATCCCTTGTGTGATCTTGGAGAACACTCGGTTGTCGATCAGCGCATTGATTTCGGACTGGCCCATCATGTCGATGAAGCCGGGCGCCACGACCAGACCGCCCACGTCGAGGGTCTCCCGAGCCGTCGCACCGTTCAGGAATCCGACGGCCGCGATGCGGTCACCCCGCAGGGCCACGTCGCCCCGGTAGCGGGGATTGCCGCTGCCGTCCACGACCCAGCCGTTCTTGAGGACGAGGTCGTAGGCACCTTTCCCCGTTCCCGTTTCCCCTTTCCCGCAGGCACCGATGATCGCCGCGGCCACGAGCGCGAGTCTTACTTTGTCCATGTTCTCCTCAGTGAATCTGGGTAGAGGATGCGTCCCCGGAGCATGACCCACGCGATGCGACGCGTGGCCGCGATGTTCGCCGCGGGGTTGGCGTCGAGCACGACGAGGTCGGCCACCTTGCCCGCGGCCACCCGGCCGAGCGAATCGGCGCGCAGCAGCTCCGCCCCTTTCCGCGTCGCGGCGGTAATCGCCTCGACCGGCGTCAAGCCGGCGGCGACGAGCAGGCTGAGCTCTTCGTGCAGCGAGAGACCCGGGACGAGCAGCTGGTTCGCGGCGTCGGAGCCGGCCGCGATGAGCCCGCCTGCGCGTTTGAACTCCCGGACGAACTGGTTTTGCCGAGCGCGCGATCGCCGGAACGCCTGGAGGTCGGCGGTGCGCCACCCCGTGCGGCGCAGGAGCCCCGCGACATCGCGCACGCTCGCGGCGCCGGGCGGGACGTCCTCCATGCCCGGGCGCGACAAGAGCATCGGATTGTCGAGCCGCGAGAGCATCTCGTGCACCACCAGGGTGGGCACGATCGCCACGTGGGTGGTCGCGAGCGCGCGCGCCGTGCGCGCGAGCGACGCGGAATCGAGCGCGGCCCAGCCCATCTCCTCCGTCGTCCAGCCGCGCAAGAACTGGTCGTGCGCCCTAAAGAAGGGAGCGGGGTCGCGGCTCGCCGCGGCGACGACGCCGGCCATGTGCTCGAGCGACGCCACGCCCGCCCTCGCGGCGGTGAGGGCGTCGATCTTGCCGAGGTGCGCGGCCACGGGCAGGCGGAGCGTGGTCGCCTCGTCCAGGAGCGGTCGCAGCAGGTCGGCCGTGAACTTGGTGTAGATCTTGACGTGGTCCACCCCCGCTACCGCGCGCAGATCGACGGCCCTGCGTACCTCGGGCGCGGTTCTCACGGCGGTCGCCGTCGCGTAAGTCGGAGGCGTGCCGTCGATCATGGCCCCGGAGGTGAGCATCCGCGGGCCCAACACCGAGCCCAGGTCGAAGTCGTTCTTGAGAGCGATGGCGGAGTCGGTGCTGGTCGCGCCGAGGTCGCGGACGGTGGTGACGCCCCAGGCGAGGTAGCGCTCCGCGGCCCACCGCTCGACGTGCGCATGGGCATCGATCAGCCCCGGGATGATCGTCTTGCCGATGAGGTTCACGACCTGCGCGCCGCGCGGTACGGGGATCTCGTTCACGCGGGCGACGGCCTGAATGTGCCCCTGCTGGACGAGGACCAGGGCGTCCCGCACCGGCTCGCCTCCCGATCCGTCGATGAGTGTCGCGCCCTCGAGGGCGATGACGCCGTCGCCCGACGTGCACCCGGCGAGCGCCAGGAGCAGCGCAAGGGCGGCGCCCTTCATTTCGGGTCGGCGGACGTGTGATCGTGGAGGATGAGCCAGCGGTCCCCTCGTTTCTGCAGCACGAGCGTGAACGGCCCGCTCGCGGTGACCGAGTCGCCGCGCGAGAGCTGGAAGCGTGCGGTGCAGAGCGCCAGATCGAGCGTGAGGGGGCGCACGCGCACCTCGGCGAACGCGAGCGAGTCGCGGCGCTTGCCGGGCGCGAAGTACGCGGTCTGATAGTGGTCGTACAGGCGCTGCCAACCGTACTGCACGTGCCCGCCGGATACGTAGCTCGTGAGGGAATCCTGCACGTAGTCGCTCATGAAGCCCGGCAGGTCGCCGCGGTTCCAATCCCGGGCGCTGCGCTCGAGCGTCGCCGCGATCTCGGCCTGCGGATCCCCCGGAATGACCTTTGGGGCCGAGCAGGCGAGCACGAGCAGCGCGCTCCACGTCCCGGGACCTCGCCATCTCACTACCCGCATCGTCCGGCCGCTCCGCACCAAAGGATGCGAACGTGACGCGGGAGCGCCTCGAGGAGATGGCTCGAGCCATCCAAAGAGGCGCTCCCGCGCTGTCACGTCGAGCTGTTCTAGCGGCGGCGCTTCCGCGCCGCTTTCCGCCGCTTCGTCTTGCCGCGCTTCGCCCGGGCCTTGGGCCGCTTCTTACCGGCCTTCTTCTTGGCCTTGGATCTCGCCGGCTTGCTCCGCTTTTTCGCCGGCTTCGGCCGCGGCGCCGTCATCGGCTCGTCCCGCATCGGCGCGGGCGCGGGCGGCATCATGGGTGACGGCGGATACATCGGCTCCATCATCCCGGAGCCAGTCCAACTGCTCTCCGAAAAATCCGTTGACGCGAGCATCGGATGATTCTCCTCCGCTGGGTGTCGGTGGGCGTGGCCTATAGCTTACCCCGGGAATGTCCCCACGCAAGTGGATGCGGGGGAGACCGCCACGACTCGGACGGTCGCGCGTGTTTCGTGACAAGTTAGCTTGACAACGGCACTTACGTGCGCTTACCTTCGCGCCGCTATGATGGCTCGGCGCATCGTCCTCCTCACCGGCCTCGGCCTTCCGGGCGCGGTGTCGGCACAAAATATCGCTGAAGTTCAGGTGGCTCCCCCTTCGATCACAATCAGAATCGGGGAGCGGAGCGGGCTGCTGGCGACCGCGTTCGACCGCGCCGGTAATGTCATCCCCACCGTGCGCCTCATCTGGTCGTCCAATAACGTCGCGGTGGCGAGGGTGGACAACAACGGCACCGTCACGGGCGTGGGTGGCGGGGTGGCGATCATCGAGGCCCGGGCGGGCACGCGGAAGGGCCAGGCCGCGGTCCAGGTGGTGGGCGCCCCCGCCTCCGCCCCCGTCGCGGCCCCCGCCGGAGGAGCCACACAACCGCCGGGCGGGCAACCTCCGGCGTCAACGCCCTCCGGCGTGGACGCCTACGCCGGTCAGGTCGTCGGTACCGGACCCGCCGCGGTCCTCCGGATCGAGCCGCCCACGGTGTATCTCCTGCCGTCCGAGAATACGCGCGTGTCGCCGCGTGCGCTCAGAGACGACGGCTCTCCTGCGGCACCGGTGGCTGCGACCTGGAAGTCCCTGCGTCCGGATATCGCGAGCGTGGACCAGAACGGCGTGATCGTGGCGCTCGCCCCCGGCCAGGGCACCGTGCAGGTCACGAGCTCGAGCGGCCTCACCGCGACGGCGCCGGTCGTGGTGCAGCCGAGCGACATCGCGATCCAGGAGTCTGTGCCTCTCGTGATGTCCCCGGGGGACGTCGATACGCTCCACGTGGTGGTGCCGGCGCAGGGCGGCCGGGTGGTCAGCCCGCTCGCCCTGCAGTGGTCCGCCGGGGATCCCGGCGTCGCGCGGGTGAGCCTCACTGGGGTCGTGACGGCGGTGGCTCCCGGCCGCACGACCCTCAGCGTCGTCGGGTTGCTGCAAACGAAGACCGTCGACATCCTGGTGCACAGGACCGTCGAGCAGCTCACCGTCCTCCCGACCTCGAAGACCGAGCTGCCGCTCCCCATCCAGGGCACCGCGAAGTTCACGGTGCAGGCGCTCACCGCCGACAAGACACCGGTGCCCGAAGCAACGTTTCGCTGGACGGTCGCGGACACGTCGCTGGCGAGCTTCGACCCGGCGACGAGCACGCTGACGGGAAAGCGTGCCGGAAAGACGACACTCGTGGTCAGGGGCCCGAGCCCGGGACTGGTGGTCACGTGGCAGATCCGGGTGATCGCGGCGGGCCTGAAGTTGTCGGCCGCGCGGGTGGGCCTGCCGCTCAACCGGCGGTCCCCGCTGAGGGCGAGCTTCGCTGACGAGGCGGGCGTCGTGATCGGCCCGGCCACCGGGGTCACCTGGGCTTCCGACAACCCGCAGGTGGTGGCGGTCGCCGAGGACGGCACCGTGTCGACGGCGTCCTACGGCCACGCGCGCATCACGGCGACGGCGCCGGGCGGGAGACGCGCCGTTGCCGAAGTGTTCGTCCAGGGGGAGATCGTCGTCGCGAGCTCGCGCACCGGCCGCTTCCAGCTCTATGCGGCGGAGCGCGCCAACCTGGCCCAGCTCCGCAAGGTCATGGACGATACTGCCGTCGCGACCGAGCCCGCCTTCTCCCCGGACGGATCGCGTCTCGCGTTCACCTCGACACGCGATGGGCAGGCCGAGATTTACGTCATGGACGCGGACGGAACGAGTGCGGCGCGGCTCACCAACTCACCGGGGGCGGACGGCGACGCGTCGTTCACGGCCGACGGTCAAGCGGTGGTGTTTCACTCCCAGCGCACCGGGCACCGCCAGATCTTCCTGCAGCCGATCACCAGCTCCGACGCGCTGCAGCTCACGCAGGAGCCCGCCGACAACTCGCAGCCGACCATGTCGCCGGACGGAGAG
>WNGC01002043.1_pt1 | contig 12336 bp, 13 predicted proteins | sample 5400051 | NCBI WGS metagenome assembly WNGC01 (sample SAMN13153368, study PRJNA577476) | soil metagenome | isolation source: 20 cm soil or saprolite under grassland replicate 2 | place: USA:California | collected 2016-06-15 | reverse complement strand
CACGGTCAATCCCGCGCCGCATATCGCCGGAATCGACAAGCCGACCAAGGTGCAGACCATCGACTTCATCATCGGCGTCGGCACGCACGTGAAGGACGAGGTGGTGCGCGACTTCATCAAGGCGGTGCACACCAACAAGAAGGCGCTGGCCGAGGGCCACCCGAACTTCAACGCCTACGATCCCTCGCATTCGGGCAAGATGCAGCCTCGACTCGCCTATCACCCGGCGGCCGAGAAGTACTGGAAAGAAACCGGTCTGCGCTAGGTGGAGGAGCTATCGGCCGCGGCGCCGCCGCGATCCGCCGCCGGCCGATTCGCCCAGGTCGTGCTCGCCGCGCTGCTGACCTTGGGCTCGCTCGCTTACAGCGTCGGTCTCACCCGCGCCGCGGGCCTGGTGCTTTTTCCGGAGCAATTCCTCGCCGCCATCTACGGCGTGTGCCTCGCGCTCCTCTTCATCAGCTTCCCGGCACGGCGCGGGACTGCGCGCGCCGATATTCCCTGGCACGACTGGCTGTTCGCCGTAGCCGGGCTCGCCGTCGGACTGTATGTGGCGGCGACCTTCCCCCGCCTGACGGCCCAGGCCGGAACGGTCAGCGCCGAGCTGCTGGTTCTCGCGGCTGCGCTCGCGTTCCTGACGCTCGAAGGGACGCGCCGCACCTCGGGGTACTCGCTGATCGTCATCACCTTCGCGCTGGTGGTGTGGGTGCTGATAGGGCATCTCGTCCCCGGGCAGCTGCAGACGCACAAGGTCGAGGCGAAAACGCTCGCGATCTATCTCAGCTTCGACAACAACGGCCTGCTCGGCCTGGTGCTCGAGATCGCCTGCACCATCGTGGTCGCCTTCGTGCTGATGGGCCAGCTCCTCGCGCGCTCGGGCGGCTCGGGCTTCTTCAACGACTTCGCGCTCGGCCTGATGGGGCGATATCGCGGCGGCGCCGCCAAGATTTCGGTGGTCGCGTCCAGCCTCTTCGGCAGCATCTCGGGCATCGCCGCGGCGAGCGCGCTCGCCGTCGGCGTGGTGACCATTCCGCTGATGAAGAGGTCGGGCATACCCGCGCGCCTCGCCGCGGCGATCGAGGCCTGCGCCGCCAACGGCGCGCAGATGATGCCGCCGGTGATGGGCGCGGTGGCCTTCGTCATGGCGGACTTCCTGCAGGTGCCCTACCGGGAGGTGGCGCTCGCCGCGCTGCTGCCCTCGCTCCTCTACTACGCGGCGCTGTTCATCCAGTGCGATCTCGAGACCGCACGCTACGGCATCGGCAGAGTCGACCGCAGCGAAATCCCGCGCATGGGCCCGGTGCTCAAGACCGGCTGGATCTTCCTCGCGCCGTTCGCCGCCATCGTCGGCGCGATGTTCTGGATGAACTGGGAGCCCGAGCCCGCCGCGGTGCTGGCATCGGCGATCATCATCGCGCTGGGGCTCGCCATCGGCTATCGCGGCGCGCGCATGAAGCTCGCCGACATCTGGAGCGCGATCATCGAGACCGGAATCGGCGTGTGCGAAATCATCGTCATCAGCGCCATCGGCGGCTACGTGCTCGGCCTGTTCCAGATCGGCGGGCTGTCGTTCGCGCTCACCGCCTACCTCGTCAATCTGGGCGCGGAAAACCTGCTCCTCCTCCTTGTCATCTGCGCGCTCACCAATATCGTGCTGGGCCTGGGCCTGCCGACCCTCGCGGTGTACGTGATGCTCGCCATCCTGGTCGCGCCCGCGCTCGTCAAGGTGGGCGTGCCGGCCATGGCGGCGCACCTCTTCATCCTGTACTTCGGCATCATGTCGCTGATCACGCCGCCGATCGCGACCGCCGCCTTCGTCGCCGCGACCATCGCGAAGACCGATCCCATGGCGGCCGGCTGGACCGCGATGCGTTTCGGCTGGGCCTCCTACATCGTGCCCTTCCTCTTCGTGTACTCGCCGGCGCTGATCATGCGGGGCAGCGCGCTCGAAATCGGACTGGTGATGATCCTGTCGATCGCCGGCATCTGGTTCGTGTGCGCCGCCTTCACGGGCTATGCCATGCGGGTGATGGGCCTGCCGATGCGGGTCGCATTCGGCGCAGCGGGCCTCCTGCTCCTGATGCCGTTCCAGGCTTCGGCGATCAACGGCTGGCTGAACGTCCTGGGCGGCGCCCTTGGAGTGGCGCTCGTCGTCTACGAGCTCAAGCTGGCTAGCGTTCCGCGGCGGCCGTGAGCTAGCGCCTCGCGCCCGCCGCGCGTTTCGTTCCCGCAACGCCGGAAGCCTCGATCACGGGTCCGATCGCGGAGTGGAAAGCCGGCGCCATCACGTGCGCGCCGGCCACGCCCGGGGTCTGGGCGAGCTGCTGCAGGAGATCGACGCAGATTTTCCTGCCTTCGGCTTTCGGGTCGGCGGCGCGCTCCAGCCGGTCCACGATGCGGTCCGGGATCATCGCTCCGTAGAGCTTCTCCTTCATCCAGCGCGCCGAGCGCGCAGAAGGAATCGGGGCGACGCCGATCAGAATCGGCAAGTCTTGCGCCACGCCCAGATCGAGCAGCCGCGCCGCGTAGCGCCGCACCGCTTCGAGGTCCATGCAGAACTGCGTCTGGATGAATTCGGCTCCGGCCTGCATCTTCGAGAGCAGGCCGTTGGGGCGCCAGTCGGCGGCAGGATCGACGGGCAACTCCGCCGCGCCCAGCACGAACTGCACGTCGCCCTTGATCTCGGTGCCCGAGGGAAGACGGTGCTCCGAGCGCATCTGCTGCGCCGTCGCGAGCAAGGCCGTCGTATCCAGATCGAAAACGGGCTTGGTGTCCGGCTGGTCCCCGAGCTTCGGGTCGTCGCCGCGCAGCGCGAGAATGTTGCGTATGCCGAGCGCGGCGGCACCGAGCAGCTCGGCCTGCAGCGCAATCCGGTTCCGGTCGCGGCAGGTGATCTGCAGGATGGGCTCGACGCCGTTGCGCACCAGGAAGTGCGCGGCCGCGAGGCTGGACATGTGCGCTTTGGATCCCGCACCGTCGGTCACATTGATCGCGGTGACCAGTCCCCGCAACGCGAGCGCGCGAGCGACGAATTCGGCGGGGTCGGTGGAGACCGGCGGGGAAACCTCGGCGGTCACGACGAAACTTCCGTCCCGCAGGTGCTTTTGCAGCTCGCTGATGGCGCTACTCGATGACTGCTCCTTCGTAGCCAAGTCCATTCTCGGGTCCCGTCGCTCACCGCGAGTGTAGCACGCCGCGCATCAGCTCCTGCCCCGTCTCTCCGCCTCGACTCTTGTCATGAATCTCGGCGCCAGCTCGCGCAGGCGCGAGTCGGTCATGCGTCCGCTTCTGGTCATGTAGTCGTAGGCGAGGCGCCAGGGCGCCTCGCGCATCTTCTCCGGAAAGCGCTCGTACCAGTACGAGCTCGCATTCGCCGCGGCAAGCAGCTTTTCCACGACGGGCCTGCGCTCGCGCTCGAACGCCGCGAGCGCGCGGGGCACGTCCTCGCCCGCCTCGCCGAGCGCCCGATCGAGCGCGATCGCGTCCTCGAACGCAAGGCGCGTTCCCGAGCCGATCGAGAAATGCACGGTGCGCAGCGCATCCCCGATCAGCACGAGGTTTCCCGAGGACCAGCGCCGGTTCGACAGCAGCGGAAACTGCCGCCACAACGACTTGTTCGAGACCAGAGGATGCCCGTCGAGGTCCGCTGCGAATACCCGTTCGCAGTACGCGCGCGACTGAGCGTCGTCCATCCGGGCTAGCCCCGCCTTTTGCCAGGTGGCCTCATCGCATTCGACGACAAAGGTGCTCATCGCCCGAGCGTGGCGGTAATGGTGGGCGACAAACGCGCCGTGCTCGTTGCCGCGAAAGGTGAGCGTGAGGCAATCGAAGGGCTGCGTCGTCCCGTACCACGCGAAGCGATTGGTGAGCAGCTCGATTCTCGGCTGAAACTGCGCCTGCCGCCCCTCGCGCACGAGCGAGTTCGATCCGTCGGCGCCGACCACGACGTCCGCGCCTGCGAGCTCGTCGAGCGACGTCACGGCGCGGCCGTACTCGATGGTCACGCCTGCGTTCCGGCACAGCTTCTGCAGGATTTCCTGGAGCGCAAGACGCCCGATCGCGGAAAAACCGTTGCCGTCGATTTCCACGCGTTCGTCGCGGTGCACGATGCGCTGCATCGGCCAGCGCTCCATCGACGCTTGCAGGATCCTCGAAAGCTCCGGCTCGTCGCGCTCCAGAAACGCCAGCGCGCCGTCGGAGAACACGACCCCGAACCCGTAGGTCGCGCCTTCGGGGTTCTGCTCGGCGACCTCGATCCGCCAGGAAGGAAAGCGGCGCTTGGCGAGCAGAGAAAAGAGCAGCCCGGCCGGCCCGGCCCCGACTACGCAGACACGCATCTCATAACGGGAGGCCGGGATCCTATTCGCGGGTGAAGTCCAGCCGCGTATCGACGAGCACTCCAAAAAGTCTGATGGGATCGCGCCGCGGGATCTCCAGCGGCGGTAGCTCTTCTGCTTCGATCGCGACGCCCATCTCGTTCGCAAGTCCCATCAGAGTCTCCGAGAGCACGAACTCGCCCGCGCGGGCGCGGTGCAGCAGGCGGTTGGCGATACTCACGCAATCGCCGAACACGAAAAGCTGTTCGGGTGTCGGGCTTTCTTTCGCGAATCCGACCACGGCGTCCCCGCAATGCAGCCCCTGCGAGACCGCCGCGCGGAAGCCGAAATCGCGCTGCCACGCCTCGGCGAGGGCCGCGAAGCCGGCCTGGATCTCCTGCGCCGCCTCGACCGCGTGCTGAGCGTCGTCCTGCCCGGTGAAAGTCGCCATCACGGTGTCGCTGAGGATATTCACCACGGCGCCCTCGTGCGCCTCGACCACCTTGGCCATCAAGGACACGAATTCGCCGACGCGCGCGAGCACGATCGCCGGATCGAGCATGTCCGACATGCCCGTAAACCCGCGCATCTCCGCGAACAGGATCACCAGCGGAGTGCGTTCGGGCTTGTCCGCCTCGCTAGCCGCCACCTCGTATTCCTCCCTGATTCGTCAACGGGCCCTTTCGAATATGCATATTATTCAAATGTCATTAGCTCGAGCCATGGGCGGAGTATAATTTTTTTTCTCCCCGTACGTTCAAGGGGATTCTCAACTCAGGACCGGAAACGCGCCCCGTCGCGGCGGGGGGGCGTTCCGGCCCGCTACCACGACGGAGGTCGAAATGGCTGTTCGCATAGGCGATGAGGCGCCGGACTTCACGGCGGAAACCACCGAAGGAAAGATCCGCTTCCACGAATGGATCGGGGACAAATGGGCCATCCTATTCTCGCATCCGAAGGACTTCACGCCCGTCTGCACCACCGAGCTCGGCTACATGGCGAAGTTGAAGCCCGAATTCGACAAGAGGAACACCAAGATCATCGGGCTGTCGATCGATCCGGTCAGCGACCACAAGAACTGGGTGAAAGACATCCAGGAGACCCAAGGCACTGCGATCAACTATCCGATGATCGGCGATCCGGACCTGCACGTCGCGAAGCTCTACGACATGATCCATCCCAACGCGAGCGGCGGGAAGCGCACCGCGGCGGACAACGCCACGATCCGCTCGGTGTTCATGGTCGGCCCCGACAAGAAAGTGAAGGCGATGCTCGTCTACCCGATGAGCGCGGGGCGAAATTTCGACGAGGTCCTGCGCCTCCTCGATTCGCTGCAGTTGAACGCGAAGCACGCGGTGGCGACTCCGGTGAACTGGAAGCCCGGCCAGGACGTGATCATACCGACCTCGGTGTCCGACGAAGAGGCGAGGAAAAAATACCCGCAGGGCTTCAAGACGCTCAAGCCGTACCTGCGCACCGTCGCCCAACCGAAATAGACGGAACGACGGAGGAACTCATGCAACGCATCGCGACGATCCTCGCAATCCTCGGCCTCGGCGCTGCGGCCGCTCTGACCGGCGGATGCAAGAGCCCGCCGACTCAGTCGGAGATGGCCGCCTACGATTACGGCCCGCGCCCGGAGAACCACGAGAAGCTCATCCGGGACTACCTCTGGCCCAAGCTCCTCGATCCCGGCAACGCGATCATCGAGTTCAAGGCCGGACCCAAGCAGCTCTTCCAGCAGGAGACCGCGCTGCGCCCGCTTCGCTACGGCTGGGGAGTCTGCGTGTGGATCAACGACAAGAACACGAGCGGCGCCTACGACGGCCCCTATCCGATGGTGTTTTTCATCCGCGACGAGAAAATCGTCGCAGCGAACGGCGGGGCGGACGACAACGTCATCGGCTGGCGCTACGCGCGCGCCGGGTGCAACGAGCTCGGCGCTCCGTTCGTGACACCCTGATCGATCAAGCCTTGCGCCTCTTGATGGGGATCCTCGCCGCGACATCGTTCGCCCTGGCGTCGCTCGCCGGCTGCCAATCCCCTGCGCTGACTCGCGAAGAAATCGCGGCGCTCGATTTCGGCCCGCGCCCGGAGGATTACGAGAAAATCGTCCACGACTACCTGAGAACCCGGCTCGTGGAGCCCGATTTTGCCTTGATCGAGTTCAAGGCCGGACCCCTGCCTCTCTACCAGAAGGAAGCCGTCTTGCGCGACCGCCAGTACGGCTGGGCGGTGTGCGTGATGATCAACGACAAGGATAGACGCGGAGCCTACGAGGGGTTCTATCCGATGGTTCTCTACATTCGCGAAGGAAAAGTCGTCGCGGCGAACGGAGACGGACTGGAGCGCGCCGCGGGAGTGCGCTACGCGCATTCTCAGTGCAGGGAGCTGGGTTACGAAGTGTCGTGATAGGAGAATTCAGAAAATGAAAATCGCGCTCAAAGCCTGCGCGGCGCTGATACTCGCCGCTGCGATCCCGCTCTACGCGCAGGACTACCCCAAGGGGTCGGTGACGTTGGTCATTCCGCTCGCGCCCGGGGACGCGACCGACACTTCCGCGCGCGCGATCGCCGACGAGCTCTCCCGAGAGCTCAGGGTGGCGATCGTTCCCGTCAACCGGCCCGGCGCCGGCGGCGCGCTCGGCACCGAGCTGGTCGTCAAATCCAAGCCCGACGGCTACACCATCATCCTCACGAACAACGCGTCGCTGGTCTTCCGTTCGATCCTCGATCCCAAGACTGCGAGCTACAACCCGCTCACCGATCTCACGCCGCTGGGACTCGCGATGCGCTCGCCGAGCATCCTCACCGTGCGCGGGGACGCGCCTTATAAGACCCTCGGCGAGATGGTGGAGCACGCGAAAAAGAACCCGGGGAGCGTGCGCGTGGGCACCGCCGGGGCGGGATCGGTGGGCGATTTCTGCGTGCTCACTCTCAATTCGCTCACCGGAGCGGGACTCACCACGGTGCCGTTCACCGGCGCCTCGCCCGCAGTGACCGCGCTCCTCGGCGGGCATGTCGAAGGCGTCGTCCTTGCGCTCGGCACGATGACGGGCCACCTGAGGAGCGGCACGCTGCGGGGCATCGTCATGTCGAGCAAATATCCGGATTTTCCGGGCATCCCGACGCTGTCGGAGCTCGGCTATTCGGAACAGCTCTTCGGAGTCTGGGTGGGATTCTTCGCACCGGCAGGCGTGCCCGCCGAAGTCACGCGGGCGCTGGTTCCGGCGCTGGAGCGCGCCATCCGCTCCCCTGCCATCGGCGCGAAACTCAAGCCGCTCGGGATGCTGATGGAATATTCGCCCCCCGAGAAGCTCCTCGCCGAGATCCGCCAGGAGCACGCGCGCGTTCAGGGGCTGGCCCGAAAAGCCGGCCTCCTCAAGTAAGAATCCGTCACGGCAGCTGGATCTTTCCGCCCCCACCCCCCAGGGGACCTTGCGGAACCACGATCGACGAGCTCGCCTGGCGGCGCAGCTCCTGCAGCTCGCGCACGGTGCGGTCGATCGCATCCTTGGCGAGCGACCCGAACTTCTCGGCGGCCTCGCCGAGCGATTCCGCGCCGATCTCGAACGCGATCGGGATCGAGCCGGCGGGGGTCATGATCTGGGTCTCCCCGACGTACAGGACGGTCCTCGAGGCGTCCGGTTTTCCGTCCTTTGCGACCGGGCTCAGGCGACGGATCGTACCGATGCGCCGGTCCGTGAAAATTTCTTCGAGGTAGAGCTTGTCCGGCTCAAGCTTCAGCTCGGATGACTTGAGTTCGGGCGTGGCCATGCCTTTCGCTCCGCGAGTCTAAAATGTGCGAGCTTGTCCTGCGCGTGCTCCGACGTCAAGAGGCCGGGTCAATCGTGCTTCTTCCCGAGCTCGGCGCCCGCGAGTTTCTCCCAGTATCGCACCACGGCGGTGTGATCCAGGCCGGGACCGAGCGCGCTCTGTGCTTCGCTCCAGGCCTCGAGGCAGGCCTCGGCGAGCGGAGCGGGCGATCCGGTCGAGCGCGCGACTTCGAGCGCCGTCTTCAAGTCCTTCACCATCAAGTCGAGCGAGAACCCCGAATCGAAAGCGCGCGACAGGATGAATCGATGAAACTTGTTGAGGGTCGAATTGTTCATCCCGGTCGACGCGTTGAGAATGTCCACGACGTTTCCCGGATCGAGGCCGAAGCGCTGGGCGGCAAGCACGCCTTCGACCGCCGCGACCAATCCCGCGGCAGAGACGTAGTTGTTGAGCGCCTTCATCGCGTGCCCCGACCCGAGCGGACCGGTGAGGAAAATCTGCTTGCCCATCGCCTCGAGGATCGGCCGGCAGCGCGCGATGCCCTGCGCGTCGCCGCCTGCCATGATCGAGAGCGTCGCGTCCGCCGCCTTCCTCACGCCGCCCGATACCGGCGCATCGAGCATCGCGACGCCGCGCTCGGCGAGTCGCGCGGCGAGCTCCCGCGTGCCGACCGGTGAAGACGAGCTCATGTCGATGAGGACGCTGCCGCGCGAAAGCCCCGCGAGCAGGCAATCTCCGGCCCCGCCCGGCCCGAACGCGACCGCGCGCACGGCGTTCCCGTCCGGAAGCATGGTGATCACCGCCTCGCAGCGCGCGGCGATTGCCGTCAGCGACTCGCCTGCCTCCACTCCGGTCGTTTCGCAGGCGCGTTCGAGCGCATTGCGATCCACGTCGTGCGCCACGATCCCGTAGCCTGCCCGGGCGAGATTGCGCGCCATCGGATGGCCCATCTGGCCCAGACCGATGAAGCCGATTCGCGCCGGAGGGGAAATCGAGGCCATTTCACCGACTCACTCGCTCGTTCCAACGACGCGCGGCAAGGTCTCTCCGATCGCGCTGTGAAGCACCGCGTCGGCGATGCCGTCGAACGGCGTGGCTTCCGCGTTCAAGATCACCACGCGCGCGCCGGCGTTTTTCGCGGCGGGAACCGCCCCCGCGATCGGATAGACCTGCAGGCTCGTTCCGACTGAAATCAGGAGGTCCGCTTCGGATGCAGCCTGCATCGCGCGTTCGATCACCTCGGGCACGAGCGCCTGACCGAACGAGATCGTATCGCTTTTCAGGATTCCGCCGCAGCGCTTGCAGGGTGGATCGAGCTCGCCCGCGCGAACGCGGGCCAGGGTCGCCCGCATCGGCCCCTTCCAGCCGCAGGAGAGGCAGACCACGTCGTGCACCGTTCCGTGGACCTCGATCACACGATCGGGAGAGTTGCCCGCCTTCTGGTGCAGGCCGTCAATGTTCTGAGTGATGAGCGCGTGCAGCTTGCCGTGCCGCTCGAGCTGCACGAGCGCCGCGTGGCCTGCGTTCGGCCGCGCCGTCCATGCCGGATGCGAGAGGCGCGCCTGCCAGGATTTCTTTCGGATCTCGGGATCGGCGACGTAGTAGTGGATATTGGAGAGCTTCTCCGCCTCGGGGTCCCTCGTCCACAGCCCTTGCGGTCCGCGGAAGTCCGGGATCCCGGACTCGGTGGAGATGCCAGCGCCGCTGAGGACCACTATGCGTTTCGCTTCCTTGATCCAATCATGGACAGCCATCAGTGGTTCTGATCTCATTCACGAGCTCGGTCTAGCGCGGGTCGCGGCACCGCTGCCCGGCGCCCGAAAAAACCGCACCCACGCCCACAAGGCCAGAAGGTCAGCGAGCACGGCTCCGACTCCGAACAATAGGCGGCCGAGCATTTGACCGGTTTGCAAGGGCCCGCGGACATGGTTGAGGGAGAAACCCCTCCTGACGCCTGAGTCACCCGGCCCGAAGGCGATCCAGTCCGCCGTCAGCGCGAGCGCCGTGACCATCAGGGCTGCAATCAGCGCCCGCGTTCTGACGAAGCTCGGGGGCACCGCGAAGAACGCTCCGCCGAAGACGAAGGCCATTCCCACCGGCAACGCAGCGAATTCCCAGGCGGCGAACATATTCGCCTTGGGCGCGAGCCGATAGGCGCCGAGCGCGACGACGCTCATGCCCGCTGCGCACACCGCAAGACCGGCCGCAATCCGCGTACCCGGCGACAGACCTTTTTCCGCCACGCAGCCCCTTCCCTTCCTAACTCCTCAGCTTGAACCGTTGTATCTTCCCCGTCGCGGTCTTCGGCAGCTCGGGGAGGAACTCGATCCAGCGCGGATACTTGTAGGGCGCGAGCTTGTCTTTGACGTGCTGCTGGAGCGCGGCCCTTAAGACATCGGTTCCCGAATTGCCCTGCTTGAGTACGACGTAGGCCTTGGGCTTGATCAGCTTGTTCTCGTCTTCGGCGCCGACCACCGCCGCTTCGAGCACCGCCTCGTGGCCGACGAGCGCGGCCTCGACTTCCGCGGGCGAGACGTAGATGCCCGAGACTTTCAGCATGTCGTCCGAGCGCCCCCCGTATACGTAGTAACCGTCCTGGTCCTGCGTGTACTTGTCCCCGCTCTTCGTCCAGCCGCCGTTGAAGGTGTTGCGGCTTTTCTCGCGATTGTTCCAGTAATAGGCCGCGCTGGTCGGCCCTCTGATCTGCAGCTCGCCCATCTCGCCCGGCTTCACCGGGTCGCCGTGCTCGCTCACCAGGCGCAGCTCGTAACCCGGAACAGGCTTGCCCGTGGTTCCGTAGCGCACATCGTTCGGCCGGTTGGAGAGGAAGATGTGCAGCATTTCGGTCGAGCCGATTCCGTCGAGAATCTCGACACCGGTTTTTTCCCTCCAGCTCTTTGCGATCTGCGCCGGCAGCGCCTCTCCGGCCGAAACGCACTGGCGCAGCACAAGCGACCCCCGGCCCGGGAAGTCGGGGCTGGCGAGCATCGCCGCGTAGAGGGTCGGCACGCCGAAAAAGAGCGTAGGTCTTTTTTCCACGAGCCGCTTGAAAACGGCAGCAGGCGTGGGTCGCTCGGCCATCAGGATGGCCGTCGCGCCCACCGCCAGGGTGAAGGAGAGCGAATTGCCGAGCCCGTAGGCGAAGAACAACTTCGCCGCCGAGAACACCACGTCGCTCTCCTTGTACCCCAGCACGCCGCGCGCGTAGAGCTCGGCGGTGAGGACCATGCTCGAGTGGACGTGGACCGTGCCCTTCGGCATGCCGGTCGAGCCGGAGGAATACAGCCAGAAGCAGGCGTCGTCTGCGGTGGTCGGCGCAGGTGACAGATCGGGCGAGCCCTTCGCGAGCACGTCCTTGAACGCGGTATGGCCGCCCGAAGCCCCCGTGCCGGAGACGATGACGTGTTCCAGAAAGGGGAGCTTGCCGATCATCGGCGCGAACACAGGCAGCAACTGCTCCGATACGACGAGCGCCTTGGCGCGGCTGTCGGAGAGCATGTACTCGTAGTCTTTCGGAGTCAGCAGCGTGTTCGCGGCAATCGGGACGATCCCGGCCTTGATCGAGCCGAGGAAGGTCGTGGGAAAGTCGATCGTGTCGGTGAGCGCGAGCAGCACGCGATGCTCCATCTCCAGGCCCATCGCCTTCAAGCCCGAGCCGAAGCGGTTGACGCGCTCGGCGAGCTGGCCGAACGTGTATTGACCCGCGTCGTCTACGTAGGCTATGCGCGCCGCGCGGCCCGCGGCGAGGTTGCGCTCGATCAGATCGTAGGCGGCGTTGTAGTCGCGGGGAATCCTGACGCCGGGCGGGCTGACCGAGTGGTCGGCGGTGCTGCGGGACGGCACGGTTTCTCCCGGTAACGTTGCGCGGCCATTCTATGCTCAGCGCCGGCGCCGCGCACGCGGCGGACGTTTGGGAGCAGAATATCGGGTCACTAGGGACCCGTTCAAGGAGGCCGGTCATGGAACCAAAAGATCGAGTGAAGGAGGACTTGGAAAGACTGGAGGTGGTTGCAGGAAACGGGCTTCTCGACCGCCGTGTTTTCCTGCGCAGCGGCGCCGCGTTCGCCGCTGTGGTGACCGGTTATACGGTCGCCCGATCCGCGGGGGCGGCCCGGCTCGCGGATGACCCGTGGAGCCTCGTACCGGGCGCGATCTCTCCGCCCTACGAGCAGCGCTCGCGGTTCGAGGGAAAGGTCGTGCGCACGCTCTCCAATCCGAAGGGCGAAACCCGCACCTCGCACGCACGC
>WNGC01002881.1_pt1 | contig 12339 bp, 12 predicted proteins | sample 5400051 | NCBI WGS metagenome assembly WNGC01 (sample SAMN13153368, study PRJNA577476) | soil metagenome | isolation source: 20 cm soil or saprolite under grassland replicate 2 | place: USA:California | collected 2016-06-15 | reverse complement strand
TCGGGGCTGCCGCTCTCGCCAAGGATGTCGCCAAACTGGTTGAGCACGGCGAAGGTGTCATCGTGCTTCAGGACGCGCGTGCGCGGCTCGCGAAAAGCGCCGGTTGCCTCGATCCGGAATTGGGATTCGCCTTCGCTGGTTTGGATCGTCGCTACGGCCATGATGCAGCTCCTGTGCCGACTTCGCTCAGTCGAGGGCCTGGATCACCAGGGGGAGATTAGAGTTCAGCGGCTTGGGTCTAGCCGCAGAAGCACCACCGCGCAGCACGAAACTTACGTGTGCCTTCGCCCAATGCGCCGCCGGCCAGCGCACCGTTCTCGCGCATGTAGGCCTTTCTAGAAGCTGGGCTTCAAAACAGACCGGCCAGACCCAAGCGCCACAAGGTGGCTCGCTTTGCCGCCAGCGACGACTATGAGCCGTTGCGACGCCTACCGGCAACCCCGCGCTTCTCGTTCGAGCCGGTTGACTGCATGCCACGCGTTTGCGCCCCGACTCGCAGTTCCGGGAGCTCTCGCGCGGCGGCGAGCGCTTGCCTGTGAATCTGGTCAGTGCTTGCGACGTATCGACGCGATCGGGGCGTGAACGATGACCGGCAACGGGTGTTGTCCAACGAGTTGCCCCTCAAAGGACCGGGCGGAACATCCATGAAGATCGCACAAGTCGCGCCCCTTATGGAGGCGGTGCCGCCCAAGTTGTATGGCGGCAGCGAGCGCATCGTTGCCCATCTCTGCAATGAGCTGAGCGCGCTTGGGCATGACGTTACGCTGTTCGCGAGCGGCGACAGCACCGTCGCTTGCCGGGTCGCGGCGGTCTGGCCAAAGGCTCTACGGCTAGACACCTCGATCTCGGATTATCTGGCGCCGCATATGATCCTGCTGGAGGCAGTCGCAAGTCGAGGTGGGGAATTCGACGTGATCCACAGTCACGTTGATTATCTCGGCTATCCGCTGTTGCGCCGCGCCGGCGTGCCTTTCCTCACAACCCTGCACGGCCGGCTGGACTTACCAGTCTTGCAGCACATCTATCGGACCTTTGACGACGTTCCCGTTGTAACGATCTCGGATGCGCAGCGCGAGCCGGTGCCGAACGCAAATTATCTGGGGACGATCCAGCACGGCATCCCGGAGCGGCTGCTGCTGCCCGGGTTCGGCGCGGGCGGATACCTGGCGTTTTTAGGCCGGATCTCGCCCGAGAAGGCACCAGATGCCGCGATCCGCATTGCACAAAAGGCGGGGATGCCGATCCGCATTGCCGCTAAGGTTGATCAGGTTGACCGGGACTATTTCGAGGAGCTGGTCAAACCACTGCTCACCCTGCCGGGTGTCGAGTTCCTCGGCGAGATCGGCGACGATCAAAAGGCCGAGTTCCTCGGCAATGCCGCAGCCCTGCTGTTCCCGATCGCCTGGGCCGAGCCCTTCGGTCTGGCAATGATCGAGGCGATGGCTTGCGGGACCCCGGTGATCGCATTCCGCCGAGGCTCGGTTCCTGAGATCGTCGAGGACGGTGTCACCGGTTTCATTGTCAATAATGAAGACGAGGCGGCACAAGCCGCGGCTGCGGTCTCTCGGCTCGATCGTGCGCGGGTCCGCCGGGTCTTCGAGGCGCGCTTTACCGCGCATCGAATGGCCGAGGATTACCTGAACGTCTATCGACGGCTGATCGCTCGAGACCAGCCATTGCTGGAGGCGGTCTGAAAGCTGGCGCGGCACGCGCCGGCGGTCACCCAGCCCAATCGCGTCGATGAGGGTCTTGTGAGAGCTCAACACGGGCCAGGCTTGCGAGCGACGGGGAACGCATCGGTATCGTTGCCAGGCTTGGCGGCGCGCGGGCCCGGCTCCTTCCTGATGCACTACGCCGGCCGGCGGCTGGGCGGCCACATGCTGGTCTTCGCCTCTGTGCTAGCCGCAGTTTGCTGCGCAATCGGTGCGCAGTATGGGGTCAAAAATTTGGTCGATGTCCTTGGGGCAGGCGCGACTACGGACCGGGAGCTGTGGTCGGCCATGGCCCTGCTGCTCGCTCTTGTTGCCGGAGACAATCTGTTCTGGCGACTGGCCGGCCGGGTTGCTGCGCCCAGTTTCGTGGGTGTCGCGGGCGATGTACGGGACGATCTCTTCCAGCATTTATCGGGTCACGGCACGCGCTATTTCTCAAACCGCTTTCCCGGTGCGTTGGCCGGCCGCATCGCGACTGCTGGTAATGCCGCGTTCGCGATCGAGAACCGGCTTGCCTGGAATACGATCCCACCGGCGGCCGCTGTGCTCAGCAGCATTGCGGTGCTCGGATTGGTCAACTGGCGCCTGACGGTGGCGCTCGCGGCAATCGCCGCGGTCCTCGGATCCATCATTGCCTGGCTAGCCGGCCGCAGCAGCCATTTGCATGATCGGTATGCCGACCGTGCTGCCACTGTGACCGGGGATCTCGCCGATGTGATCAGCAATATGGGGCTGGTACGGGCGTTCGCGGCAGCGCACCGCGAGCGCGAGCGCTTGTCACACAGCATCGGCCAGGAGATGTCGGCGCAATGCGACAGTCTTCGGTCATTGGAACGAATAAGGCTTCTCCATGCCGTTTGCGTGTTCCTCGTGACAGCGGCGGTTGTCGCCTGGTCGGTGCTGCTGTGGCGCGCCGGACAGATCACCACTGGCGATGTCGTGCTGGCAACGACCTTGGGCTTCACGGTACTCCATGCTTCGCGCGACCTCGCGATGGCGATGGTGGATCTGCTCATTGATGCCGCCAAGCTGCGTGAAGCAGTTAGATCGCTCGGCGTCCCGTACGAGATGGCGAATGACCCCGAGGCACGACAGCTGATCCCGCTCGGCGGCTCGCTTTCGTTTCTGGGCGTATGCTTCAGCTATCCGGATGGCGAGCGCGTGTTGCAGGACTTCACGTTGCATATCCCAGCCGGCCAAAAAGTCGGGTTGGTGGGGCGATCCGGCGCCGGGAAATCGACCGTGCTGGCGCTATTACAGCGGCTGTACGATCCCGAGCGGGGTCAGGTGGTAATCGACGAGCAAGACATCGCTGCAGTCACGCAGGGTAGCCTGCGCCGGGCAATTGCCGTTGTGCACCAGGACATATCGTTGTTGCATCGCTCGATCCTGGAGAACTTGCGGTATGGCAGACCGGACGCCACCGACGCCGAGGTCTATGCCGCCGCCGAAGCGGCGCACTGCACCGAGTTCATCCTGCGGCTTCCGGAAGGATTCGAGACCATCGTCGGCGAAAGGGGGCTTAAACTCTCGGGCGGGCAGCGCCAGCGTCTGGCGATCGCAAGGGCGTTTCTTTGCAATGCGCCGATCATCCTGCTGGACGAGGCGACCTCGGCCCTTGATGCCGCAGGCGAGCAACTCATACAAGATGCACTGGCTCGCCTCTTTAGCGGGCGCACGGTCATTGCGGCGACGCATCGGCTGTCGACCCTCGCAAGCTTCGACCGCATAATCGTCTTAGAACACAAGCATGTTGCCGAAGATGTCAGCGTTGCACAGCTGCTGCAATCTTATGGCAATCTCCGGTGGGTTCACTCCCGGTACGCGACCGCAGGTGGCCGGCCATGATCGTTCGTTGGGAAGATTGCATCCGCCGAGCTTTTGCCGCGGTTGCGCTGCTCGCGGTGATCTCGCTGTTCGAGGGCGGGCTTGCGCAAGACGCAATGCCGCAACCCAATCCCGACCCCGCATCCTCGCCCGCGAAGGCCAACGCGGCGGGGCCGAGCTATCTCGAGCCGCTCAATCCCGGCGAAACGATCGGAGTTCTCGGTAAGAGTGTCGTCGCGCCGAATGGCGAGGGGCTCGGGCTTATTACCGACGTAATCGTGGACCGTACCGGCCAGCCACGGGCCGCTGTGATCGATTTCGGCGGATTTCTCGGCGTTGGCAGCCGAAAGATCGCCGTCGATTGGAACCTGCTGAGCTTCGATCCCGAGAAGCGTGATCGCGCGGCCGTCCTAGCCCTTCGTCGTCGTGAGATTCGAGCTGCACCAGAGTATCGCGGCGACGCGACATCGGCGGAGATGGTCGGACCGCCGCTGGTTGGACCATCAAGCGGCGATGCTGGCAAATGAACGCGTAGGCGCCGTTTCTAGCGGTGCGAGGCGCGGCTCCGGCCGGGTAACAGCAGCTTCGGCTGGAAGCGGCCTCGATTGGTTCAACTTTTTCGTCGCGAATATCCAAACGGGCTTTGGGCCGTTTATCGCTGTTTATCTAACGACACAAGGTTGGACCCAGACGCAGATCGGGCTAGCGCTCAGCGTCGGCACACTCGCCGCGATGGCAAGCCAGCTGCCCGCCGGTGCCTTGGTGGATGCGATACGCAGCAAGGCCGCGGTGGCACTGTTCAGCATCCTGGCCTTTACCGCGAGCGCGGTCCTCCTAGCGCTATGGCCAACTCCTTTGTTCGTTTATCTCGCCGAAGTGCTGCACGGCTTTTCGAGCTGCACGCTGGGCCCGGCGATCGCCACGATGAGCCTGATCATCGCGGGCCGCCAGGCGCTCGGGCTGCGGCTCGGGCGCAACGCCCGCTTCGCCGCTATCGGCAACGGCGTCGGTGCCGCGCTGATGGGTGCCTGCGGCTATTATTATTCCAGCCGCTCGGTGTTTTTTTTGACGGCGGCGTTGACGATCGTCGGGCTGGTTCCGTTGCTGCCCTTGGCCCGTTTATACGGGCCGGGCCGGCCGGCGGCGCGACACGACGCGGCCACTGCCCGGCACCGCGACCCCGTTGCCTCCGTGTTGACGAACCGCGCCCTGCTGAGCTTCGCCGTTTGCGCGATGCTGTTCACACTTGGCAATGCCGCGATGCTGCCGCTCGCCGGCAGTTTCGTGACCGAGCGTGCCGAAAGCGAGGCCACACTATTAATCGCGGCCGGTATCGTGCTTCCGCAGCTGGTTGCCGCCGCGCTATCTCCCACTTTGGGACAGCTGGCCGAAGCACGCGGGCGGCGGCTCGTGCTGTTCCTCGGGTTCTCTACTCTGCCAATCCGTGGCGTTCTGTTCGCCGCTTTTCCGGAGCCCGGAACGATGGTGCTGGTTCAGGCTCTCGATGGAATTGCCGGTGCCTCTCTTGGAATCATCGGCCCGTTGGTGACGAGCGATGTCGCCGCGAATTCGGGCCGCTATAACCTCGCTCTGGGGTTTGTCGGCCTGATGATCGGGGTCGGCGCCACATTCAGCACCGCGGTTGCCGGCTGGATCGCGGATGCTTTCGGCAATTCGACCGCTTTCATGACCCTGGCCGCCATCGGCCTTGCCGCGGCAGCGCTGGTATGGATGGCGATGCCCGAAACGAGACCGGGTGATGCTGGGATCCAAACGATCAGCGCGTAATCACGTGAACGGCTGCTTCCGGCGCTGAGCGGAAGCTCTGTTCGAGATCGGCTGCTTCCGGTTTTGAGACCTGCGGAGGTTTTCGGGAGCTCCCGCGGCAACAATCCAAGCGCCAAGACTGCTTGGAGCGTCACCGATCGACCGCGAAGATGCTCAGTGCCGCCGCCGCGCATGTCGCCGCGGCGACAATCATTGCCATATGGAAGGCCACCCACAGTTCCTCGCCCTCGGCCGAAAGTACCGCCCCGAGTAGCGCTGTCGCGACCAGACCGCCGGCTCGGGCGACCGCGCTGTTCAGGCCGGATGCCGACCCGGTATGACGCACGTCGACCGCACTCAGTACAGCCGTTGTGAGCGGAGCGACCACGGCGCTTACGCCGAGGGCAATCAAGAAAATAGCTGGCAGTACCTCCGTCCAATAACCCGCGGTATCACCGATCCTGAGCGCGAGCAAGAAGCCACCGGCGGCCACGAACGACCCAATGGCGAGCAGCAGTCGCGGCCCTATCCGGCCGGATAGACCGCCAATCAGCGGCGATGTCACGGAAATAACCAACGGCAATGGTAGCAACGCCGCCCCAGCCGCCGCGCTGGAGTACCCGCCGCCCCTGATCAGAACATACGGCACCAGCACGAAAAGGCTGCCGAGCGCGCCGTAGAGCAACAGGGTGAAAAGCGTGAGGCCGACAAAAATCCGGGAGGCGAACAGGTGCAGCGGCATCATCGCCCGATCGCCCCGCCGCTTCTCGACGACCATGAAGAGCAGGATGAGCGCGACCGCGGTGACACCGGTGGCGACAGTCGTGCGGGTCCATCCGCCTCGTCCCGAGCCGATCGTCAGCGCCCATATGAGCGCACCGACCCCGACAGTTGCCAAAGACCCGCCGAGAGCATCCAGGGGCAGGTCTTCTCCGTCCTCGTCCGGCGCGACGTAGCGCAAGGCCAGCATGACGGCACCAGCCGCAAGCGGCAGATTTATAAGAAAGATGAAGCGCCAGCTGCCGAGGTCAATCAGCCAACCGCCGAGAACGGGGCCCATCGCGCCCGCAGCGGCGCCGGCGGCCGCCCAGATGCCGATCGCGCGTCCCTTCGCCTGGCCGGAAAACGTCTGGCCCAGCAGGGCAAGGCTATTCGGCAAAAGGATTGCAGCACCGACGCCCTGGATCGCCCGACCGGCGAGCAGCGTGGCCAGGTTCGGCGCAAACGCGCAGCCGAGTGAGGCAAACCCAAACACAGCGGTGCCGACCACGAGGAGACGCCGACTCCCAAACCGATCGCCGGCCGTCCCGCCAAGCAAAAGCAGAGCGCTTAACGGAAGGAGGTAGGCGTTGATGATCCACTGTAATCCCGCGGCATCGGCAGCGAGACTGTGCCCGATCGCGGAGAGCCCGACATTGACCACCGAGCCGTCAATAAAGGCCAGACTAGAAGCGAGGATGGTGGTTGCAAGCACCAGTTGCGGATGGCCGGCCGTGTTCCTCGTTGCAGCAGATCGCGCAGTGGCAACGTCGCAGAACGGGTGGAGGGCGGCGTACATACATCTCTCTCCTGCCCACGCCGGCGGTCATGCACGCGAAACGTCGGGCCGCAGCGTTACGCCACCTCGAAGATCATTGCCACACGCGTGGTCCGTTACATAGGTGCGACGCGGAACGCTTGTCGTGCCGTCAAAGTCCTCGCTCGACTCTCCGGCATCCGAACCCACATTGAGGGCCATGCGACCGGCTGCACAGTCCCCGATCGACGCCCGGTATGCCGAGATGTTCCCGGTGCTGGCGCTGTCGGAGATTGGCCGTATCAGCCGGCTTGGCGAGCGCAGAGCCTATCCAGCCGGCGCGCGCGTTTTCAGCACCGGCGAGATCGCGCCGGGGGCCTTTGTCCTGCTGTCCGGCCAGGTCGACATCATGCAGCGGGTCGGCGACCGCGACGCCGAACTGATCGTGAGCCACGGGCCGGGCTCGTTCATGGGAGAACTCGCCCAGTTGTCGGGCCGACCGGCGCTGGTCGATGGCGTGGCGAGAGGACCGGTCGAAGTCCTGGTGATTCCGCAACGCCGCCTGCGCGATCTGCTCGTCGAGGAAGCCGAACTCGGCCGAGCGGATCATGCGGGCCCTGATATTGCGCCGCGTCGCGTTGCTGCGGAGCGGCGGGGGCGGCCCGATCATCGTCGGCGGCGCCGACAATGCCGATGTGCTGCGGCTGGAGGGCTTTCTCAATCGCAACGGACATCCGCACCAACGGCTCGACCCGGGCATCGACGCGTGCGCCCAAACTTTGATCGACCGCTTTCACATAACGCCGCGCGAATTGCCAATCGTGCTCTGTCCGAGCGGCGAAATGCTGCGCAACCCGAGCGAAGTCGCGCTGGCGCGCTGCATTGGGCTGTTGGTAACGCTCGAACCGGATCGGATTTATGACGTGGCGATCGTCGGAGCAGGACCGGCGGGGCTTGCTGCCGCGGTCTATGCAGCATCCGAGGGCCTCTCTACGCTCGTTCTGGATTGCCGTGCCTTTGGTGGCCAAGCCGGCGCGTCGGCACGGATCGAAAATTACCTCGGCTTTCCGACCGGCATTACCGGGACGGCTCTGATGGCCCGCGCCTACACCCAGGCGCAAAAGTTCGGCGCCGAGGTGGCGATCCCGGACGAGGTCAGGCGGCTGGATGTAGAGAGCGGCGCCGGCTGCTTTCGGCTGACGCTGGCAAATGCCGAGCGGGTCCGGTCTCGCGCCGTGATCATCGCCAGCGGCGCCCGCTATCGCCGCCTGGATATTCCCGATTTGGCGGCGTTCGAAGGATCCTCGGTGCATTACTGGGCGTCGCCGCTGGAGGCACAGCTTTGTGTTGGCCAGGAGGTGGCGCTGGTCGGGGCCGGCAATTCCGCTGGGCAGGCTGCCGTCTATCTGGCGGATAGGGTCGCGAAGGTCTGGATGATCGTCCGCGGTCCAAGTCTTGCCGCACGCATGTCGCGCTACCTGGTCGAGCGAATCATGGCGACGCCGAATATCGCGATCCTGCCCGACACATCCGTTGCAACGCTTGAGGGTAAGGACGGCATCCTCCAAACGATCCGCTGCCGCTCGCTTGCGGGCGAAGATCGGAGCTACTCGATCCACCACCTGTTCCTGTTCATCGGTGCGGATCCGAACACCGACTGGCTGGCCGGCTCCGGCGTCGCGCTCGACGACAAGGGTTTTGTCAGTACCGGCCGCAATGTCCAAGGTTCGCTCGAGACCAATCTGCCGGGCGTCTTCGCCATCGGCGACGTGCGTTCTGGTTCGGTCAAGCGGGTGGCCGCGGCGGTCGGCGACGGGGCTCAGGTGGTCGCCGCGTTGCATAGGTTCCTGCAGAAAGCCGACAGCAGTGCAATGGCGCCAGCCCGGGTTGGAGAACCCTGATGGCCTACGAATGCTCCCACGAATCATCGATCCGCGATGTGAAGCCGAGCGCGCTCGGATGCGAGGAATGCCTGAAGATCGGCTCGCCGTGGGTACACCTGCGCTTATGCCGGACCTGCGGCCATGTCGGGTGTTGCGACGACTCACCGAATCGACATGCGACACGGCATTTCCATGCGACGCGCCACCCGATCATCGAAGGGTACGATCCTCCGGAAGGTTGGGGCTGGTGCTACATCGACGAGGTCATGCTGGACCTCAGCGACCGCGCCACCCCGCAAAATGGCCCGATCCCGCGCTACTACTGAACGAAACGAGACACGCCGCGGGACTGACTACGGGGAATTACGTCTCGAGGAGCGTGCCGAGGCGGGCAGGCCACTGATGCTCGAAATCAGCTTCCCGTTGGAGTCCGAGCTTTAACAAGGCTTGGATTCGCTGCTGCGTTTCAGACCAAGTCAGCGCGGTCTCAAAAGAAGTGATGGCGGCGAGGAGCCGGTCGGCGGACGGCAGCGAGACATGGTTGACTAGATTCTTCGCGGCGGCGATGGCCCGCCGGTCGAAGGAGGCGATCCGGCGCGCCAGCGCGTCGACGAAGCCGTCCAGTTCGGCGTCTGGAAGTGCCCGGTTGACGTATCCGTATCGTTCCGCGGTGTTGCCGTCGAAATCGTTCGCGCCGAGAACGATTTCGAGCGCCCGACCGCGACCGACCAGATGTGGAAGACGTTCCGTACCGCCGCCGCCAGGATGCAATCCCACCCCTACTTCGGGTTGGCCGAGTCGCGTGTTCTCGCGCGACGCGAAGCGCATGTCGCAGGCGAGGACGAACTCGCTGCTCACGCCCCGGACACAGCCTCGGATCCTCGCGATGCTGACCACCGGGGACTTGGTGAGACGCACGAACGTATCCATCAGGATCGGGAGGCCCGAAGCCCCGACAGCAGTCATGATGTTCCCTATCTTGCCGGTCAAATCAAAGTGGGCAAGGTAGAACTCGGGGTTCGCGCTTTCGAATACGATGACCCGTAGGCTCGGGCTGGCATTCATTCGCGCGAGCAGTTCCTGGAGCTCTTCGAAAATGGTGGCGTCTACAATGTTGAAAGGCGGATAATCGAACACGATCCTCCAGTACGCAGACGTTTCCTCAATGACCCGCACCGGCACCGTTGATTTAGTTTCAGTCATGGTTCCGCTCCTTAGATCTCGAATGAGCGGGACGGCGAGGTGATCTTCTTTTCTTCATAGGAACGCATGCGCGCGAGTGCAGCCTCGCTTATGCATAATTTCAAGAAGAGATTTCGTTCAAGCGCAAGGCCTTGCGCCAGCGGCGTCTCCATGGCGTTGCGGACGAGACGTTTAATGTAGGCGAGCGATTCCGGCGTATGCGACGACAGGCGCCGCGCAATCTCCATTGCGCGATCGAGAGCCTTGCCGCTGACCGTTTCGTGCACCAGCCCCTTCTTTTCGGCTTCACGCGGATTCAGTGGCTGACCCATAAGGATGTGCATGAGTGCAGCTGGTGTTCCGATGGTGCGCGGCAGCCGATCAGGTAGTCGCCATCCTCGGCAATACGAAGATCGCAAGAGAGCGCGAACTCGAAGGCACCGGCTAGGGCTGTGCCGGAGATGGCCGCAATTACCGGCTTTGGCATGCTCTCGCACAGCGCCATGGCTTTATCGAAGAATCCGCCGTTGTAGGTGGCGTTGTCGGGCCACTGGCGACCGGAAGCGCGCAGGGATTCCGCGATTTGGATAAGCGCAGGGATATTAAAATGACGATTGAAATAACCGGGTGAGCCGCCAGTCACGATGACAACGCAAACGTTAGGGTCGCCCGCGAATCCGTCCAACGCTTCGGTGAGCGCGTCGCCCATCTCCGCGTCGAAGTACATGGGTTTTGCGCTACCAAGCGTAATCACCGCAATTCCATCGGCTGCTCTTGTCGTCAGAATATCGACGTTCATCGGGTCCTCCTGATTTGCAAAGGTTTGTTCAATTGCGCGTCAACTAATCGACTGTGCCGCCGAAGTGATGAGTTCTGCAACCTCTCTAGGGTGAGAGACCATGGCTGCATGACTCGAAGCTACTTTGCGGACCGTGGCACCCATTCTCTTTGCCATAAATTCCTCGGCTTGCGGCGGAATCATCTGGTCTTCCGTCGCAACCATGTACCACGACGGCAGATGTTTCCAGGCTGGTGGTCCGGATTTTGCGATGAACGAGTTGATGCTCAGAGGCTTTTGCACCGCAGCCATAACGCGGGCTTCGACCGGATCTGCGTCGGCGGCAAATGCTTTTGCGAAACCATCTTGATTGATCCAAAGAAAGCCATTCTCGTCGGGCGGACGTACTGCGGCGGCACCCGCTGGGGCTGGTCCTTGTTTGCTTAGAGCATCAATGCTCTCGCCTTCGTCCAATCCGAAGGCTGCGATGTACACAAGTGCTTTAACGTTCGGAGCATCATTGGCCGCCCCGGAAATCACAACTCCGGCATACGAATGGCCAGCCAGAACAGTGGGCCCTTTCTGAGCGGCCAGGAGATTTCGGGTCGCTACAATGTCATCTGCCAAAGAAGTCAAAGGTATCTGTGCGGCAGTCACGTTGAATCCTTTCTGCTGAAGAAAGGGAATCACTTTTCCCCAGGATGAACCGTCAGCCCAGGCTCCGTGTACCAGGACGATGTTTGTTCTCGATTTCATCTTTTCTCCTTATCTTCCTATAATGTCACTTCTAAATAGACAGTTTCTATCAAAAAAAACTACCTGTAGCTCCTCGCTTTTGCAACCATCTCAGAAAGCATTCGCTGGCCCAAGCGGGCCTCAAACGCTCGCTGTGTATCCTCCAGCAGCTCTACCATTGCCTGTTTATGAGTGCAGCTCGTTCGGCAAGTCCTTTCTTTTGGATAGTGGTGAATCGAAAGAACAGGGGGCGCCTCTACCGCTTTGTATATCTCTAACAGACTGATCTTATTTGCTGGTCGCGACAGCGATGAAAAACCATTGCGGCCGCGAGATGTCACCACTAGACCCGCTTTGACAAGTTTGGACAGCACACTGCGGACTTGCGAATCATGCGCCCTCACGCTTGCGGTCAAATGTGCTGACGTGACCTGTTCACCGTGATGGTCGCCAAGCGCTGTCATGATGTGAACACCGACTGAGAATTGGTTGTTAATCCTCGACATATTGTCATAATACATGTAACAGTTTACGGCAAGGAAAAGATTTAGGGGGACGGTCTTTGATTTATGCGCAGTGCAACAATTAAACGGTGCTCCTGGGACCCCTTCGGTATTCCATCAACGTCACATTGGACGGGTGCTGCGATCATCGTGCAATTTCCGCGGACGAAGACTTGCATCGTCACGCGGTCGAGAACCTCGACCAGGCCGATGCCCTCCTCTTTGGCCGGGTGACTTACGAAATGATGGAGGGAGCGTTCCGGCCGCCGGCGCGGACGGGAGCGAGGCCTGACTGGATGGAACCCTTCGCCCCGACGATCGACGCGGCAAAGAAGTACGTCGTGTCGAGCACCCTGGACCGGGTCGATTGGAACGCGGAGCTCGTGCGCGGGGATCTAGGGAAGGCCGTTCAGCAGCTCAAACGGGAGGCGGGTAA
>WNGC01002042.1_pt1 | contig 12341 bp, 14 predicted proteins | sample 5400051 | NCBI WGS metagenome assembly WNGC01 (sample SAMN13153368, study PRJNA577476) | soil metagenome | isolation source: 20 cm soil or saprolite under grassland replicate 2 | place: USA:California | collected 2016-06-15 | reverse complement strand
GGACCGATCTCGCTGCCGGACGCCCTCGAACAGGTGGCCGGGACCCGGCTCGTGGTGCTCGAGCCCACGGCAACCGTGCCGTTGCTCGATGCGCTCGACGGCTCGCTTGCCTACGCGATGGCGGTCGGGCCCGAAGGGGGATGGACCGACGATGAACTGTCGGCATTGCGTGAGCACGGTGGCGTCGCCGTCAACCTCGGCCCGCGGATCCTGCGGGCCCGACTGGCGCCGATCGTGGCCGCTGCTATCCTCGTCCAACAGCGATGAACGTGTCGATCGAAACGCTGGGATGCAAGGTGAATTTTGCCGAGATGGCCGAGCTCGGCGACGGGCTGGCGCGGGCTGGCTTCTCGGTAACGGACTCAGCCGACAACCCCGACGTCTGCGTGATCAATAGTTGCACCGTCACCGCCCAGGCGGACCGCAAGCTCCGCACCCTGGTGCACGGACTGCGCCGTCGTCATCCACAGGCCCATCTCATCCTGACCGGCTGTCACGTTGACAACCCGCATCCGCGCGTTTCTGCCGTGCCCAGCGTGGACGTGGCTTTTCCGAACGCGCGAAAGAATGAGATCTTCGACTACATTTCGGCAAACTTCGCCCCGGTGGCGGCTCATGGCTCGACGACGTTCGCCCGCTCCCGCTTCTTCCTCAAGGTGCAGGATGGCTGCAACCATCGCTGCACCTACTGCATCGTGTGGCGCACCCGCGGGGCCTCGCGCAGCGAGGCGGAAACTAGCCTCATCGAGCGCGCGCGCCGGGCGGTCTCCGATGGATATGGGGAGATCGTGCTCACCGGGGTCGATCTCGGCGCCTTTGGGCGCGAGCGGGGGGAGTCGCTGGCGTCGTTCCTGCGGCGACTGCTCGAGGCGATCGCTCCCGCCCGACTGCGGCTCAGTTCGATCAATGCGAATGACTTCACGCCGGAGCTGGTGGAGCTGGCCGGCGCCCCACGTTTTTGCCGTCATCTCCACATTCCGCTCCAATCCGGCAGCGACCGGGTGCTGAAGCGGATGGGCCGCCTCTACCGCAGGCGCGATTATCTGAACCTGGTGGCGGCGTTACGCAGCCAAGCCCCCGAGCTGGCGGTGACCGCCGATGTGATCGTCGGCTTCCCAGGGGAAACCGATGCCGATTTTGCGGATACCGAGAATGTCGCGGCGGAGGCCGGCCTCAGCGGCATGCACGTCTTTCGCTACTCACCGAGAGCGGGAACGGCCGCCCCCCGGCTCGGCCTGCCCGTGGACGACCCGGTCAGCAAAGAACGGAGCCACCGGCTGCAGACGCAGGCTGAGGCCCAGCGCCGGGCGTACGAGGCGCGCTTCGTCGACCGGGAACTGGAAGTGATCTGGGACCGGCGCTATCCGACCCGGATGCGTGGCCTGAGTGACAACTACATCACGGTCTATGCGCCCGCGCGCGGTCAGACGCTGGGCGCGCTCGCAACCATCCGACCGGTGGCCAGCTGCGGGGACGGTCTCCTCGGCGCGTAAGCTGTGCCGGTGGCTGAGGACTGCCTGTTCTGCAAGATCTTCGCGCGGGAGATTCCCGCGAAAGAAGTCTTCCGCGAGGACGACATCGTCGCCTTCGAGGACATCCGGCCGGTGGCGCCAACCCACGTGCTCGTCATCCCGAAAGTGCACATTCCCTCCGTCCACGATCTCACCCGCGACCAGGCCCCGATGCTGGCGCGGATGATGGAGGTGGCGAACCGTATCGCCGACGAGCGCAAAGTGGATCGGGACGGCTATCGACTCGTCTTCAACAAGGGACCGCAGGCCGGCCAGAGCGTCTATCACCTCCACCTCCATCTCCTCGGCGGGCGCGCCATGGCCTGGCCTCCCGGGTAAACTCCTTCACCGCCCGAGCGGCGTAGACGGCTGCAACGCGGTCGTAAACCCTCCGTGGCAAGCCCGTCACAGCGGCATGGCTGAACAGCCACGCGTGAAACAGGCGCCGTAATCGGCGGGCGATAGGGTGGGCGCAGATGCGCCTTACACCCTGGCGTGCCCTGCGGCCGAAGGATGCGAATTCCGGCCTCGATAAAGAGAGGCTGGAGGAACGGCTGGCCAAGCTCGTTGGTGGCCCAGTCGCTGGAGCCACGCCTGTGCCCGCCCCGGCGGTGGAGGCCATCGTGCCCGACCCTGGCAAACCAGCCGAGGTGGGCGCCGTGCTGGACGCCGTCGCGCTCCCCGTAAAGTCGCAGAAGCGCGGCGATGATGGTGACATCGCGACCAGCGAACGGAATCGCCGCCGGCGCCGGAAGGCCGGCTTTCTGCTCTTCTTCGCCGGGTTGATCGCGGTTTTCTTCATGGTGCGCGCCATTCCCGCTGACTGGGAAATCGGTCCGTTCCGGATCGATGCCAGCGGCAGCGCCGGCGATCCGGAAGCGAGCCTGTACTTCGCGGATGATCCGCACGCTCCCTTCTGGCTGCTGGTCCCAACGTTCAACCTTCCGCCACGGTTCTTTGCGGCGCGACCGAAGCCGTCTTCGCAGCCCGTCGCCCTGGGGCCGACCGCGACCGCAACGCCATCGCCGTCCGGCACCGCCACCCCCACCGCCTCGCCGAGCGGAACCCCCTCGCCGTCGGCCAGCGCATCACCGTCGGGAAGCCCGAGCCCTTCGCCCTCGACGTCCCCCACAGCAAGCCCAACGCCGACAGCGACCCCGACTCCTACGCCGACGCCCACGCCCACGCCAACACCGACGCCCACGCCGACGCCGACGCCGACCCCGACCCCGACGCCCACGCCCCCGCCCGCGCCCTTCGCATTCGCGCCGACGCCGACCGAGAACGTGACCATCAACGTCAACAACTCAACGAAGTGCAAGCTCGGCACGGTCACCGCAACGGGGATCTTCCGGATGCAGGCTGGTGGACCCGGCGGCACCGTGCAGTACCACTGGACCCGCAAGGACCTCAACGGGACGGCGGTAAGCGGGACCTACAGCATCGTCATCGCGGCGGGCGACACCGCGGCCCACAGCGTCGTGACCGATAGCTGGACGCCTGCCTCAGCCGGCACCGAACAGCTGGTCTTTACGATCCCGGGCTTCGCGGTCACGCCGCAGTCCTGGACCTGCCGGACCTAGGCTGCGGCGCGCTCGACGTAGCGGACGATGTTGGCCGGTCCGGTGCGCTTGGCGATCAGGAGCGCCTCGTCGGCCCGCTCCAGCAAGGTCTGCGGGGTTGACCCATCTTCGGGGAAGACCGCGACCCCGATGCTGAAGGACACCTCGACGTCCGTGCCACGCAGGGTCTGACCCATCGACCGGTAGATGTCCTGGATCCGCTGCGCAACGATCAGCGCGCCGGCACCGTCTGCATCCGACAGCAGCAGGACGAATTCGTCGCCACCGAATCGGAACGGCTCGTCGCCGACGCGCACAGCAAAGCGAAGCAGGTTTGCCACCTCCTTGAGCAACTCGTTGCCGACGCCGTGCCCGAGCCGATCGTTGACGGCTTTGAAGCCGTCCACGTCCATCATCATCAGCGCCATCCGCCGGCCGGTTCGGGCGGCCGGTCCCAGCCAGGTGGGGAGCTGTTCGTGAAGCGCTCGCAGGTTGTGCAGACCGGTCAGCTCGTCGACGCGGCTCATCCGCATCAGCCGCCGGCGTTCCTGTTCCCAGTTGTTGGTCAGCAGGGCGGCGTAGCCGTACATCAAGAGATGGGTGATTCCATTGATGACGAGGTTGCTCCCCTCGATGCCGCTGACGCCCACGCTTACGATCGCAACGCTGGTGGCCACCGCCAGGGCCAGCAAGCGCGGCAGCAGAATGGCGCCGCACAGAACGATCAGGAAGTACAGGAGTCGCAGGTCAAGGTCATGGCCAAGAAATCGCTCAAGGTAGGCGACCGCCGCCACCGCCGCCATCATGACGGCCAGGCCGAGGATCCGGCGGATTCCGAGCGTTTCTTTCGGGAACAGGGGCCGCGTCAGCTTCAAGGCTGCCTAGGTAACGCGCGGTTGCGGCCTTAATTGCTTCCGCGGCCTGGGGTCGAGGCCCGGCCAACAAGCACGCCGCGCACCACCCAGACCGCCACCAGCAGAGCGACGCCGATCACCAGGGCGGCCACCGGATGCGCGCAGCCCGTGACCGCCCAGGGGAGCGCCAGGGCCAGCCCGCTCAGGGCTTCGCGGATCGGCACGCCCCGCCCAATCGGAATATCGCAGGCACGGCAACGGCCCCGCTGGGCCAGGTAGCTGATCACCGGGACGAGCTCGTCGGCGCTCAGCCGGTGGCCGCAGGTGCGGCAGTGCGAAGGCGGCCAGAGCAATGACTCTCCCCGGGGGAGGCGATCGTAAACGACCTCGGTAAAGCTGCCCAGGGCGGCCCCGAGCGGAAGCAAGAAGGCCGCACCCAGCAGGTTGCACAGGATGTCAAGCAATCAATCACGCCTCCGGGCCAGCCGGCTGACTCGCACCCTCTGATCATCGATGCCTACCTCCAGGTCTTGCTGGAGCAGGCAGCGTCCGACCTCATCCTGTCGGCCGGCGCGCCGCCGACCATGCGCAAGGACGGTGCCCTGGTCCCAATCGCCCGCGATCCACTTCGCCCTGACCAGATCGAGGAGATGGCCCGGGAAGTGGCGTCGCCCGAGCGGTGGGCCCGCTTCCAGGGACAGGGCGATCTCGACTTCTCCTTCAACTGGAAAGGGCAGGCGCGCTTCCGGATCAACGCCTTCAGGCAGCGCGGATCCGTTGGCCTGGCGTTGCGGCTGATTCCCTACCAGATTCCGAACTTCGACCAGCTCGGCGTGCCCATGGTGGTGCGCGGCCTGACCCGGCTGGGCCAGGGTCTGATCCTGGTGACCGGTCCGACCGGCTCGGGCAAGTCCTCCACCCTGGCGGCGATGGTGAACGACATCGTGGCGACCAGGCCGTGCCACGTGATCACCATCGAGGACCCGATCGAGTACGTCTACCGGCACCAGCGCAGTATTGTCGAGCAACGTGAGGTCGGCGCGGATGTCGCCTCCTTCGCGGACGGCTTGAGGGCGGCCCTTCGCCAGACGCCCGACGTGCTCCTCATCGGCGAGATGCGGGACCTCGAGACCATCTCGGCGGCGATCACGATCGCCGAAACCGGTCACCTGGTACTGGCTACCCTGCATACCAATGACACGGCCCAGGCCGTCGACCGCGTGGTGGACGTCTTCCCCGCCGAGCAGCAGCAGCAGGTCCGGGTCCAGCTTTCGAACACGCTGACGGCCGTCATCTACCAGCAATTACTGCCCCGCCGTGACGGCCCCGGCCGAGTCGCCGCCTTCGAGGTGCTGCTCAACACGATCGCCGTCCAGAACCTGATCAAGGAAGGCAAGACGCGCCAGCTGCGCAATGTGCTCGAGACCGGGGTCAAGGACGGCATGAACACGATGGAGCGAAGCCTGGGCGAACTGGTCAAAGCCGGCCTCGTGGATTTTGGCGCGGCCGCCGCCCGGGCACAGCACCCAGAGGAGTTGCGTCGCCTCGCCGCTTAGCCGCAGGTTTGCCCCGCTTGACGCGTTTGCTCCGGTTGGACACCCATGAAGCCGGCGCTGTCGACGAGCGAGGCGGCACGCTGGCTGGGGATCAGTAAGTCGACGCTGATCCGCGCGGTGAACCGGGGTGACATTCAGCCCGCGTTCCGCACTCCCGGCCGGCATCTGCGCTTCACCCCGGAGGCGCTCACCGAGATCCGCCGCCGGCTGGAAGGGCCGGTCCGCGAGGCGGTCGCGTGAGCGCCGTGGAGCGCCAGCCCGCCGGACGGTTTGGGCTTCGCCAGGAAAAGCGCCTTGGTGAGCTTCTGCTTGAGAGCGGGCTGCTGACCGCGGAACAGCTGGAGGCGGCCCTGGCTGAGCAAAAGCGACAGCGCCGCCCATTGGGACAGATCCTGCTCGCGCAGGGGCTCGTCGACGAAAAGGCGCTGGCCGGTGTGCTCAGCCTGCATTTCAATGTCCCCCAGGTCGATTTCAGCCGGACGCGGATCGACAGCCAGGCGCTCGCGCTGATCTCCGAGTCGTACGCCCGCGAACACATCATCCTGCCCATTCGGCTGGACAAGGACGAGCTTGAACTCGCAACGGTCGACCCGGGTGACCTGGCACTGTTCGCCGAGCTGAAGGTGCTGACCCGGAAGCGCATCAAGCCCGTGCTGGGCGTGCGATCGCAGATCGAGCACGCGATCACCCAGGCTTACAAACTTCGAACCGGGGTCGACAGGAACGTCCGCTCCTTCGAGGAGACACGCCGGCCCACCGTGGCGACCCGACGGCTGGCGGAGGTCAAGCAAGACGCGCCGGTGGTGCAAATCGTCGACTTGATCATCGCCCAGGGAGCGGAGGAGCGAGCCTCGGACATTCACATCGAGCCGCAGCAGGATCACCTGCGAGTGCGCTTTCGGATTGACGGCGTGCTGCACGATGCGACCCGGCTGCCGGCGACCCTGGCCGCGCCGATCGCCTCGCGCGTGAAGCTGCTGGCCAACCTCGACATCGTCGACCGGCGCCACAGCCAGGACGGACAGATTCAGACGACGGTCGACGGCCGGCCGCTCGATATCCGCGTGGGAACCATCGAGACCATCTGGGGCGAAAAGGTCGTGCTGCGCCTCCTGGAGCGGTCGCGCTCCATCCTTGGTCTCGACACGCTGGGCTTTTCACGGGCGTCGTTGCTGACCTTCCGCGCGCTGGTCCGATCGCCCTACGGCATGATCCTGGTCACCGGCCCGACCGGGAGCGGAAAGACGACCACGCTCTACGCGGCCCTCAACGAGCTCAATCGGATGGAACAGAACATCATGACCATCGAGGATCCGGTCGAGTACACATTCGAGGGCGTGAACCAGATCCAGATCAACCGCCTGGCGGGGATCACATTCGCGAATGGGCTTCGCGCCATCCTTCGCCAGGACCCGGACGCCATCCTCGTCGGCGAAATCCGGGATAAAGAGACGGCCGAGATCTCGGTGCAGTCGGCGCTCACCGGCCACCTGGTCCTGTCATCGCTGCACGCGACCGATGCGGTCGGTGCGATCTACCGATTCCTGGAGATGGGCATCGAATCGTTCATGGTGACCTCGGCGGTGACTGGCGTCCTGGCGCAGCGCCTGGTCCGGCGGATCTGTCCCGAGTGCAGCGTGTTGTACGAGCCCCCAACCGAGGAGCTGGAGTTCTACCGAGCGATGGGCGGCGCGGGCCAGATCTTCCACCGCGGAAACGGCTGCGCCTTTTGCGCGCACACCGGCTTCCACGGTCGCATCGGCGTTTTCGAGGTTCTCCGCATGAGCGACACCATCAAGCGGGAACTGGTGCGTGATGCGCCACCCGAGGCGTTGCGCGAGCGCGCGATCGCCGAAGGCATGACGACGCTGCGCTCCTCGGGCCTGGCGAAGATCGATGAGGGCCTGACCACGATCGCCGAGGTGATGCGTTCCGTGCACCTGAGCGAGGCCGACGATGCCTAGCTACGCGTACCGGGCTTACACGGAAGCCGGGCAGCGGCGCGACGGACGAATCGAGGCCGAAGGCAGTTCGGCCGCCGAGCAGGCTCTGTGGCTGGAGGGCCTCAAGATCGTCGAACTCAACCCGGCACCGCCGAAGAAAACGATGGCGGATTACTTTCCATCCCTCTATCAGATCTCCCGCGCGGACATCATTCTCTTCACGCGCCAGCTGGCGACCTTTGTCGGCGCCGGGGTGCCGATGAGTCGGGCACTCGGAACCATCGCGCAGGAAACGGCGTCACCCCTGTTCAAGCGGGTGATCCTGGCGGTGCTCGACGACCTCGAGCGTGGCCAGAATCTTTCGGAGGCGCTGGCCAAGCACCCCAAGGTGTTCCCCGCCCTCTACATCGACCTGGTACGCGTGGCGGAGCTCACCGGTAACCTCGAGGCGACGCTGACCGAGCTGGCGGGATATCTGCGGCGGGACCTGAACACGGCGCGCCGGGTCCAAGCCGCCATGATCTACCCCGCCGTCATCCTGGTGGTCGCGACCGGGGTTGTCATCATTCTTGTTTTCTTCGCGCTACCCGCTTTTGTTCGGATCTTCGCGGAGTTCCGGGTGGAGCTGCCGTTATCAACCCGGATCCTGATCGGCATTGTCAATTTCACCCGCCAGTGGGCACTGATCATCGCCGCGGTGATCATCACGATCGCGGGCGCCATGGTCCTCGCGCTGCGAACGTCACGCGGGATCTACGCCAAAGACCAGCTCTCGATCAAGGCGCCGATCCTGGGGCCGATCGTCCTGTCGGCCGTGCTCAATCGCTTTGCCCGGACACTGGCGATGGTGTTGAAGGCCGGCGTGCCGTTGGGACAGACCTTCGAGGCCGTCATCGCCAGCACCGGCAACAGGGTCTTCCAGAAAGGACTGGCCACCGTGAAGGAGCAGATGACGAGTGGTGAGGGGTTTGCCGGACCGCTGATTCGGACGCGCCTGTTTCCGCCCATGCTGACCCAGATGGTTCGCGTCGGCGAGGAGACGGGAACGCTGGATACCTACCTGGAACAAGCCGCCGAGTTCTACGAGGAGGAGCTGGAGTATCGAATCCGGGCGATGACGTCGCTGATCGAGCCCGTGATGACCGTGGCGGTCGGCGTCATCGTCGGCTTCATCGCCGTCTCGCTGATCTCGGCGATGTACGGCCTGGTGGGAGCCCTGAAATGACCGTCAAGCGCGGCTTCAGCTTGATCGAAACCACGGTTGCCATGGCGCTCCTGGCCGTTATTGTCGTCACCGTGCTCGGCGGGTTCTCGGCAACCACACTGGCCGCGACCCGCCATCAGCAGGAGACCACGCTCGACCGCATGACCCGCTCCGATGCCGAGTACATCAAGAGCCAGCCCTACCTGGCAGCAGCCAACTATGCGCATCTCTCCCTGGGCGGCTATTCATTCAGCACGCAGGTCCTGCACTACAACAAGAACTTGAACCCGAACTTCGCCGCGGGCAATGCCGACACGGGCTTGCAGGAAATCATCCTGACGGTCAGCGGGCCAAATGGCATTCGGGAGCAACTCGATTTCCTCAAGGAGTTGCCGTGAAGCGCCGGCAGCGTGGTTTCACGCTGGTCGAGGCCATGGTTGGCGTGGCCATCTTTACCGTGCTCACGCTGGCGATGGCCGGCACGTTCCTCGTGGGCTATCGGGCGATCAGCAACGAGGCGCGAGTGATCGCCGCCGATACCGCCGTTAGCGGCGCCAGCATCTGGCTGACTCGAGACCTCAACAGCGCGACGTCAACCGCCGGCTGCCCGTGCACGATTCAGGTGGGTGGGCCAATGACGCTGACCTACGGGGTCCCGCCTGTGACGGTTGTGTACATCGTGGATGCCGGCCGGAACTTGATCCGAACTGTCAATGGAAGTCCGCAGGTCGTCGCCCGCGGCATGACGAGCGTGACCGTCAGCTGGGCCGGCTGCTACGGCACCGTCACCATCCAGCCATCCGCCACAGGAGCGTCGGCCGTGGTGCTCAACGTGAGCAACCGCCCGGGCGGGTGCATCTGATGTTCGGGCATCGCCAGCGCCAGCGCGGACAGGCGCTTCTCATCGTGTTGGCGTTTGTCGCCGCCTTCCTGCTCATCCTCTGGGCAGGCCTGACGCTGGCCAGCAGCGCCTTCCTCGGCTTGGGAACCGTAAACGCAGACACGCGATCGACATATGCCCTCGATGCCGGGCTGGCTTACGCCATGCAGGTCATCGACGAGAAGAATGGCAACGGCTGCAACGCCCCCAAGACCAGCGGGCTCACACTGAACTACCCGAGCGGCGCGATTACCGTCAACGTCGGGATCCAGAAGGGCAACCCCTGCCACGGCAATGGGGCCACCTGGAACGTGACCATCACCGCGACCGGTACCAGCCGCACGTTAACGGCACTGGTCACCCAGGTTGGTCCGTCATCTGTCGTCACCTGGGAAAGCATCCAGTGACTCGTCTCTGCGCGATCGACCTCGGCGCTCGGGAACTGAAGCTGCTGGAGGTCGACGGCCGCCGCCTCATCAATCATGCTGAGGTCCTGCTCCCGGAAGGTGCCCTGGCTGATGGGATGCCGACTCCACTCTTGACAGCGGCCGTGCGGGGCGCGCTGGAAGCTGGGACCTTCACCTCGACCCGTGCCCGGGTCACGATTGGAGAAACCGGGACCGCCTTCCGCGATTTCCGATTGCCCGCCCTTCGTCAGAGCGAGCTCAGCCGTGCGGTCGTGTTCGAAGGCCGCCGGCAGGTGCCGATGGCCGCCGCCGACGTCTACTTCGCCTGGCACGCGGTTCGTGATCCGAATGGCTATGCCGTGTATCTGGTGGCCGCGAGGCGAGAGATGATCGACGCCCTGGTTGCGGCGGTTGGCGCGGCCGGGCTGCAGGTCGAGCGCATGGACTTGAAACCACTGGCGCTGGCGCGCGGGATCGGCGTCTTCGACGGCCTCGTGCTCGAGTGGGGGGCGGCGGACGCCACCCTGGTGCTCATGGTGCAGGGTCGACCGCGCTTCTTTCGCACCTTCCTCCTCGACGCCCCGGCCGACGACATTGACGCTCAGCTTGACGAGCTGGCGCTGTCGCTGAACGCGCTCGTCAAGTTCATGCGGGGGACCGCATCAGACGTTCCGATCACGCCGGCGACGCCCCTCTTTCTCGCCGGGCGTTTCAGCTTCCTCCCCGACGGACCCCAGCGGGCCGAGGAGCGCTTCGAGTTCAGGGTTACCCTGCCCGCGCCGCGGTTCAGTGTGCCGCCCGGTTTTCCCTGGCAGGCCCACGTTGCCGGGATCGGACTGATCCAGCAGAACCAGTGGCAGAGCCGGCTCAGTCCGTCGCAGGGAGGTGACATCCGTGTCGCGGCCTGACCACGCCCCTCGCGTCGCTGTCGACTTCGCGCCGCCACGACGGCCAGGCCGCACTCGGCCACTGGTGGCGCTCGTGCTCATCGTGCTGAGCCTGGGGGCTGTCACGGTCGCCGTTTCCCAACTGCTACTCCGCTGAGCGAACTTTCACAAATCTCGCAAGAAAGGGGCCGTAATCTCGACGGAGACTAAGGAGGTAATACGACAATCATGCTTCTCTCCATACTCAAAGATGCGCGCCGCCGCTCGCATCGCGGCCAGGAAGGCTTCACCCTTGTCGAGCTGCTCGTGGTCATCGCGATCCTCGGCATCCTGGCAGCGATCGTTCTCTTCAACATCTCGGGTGTCAACGCCAACGCGGCGTGCAACGGGATGAAGACCGATGGCGCGACCATTCAGGGCGCCGCCGACCTGTACTGGAATACCTATGGCGTCTACCCCGTCGGCACCGTGACGCCAGCGAGCTTGCCAGGCGCCAGCGACGTGGCCAGCCCGGCCGCGGCCACCACGATCAACCAGCAGGAGCTGCTGATGGCCAACCTGCTGCACAGCTCGACCAACAACTGGAACGCCGCGGCTCCGATTCCGACCGGAACCGAGCTCTTCACCTACAAGGCCGCTCCGCCGCAGGGAACTGTGCACGGCTCGATCCAGGGCAACGGGACCTGCGTCTACAACCCCTAATCATCGATCCGCTAACGCACTGAGCTTCGGCCGGCCTTCGGGCCGGCCGAACTGTTTTAGGCGATCTTCGCTTCTTCGCCCTGGGTGCCGGCGATCCGCTGAGGCAAAGAGGAAGTGGCGAAGGCGGCGGTGAGCCGCGGGTCCCACTGGGCGCCGGAACCGGCAGCCAGGATCTCGAGCGCCCTGGCAACGGTGTGTCTCGGCCGGTAGGGCCGGTCGGTGATCATCGCGTGGAAGGCGTCGGCGACGGCGACGATGCGGGCCATCATCGGGATCGCGGGGCCCTGCAGCTTATCGGGGTAGCCGGTGCCGTCCCAGCGTTCGTGGTGATGCCGGATGGCCGGCGCCAGCACCGAGGCGGGCCGGAAGGGGCCGGCGATTTCCGCGCCCAGGATGGTGTGCTGCTTGATCTGCGCAAACTCCTCGGGTGTCAGGCTTCCCTGCTTGTTCAGGAGCTCCTCGGACAACCCGATCTGGCCGATGTCATGGAGCAAACCAGCGTGGAAGGCGACCTCCTGGTCCTCGGCGTCGAGGCCGATCAGCCGCGCCAGCGCCTGCGCCGTGAGCGCGACGCTGTCGTCGAAAGGTGCCTTGGACTCGGTCGGGTTCTCCCGCTTGACCAGTTCGCGCAGGCTCTCCTGCGTGCTGCGGAGGTCGCGCCGCAGTTCCTTGAGCCGCAGCAGCGCGCGCACGCGCACCTGTAAATCGCGCATCGGGATCGGCTTCACGATCAGGTCGTCGCCGCCCGCTTCCACCATCTTCGACCGTTCCGGTCGAGGGTCGAACCCGGTCATCATCAACACCGGGATGTCGGCGGTGGCGGGGTCGGCTTTCA
>WNGC01002381.1_pt1 | contig 12348 bp, 9 predicted proteins | sample 5400051 | NCBI WGS metagenome assembly WNGC01 (sample SAMN13153368, study PRJNA577476) | soil metagenome | isolation source: 20 cm soil or saprolite under grassland replicate 2 | place: USA:California | collected 2016-06-15 | reverse complement strand
CGATCGTGGGGAGCAACAAAGAACTTGTCGCGGAAGGATTGGTCAGCAAACCTCGCCGGGAGCTCGATGACGAAGTTTTGGCGCGAGCCGAGGTAATCGTCGCGACCCTCAAGCAGCAGGCAATCCAGGATGAGCAGGGGGATCTCGTCGAACCGATTCAAAATGGGATCATAAAGTGGGACGACGTTAAGGAATTAGCGCAACTTGTGGCAGGGAAGGTGACGGGCCGCACCGGCGAGAGACAAATCACGCTGTTTAAGCAAAATAGCGATCAAGGAGTCGGCTTTATGGCTTTGGCAAGATTGGCCCATGACAAGGCGCGCGCGGCCGGAATCGGGATGGAGATTTAGCTGGACTCGATTGAAGAGTTTAAACCGTTCAACTCGTTCAAGCGGTTCAAGCCGTCTGCCGAAAACCTTTCCGATGCCTCGCTAACACTTTTCCCAGAGATCTTCGAAGAGCTTCGCCGAGCCGGGTCCATAACCGGCGTAGTAATTGCTGAAGAAAACGTAGCTCCTCGTGCCGTTGCTGACGATTTTTTTTATCTCATTGGCCCATATCGTCATTTCGGCGGCTTTGTCCTCTATGATTTTGTCAAATTTCTGCGTCTTGCCTTCCAAGTCCTTGCGGTCCCCCATAAAACGAACATAGCAAAAATCTCCGGTCACCAAATCCAAAGCCTTCGCAAGCGTATCGATTCCTGGCATCCAGGCTTGGGCCAGCAGCGCGAAGCCCACCGACTGCTCTCTCAGCAGCTCTAAAAAATCCCAACTGATCCAATTCTTATTGCGAATCTCGATCGCAAAACGGAAGCCTTTCGGAAGAGAGGCGAGAAAGGGGCGAAGCACTTTATCGACAATTCTTATTGCGAATCTCGATCGCAAAACGGAAGCTTTTCGGAAGAGAGGCGAGGAAGGGGCGAAGCACTTTATCGAACTGTTCTCGGGAAGCAAAAATATTCTTATTGAAGTAAGGGAACTGAAAAAGCAGAGGCCCGAGCTTATCTCCAAGGGGCTCCATGACTCTTAAAAAACGTAAAAGCTCCGCCTCGGAGTCCTTTAGAAGCTTTTGGTGGGTAATGACTCTGGGGATTTTTGCCGCAAAGACAAATCCGGCGGGGCTTCTATTCCGCCAGCCGGCTACCATAGAGGAGGTTGGAATCCTGTAAAAAGTGGAGTCGATTTCCACGGTTCGAAAGGCACGCGAGTAGGTTTGCAGAAACTCGGAAGGTTTGAGATTTGCGGGATAGAACGAACCTACCCAGTCTTGTTTCGACCAGCTTACGGTCCCCAGGTAGAGATTATCAGGTAGAGGCATAGGAACTGTTCACCATATCCTAGGCTAAGGGTCAACAGGAATTGCTTGACAATCCATGATCATCCGTCTAACTTTTAAAAACATCATTGTTTTCATTTCGACACGAGAGGGGCGTCCATGGATGCTTACGATAGCAAGACCGCGAGCCGCATTGTCGGCGTGAGCCTGCGGCAAATTCAGTACTGGGATGAACAGGGATTTATCCGCCCTTCGGTGAAGCTGGCCGAAGGACGAGGAACCAAAAGGCTCTATTCATTCCAGGATTTGATCTGTTTGAAGGTTGTTAAGGACTTGATTCATCATGGGTTCAATTTGCAGAAGATCCGCCGCTGCTTGAGACCTTTGAAAGAGTACTCCGCTCGGACCGGCCGGCCATCGGAGTCTTTGAAGTATTTGACGGACGGTGAAGAGCTTTTCGTGATCACCAGTGATCGGGAGAAAATCCTCGATCTCATGAATCGTCAGTTTGTTTTGTCGTTGGGTATCGGTAACCTGGTGCGGGAGCTCAACGGTGAAGTGGAACGAGCCGCAGACGGCCTGGTTCGAAAGCGTTCCCGCGCGGTGCGCGGCATTGACGAGAAAAGGTCCGGCTCCGCCTAAAAGGTAATGGAACCATCCAAGATCACGCCGATGATGCAGCAGTACCTCCAGATCAAGGAGAGGTACCGCGACGCGATCCTCTTTTTTCGCCTCGGCGACTTTTACGAGATGTTTTTCGAAGACGCCCAGACGGCATCGAAAATTCTCGACATCGCGCTTACTTCCCGCAACAAAAACGAGGATGCGTCGGTTCCCCTCTGTGGCGTTCCGTACCATTCCGCCGAGCCGTATATCCAGAAGCTGCTGGACGCCGGCCACAAAGTCGCGGTCTGCGAACAAATGGAAGATCCAAAAGCCGCCAAGGGGGTTGTGCAAAGAGAAGTGGTTCGCGTGATTACGCCGGGAACGGTTACGGCGGCGGAAGCCTTAGATGCGCGGGGAAACAATTTCCTGGCTTCCATGTGGAAAGGAGATGGCGGCTTCGGGCTGGCGGTAACCGACATTACCACGGGAGAATTTCGCTTCACCCGGGTTGCGGAGGAACAGTCCGTTCTCGATGAGATCAGTCGAATCAAGCCCAGTGAATTGCTGGTCAGCGACCGAGATCGGCGCTTGCGGGAAGGGCTTCAGAAAGAGTTTCCTTCGGTGCACCTGACGGCAGTGGACGAAGCCTCCTTTTCCGACTGCAGTGCCAATCGAATCCCGGGTGATCACGCTGTGGACGCTGGCGGCTGGGAGGATGGGATGCGCGCCGCTTCTGCCATCATCGATTATCTGGAAGCCAATGCTCCAGAATCGTTGAAGCTCTTACGCGACCTCGAGCCCTATGCAGCGTCCCACTACCTCGTTCTAGACGAAACCACGCGAATGAATCTCGAGCTACTGGCCAGTTACCAAGGGAATCGCAAAGGTTCTCTGCTCGCGATTTTGGACCGAACTCTGACGCCCATGGGGGCGCGGCGGCTTCGACAGTGGCTGCTCTATCCGTTGCTCGACGAGAGGGCAATCAGAGAGCGCCAAGACGGCGTCCAGGAACTGGTGGAGCATTTTCAACTCCGGCAGGAACTCGCGCTTGGACTGAAAGAGATCCAGGATCTCGAAAGGCTCGCGGGTAGAGTCGTCTCCGGAAGCGCGCTGCCCAAGGACCTGGTCGCCATCAAAGAGACCTTGCATGCGGTGGCGAGCGTTCGGGAGCGGCTCAAGGAAGCCAACGCCGATGTTCTGGTTCTGCTGCGGGATAAATTAGCCGACCTTCCAGAGGTCCTCGGCTTGATCGAGAGGTCTATCGTCGATGATCCGCCCATGTCGGTAAAGGACGGCGGATTTATCCGTCGTGGGTTTAATGCAGAGCTCGACGAGATTCGCGACGCCCGCAGCCACGCCACGGATTGGATCGCGAATTTTGAGGCGAGCGAGCGTCGCCGGACCGGGATCCAGTCGCTGAAAGTGCGCTACAACCGCGTCTTCGGTTACTACATCGAGATTACCAAGTCCCATCTCAAGTCCGTCCCGCAGGACTACATACGAAAGCAGACTTTGGCGAATGGCGAACGCTACATCACGCCGGATCTCAAAGAATACGAAGCGAAGGTTCTCAACTCAGAAGAGTTGATGGAAAAGTTGGAGCTAAGGCTGCTGGCCGAGGTGAGAGAGCAGATAGCCGTTTATTATCCGGCGTTGAAGGAAATGAGCGGCGCTCTGGCAGTTCTCGATGCCCTGTGGTCCTTGGCCGAAGTGGCGGAATCGCACCACTTTACGCGACCGCGAGTCGACGGAGGAATAAACCTAGCGCTTCGTGAGGGGCGTCACCCGGTGGTCGAGGCGTTTGTCGGGCGGGGCGCTTTCGTTCCAAACGACTGTATCATCAATCCGGAGTCGAATCAGATTCTCATGCTCACGGGGCCTAATATGGCCGGCAAATCGACGTACATGCGCCAGGTGGCGCTGATCGTAATTCTCGCCCAGATGGGTAGCTTCGTTCCCGCTGCCGAAGCCTGTGTCGGCATGGTCGACCGGATCTTCACCCGGATCGGTGCCTCGGACTCGCTGGCGCGCGGCGAGTCCACGTTCATGGTCGAGATGAAAGAAACCGCCAATATTCTTCATCATGCGACCCAGCGGAGCCTCATTCTTTTAGACGAAGTGGGACGCGGCACCAGTACCTTTGACGGGATCTCCATCGCGTGGGCGGTGGCTGAGTCGCTGCACGATTTGACCTATCGTCCCAGGACGCTTTTCGCCACCCACTATCATGAGCTGACGGATTTAGCGCAAACCAAGGAACGCATCAAGAATTACAATTTTGCAGTCAAAGAATGGCGCGGGGAAATTATTTTCTTGCGCAATTTGGTCGAGGGCGCGGCGAGTCACAGTTATGGGATCCACGTGGCGCGGTTGGCCGGCTTGCCGTCGGCAGTGATCGAAAGAGCGAAACAAATTCTGGCAAAGCTCGAAGGGGCTGAAAGTGACAGGCAGAACCTGCGCGAAGCATCCGGGTCGACGCAACCTATGGAGCCGGTCCAAATGGCTCTCTTTGGCTCGGTGGATCGCAGGCTGCGTGAAGAATTGAAACGCATCGACGTATCAAGAATGACACCTATGGAAGCAATGAATCTTTTGCACGGCTTGTCGGAAGAAGCGAAAAAATGAACGGTGACAAATTTTGAGATCTAGAGAAAATTTGCTGGCGAACGACACAGATTTTTTGCCGCGCGAGGGAGAACGTCATCCTGCACAGAGTGAAGGATCTTCGATAAGAGCGAGGTGCCTCATGGCTACGAAAGCGGCTTTATTGGTATCGATTTTTCTGGCGTTCGGCGCAAATCAAGTATACGCCGCCCAATCCAAAGGCGGCTATCGCCTTGCTCAGGCCGAAAAAAACAAGGCGGCGGACGAGTCCGGAATATTTCAGGGAAAAGCCAGGATTGCTGCGGAAGAGAATTTTTCGAATGCCGGGCCGGCCGCGACATCGTCAGACAAGGCGATGGTTACCGACATCCGCTTCCTAACGACAGGCACGTATACCCGAGTGATGATGGATCTGTCCCAAGCGGTTCGTTACGAAAGCCATCGCCTGCCAGCGGATGCCTCAAAGAATTTACCGCCACGCATCTATGTCGATATCTTCGGTGCCCGATTGGCCATGAATTCCAAGGAGTCGATCTTGATCGATGACGGGCTCTTGCGCCAAGTCCGTGTGGGGCAATTTAGTCAAGACATCGTTCGCGTGGTGCTCGATATGACCAGCACGAGAAACCACAACGCTTTTCTGCTGCCTGATCCCTACCGGCTCGTGATCGATATTCAAGGCCAGGCGCCGGCCGAGGTGCTCGCGCCCGCCGCCAAAAACAAACCCGTTCCCGTGGTCACGGCGAAAGAAAAACCCAGTCCAACCGTCGGAATTCGAAAGATTGTTTTGGACCCCGGTCACGGAGGCAAAGATCCCGGAGCCATCGGTGTCGGTGGGATTGCTGAGAAGGATATCGTTCTAAGTATCGCCAAAAAGTTGGCCAAAAAACTTCAAAAGGAAATGGGCATTCACGTCGTGCTAACCCGGAAGGATGACAGCTTCATTCCTTTGGAAGATAGAACGGCCATTGCCAACGCCGAGAATGCGGACCTTTTCGTGTCGTTGCATATGAACGCAAGCCCGAATGCCGATGCCCGCGGAATCGAAACGTATTACTTGGACAAGACCAACGATGAGGCCGCGATGCGGTTGGCGGCGAGAGAGAATGCCACGTCACGCAAGAACGTGTCGGATTTGCAGTTCATTTTAAGCGACATGATGCAGAGCATGAAGCTCGAAGATTCGATCTCTTTAGCCTATCGTTTGCAAAGCTCCATGGTGAGCAGTTTGACGACAAAAATGGGCGAGGTCAGCGATTTGGGAGTCAAAAAAGCGCTGTTCTATGTTCTGGTCGGCGCTCGGATGCCGAGCGTCTTGGTGGAGATGTTTTTTATCACGAACAAGAGCGAAGGTCGGGCGATGAGTCAGGAAAACTATCAGGATGCCATGGTTGAGGCGCTGTACGAGGGAATCCAAAGATACGCCCAAGCGACGATAGCGGCGAAGACCCTGTAGGAACAAAAACAGTGGACGTGATAGCTCTTTCTCGCTCGCTCCTGGAGGAAGCGAAAGCTCAGTCCGACCTCAAACAGCTGGCGCGGTTGTACGTTCTAAGGGCGCGCGAGCTCTTGTTTGAAAAACACCGGACCAGCGCCGGCGGACTGGAAATCATCGGGGCCTATTCCACGATGATGGACCACTTGATCCGACACCTCTTCGGCATCGTCAGCGAGGAATTTACTCGGCGTTTTCCTGGTCAAAGCCAGCGCTTTGCCGTGGTTGCCCAGGGAGGATACGGGCGCGGCGAATTGAATCCACAATCCGATATCGATCTCCTGTTTCTCTACCCATGGAAGATCTCTCCGTACGTAGAGTCCGTCACTGAAAAGCTCCTGTACACGCTTTGGGACGCCGGACTGCAAGTTGGGCACGCCGCCCGGAGTACGACCGAATGTATGCGCTTGGCTGAAAACGACATGAAAGTAAAAACGGCGCTGCTGGATGCGCGCTTTCTCTGTGGAGACTACTCACTTTACGGCGGTTTCGAAAAAGGGGTCGAATCGCGTCTGCTTAGAAGGAAGATCAACCGATTCGTACGCGAAAAACTCGAAGAAAACCGCATCCGGCACGAGAGTTATGGCGGTTCTGTTTATCTTCTGGAACCGGAAGTCAAGGAAGGCGAGGGGGGACTGCGGGACCTTCATACAGCGCGATGGATCGCTCGAGTTAAATTACGCGCAAAAGATTTGGACGCTCTCGCCTTGAACGGCGTGATCAGCTCGGATGACGTTGCTGATCTCAAGGAATCCCAGGATTTTCTGCTGCGAGTTCGCAATGAGCTTCATTTTTCAACCGGCAAACATCAGGACCAGCTGACCTTCCAAGAACAGGAAAAAGTAAGCACGGCTCTGGGATTTCAGGGAGAGGGGACGTTGCGAGGGGTCGAGGTTTTCATGCGGACTTATTATCTGCACGCCTCTCGAATCAGCCGCCTGACGTCGCTCATTATCCACCGCTCAGCGGAATCCGCGCGATCCCTTTTTAGCGGAAAATACGCTTTCGGCAGAAACCTGCGCGACGGGATCCGCATTTTTAAAGGGCAAATCTCCGTCACAAAACCGGATATTCTCAAGGCGGACCCGGGAAATCTCATCTGTATTTTCGACGACATGCAGAAGTACGGCTGCCAGATGGCGCAGGAGACACGCGAGCTTTTGCGCGAACATTTGTACCTGATCGATGATCGGTTTCGCCGGTCGGCTGCCGCCAATATTCCGTTCTTTGAAATTCTCAAATGGAAGGAAGGAGTGTACGAGACCCTCTCGGAGATGCATCGTTGCGGCGTCCTCGGAGCCTTTATTCCGGAGTTCGGAAGACTTCTGTGCATGGCCCTGCATGACGCCTATCATATTTACACCGTCGACCAGCACTCGCTGCGACTCATCAAGGAGATCGAACGGCTGAAGGCGGGTGAATACAAGGATTCACTGCCGCTTCTCACTCAACTGGCGCGCGACGCTCAAAAGATCGAGCTGCTCTATTTGGGATTGATGTTTCACGACATTGGCAAGGGATTCGGGGGCGGCCATTCCGAAATTGGCGCTCGGATGGTCCGGCAGATCGGGCGGCGCATGCGGCTCAATGCGGACGACGGGGCGTTGGTCGAATTCTTGGTGCGTCACCATTTATTGATGACGCATTCGGCTTTTCGCCGCGATTTAGAGGACAATAAGACGATCGCTGATTTCGCCAAAACCATGGGCAGCGTCAACAATCTAAATATGCTCTATCTTTTGACCTTTGCCGATGTCAAAGCAGTGGGGCCCGACGTGTGGAATCCTTGGAAAGCCTCTCTTTTGGGAGAGCTTTACGTCAAAACGTTGAATCTTCTAGAAGATGTGGAAAAGGGAGAATTTGAACGGGAGGATGTTCGAGCCGTTCTCCGAAGAATACAGGCGCGGGTCCGCCGTCAGCTATCTAAAGATCATGACGCGGAGCGAGTCAATCATTTTCTCGAATCCATGCCGGAACGTTATTGTCTCTCCACGGCGGAAGACGACATGCCGGGACATTTTGAATTGATGGAGCGATTCGACGGCAAGGGCGCGGTGACCGCGGTGGAACATTTCCCGGAACGAGATTGCACCTCGGTGGCGCTCTGTACGCAGGATAGGCCCGGACTTTTTGCCGCGATCACCGGCGTATTCGCCTCCATGAACCTGGACATTCTCAATGCCAGAATCTTTACTTCCCTCGACGGCCGCATTCTCGATGTGTTTCGGGTGTCCCATCGCGGACGTTCGGACGTTGTCATGGCGGAGCAAAAGTGGACGAAGTTTCGCTCGACCCTGGACGGCGTTTTAAGCGGACGGATTGACGTCGAGCCACTGGTAGAGAATTCGCAGCGTTCGCCTTTTTTGAACAAGCGGGTGCCGAAAGTGTCAACCGTAGTTGAAGTCGATAATGAAGCGTCGGACGGTTTCACGATCGTCGAAGTTTTTACCGAGGACCGCATCGGCGTGCTGTTTACGATTACCCACGGTTTGCACCGGCTAGGACTGTCCATTCACGTGGCGAAAATATCGACCAACGTCGATCAGGTCGCGGATGTTTTCTACGTCACCGACCAGAGCGGCAACAAGGTCGAACGGCCGGATCGTGTTGAAGAAATTCGTGATTCTTTGTACCGAAGCCTCGCTCCTCAAAATGAAAGAATCGCTGAGTCCGCACATTGATTCCTTTCTGTCGATGGTCGCCGTCGAGAAAGGTTTGGCGAAAAATACCGTCGAAGCCTATAGCCGCGACCTCTGCCGGCTTGCGGAATTTCTCATTTCCCGCGGGGTCTCGTCTTGGCCAGAACTAAAACCGATCCACCTTCGTTCCTATTTTTCATTTCTCCGTAAGGACGGATTGAGCAACCGGAGTATCGCCCGGCACATAGTGACCGCGCGACGTTTGTGCCGGTTTTTGGAAACGGAAGAAGTGATCCGCGAAAATCCGGTTCCTGCTCTTCTTCTGACTCCTCCTGGGAGAAAACTACCTCAGACTTTGTCCGGCGACGACGTTCGAGCGCTGCTGAGTCAGCCCGACCCTTCGGATTTGCTCGGCAGCCGTGACCGGGCCATGTTAGAACTCTTGTATGCAGCCGGCCTGAGAGTCTCAGAACTGGTGTCGTTGGAAACCCAGCAAATCAATTTTCAAGGAAATTATCTGACCGTAAAGGGGAAGGGCTCCAAAGTGAGGGCCGTGCCCTTCGGCAGGTGGGCCAATGAGGCCCTGATTCGCTACGTGAAAGAAATCAGGCCGCGGCTGCTCAAAGGGCGATCGAGCCCGTCTTTATTTATCACTCGTTCGGCAAAGCCACTGACAAGACAGGCATTTTGGAAGTTAATCCGCCGCCATGCTTTGGCCGCTGCTATAGATAAGAGAGTGACGCCGCACACGCTTCGGCATTCCTTCGCGACCCATCTTCTTGAAGGGGGCGCCGACCTCCGGTCGGTTCAATCGATGTTGGGTCATGCGGACATTTCGACGACGCAAATCTATACCCACGTTAATGGCGCTCGACTCAAAGAAGTGCATCGCCGGTTTCACCCAAGAGAGAGCGGCGACCGCAAAGTGAAACGGAATACTGGAGTGGTGGAGTAATGGAGCGGTGGAGTATTGGGAGCGCATCCCTCCCGCACTCCATTACTCCAGTCCGCCCTCGGCTTTTTGACTTGTGTTTTCTTCGGGCTTGCCGTATTCATAATACGTAAAGGCTCATTGGAACGATCTTGCAAGAAACCGTTCAAGAAGTTGCCGTCTGGGCTTTTCCTGTCTTGGTCGCCATCATATTTCATGAAGTTGCCCACGGATGGGTGGCGTTTCAATTTGGCGACTCAACCGCGGCGCGAATGGGCCGGCTGACGCTGAATCCGATTTCGCACATTGATCTTTTCGGCACGATTCTTTTGCCGTTTTTTCTGATCATCGTCGGCGCGCCGTTTGTGTTCGGTTATGCCAAGCCGGTTCCCGTGAACTTCCACAACCTCAACCATCCAAAGAGGGATATGATTTGGGTGGCCGGCGCTGGGCCTGCAACGAACATTCTCATCGCGGTGGTGAGTGTTTATCTGCTAAAGTTTCTCAACGCGTCGGGCGGTCTCTTGCCGGCGTTTGTCGGAACTCCCTTAGCGCTCATGGCCCAATACAGTATCATGATCAATGCGATGTTGGCCGCATTTAATTTGTTGCCGCTGCCGCCTTTGGACGGCGGCAGGGTGCTGGTTGGATTGCTCCCTGAGCCGTACTCATCCGCGGTCGCGCGAATAGAACCCTATGGATTCTTGATTATCCTGGTGTTGATAATGACTCACACGTTGGATGTTTTCATGGGGCCTCTAGTCTATTTTGTGTCGCGACTACTCGGAGGACTGGTGGTAGGATAAACAAGTATGGACACGATCGTTAGCGGCATGAGACCGACGGGAGGACAGCTTCATCTGGGCCATCTCCACGGCGCGCTCAAGAACTGGGTGCGTCTGCAGGACCAATACCACTGTTACTTCTTTGCGGCCGATTGGCATGTGCTGACAACAGATTATGCTTCGCCGCAGAATATCGAGCAGAACACGCTTAAGATAGCGATGGATTGGTTGAGCGTCGGTCTCGACCCGCGGCGCTGCGTCATTTTTCGTCAATCGCGCATCAAAGAACACGCGGAGTTGCATCTTCTGCTGTCTATGATCACGCCGGTTCCGTGGCTCGAACGCAATCCGACGTACAAGGAGCAGATCAGAGAACTGATCGGCAGGGACCTTTCGACTTACGGGTTTCTCGGCTACCCGGTGCTGCAGGCGGCGGACATCGTTATGTATAAAGCAAACAAAGTGCCGGTGGGCCTGGACCAGGCGCCTCATGTCGAGCTGACGCGAGAGATCGTGCGGCGCTTCAATCAGACGTATCGGCCGATTTTTCCCGAGCCTGAGGTGTTAATGACCGAGACGCAGAAGCTGCCGGGACTGGACGGCCGCAAGATGAGCAAGAGTTACAATAACGCGGTCTTTCTTTCGGACACGCCCAAGGAGATTGATCAGAAGTTAAGCCGCATGATGACCGACCCGGCCCGGGTCAAGCGCAGCGATCCCGGCGAACCGGAGAAATGTCCGGCGTTCCAGCTCCATAAGATCTATTGCACGCCCGAGGAGATCGAATACGTCTCGAAAGGCTGCCGCACCGCCGGGATAGGCTGCCTCGAATGCAAGAAGGTCATGATCAAACACGTCGTGGAGGAGCTCGCGCCGATTCAACAGAAGCGAGCCGCCTTGGAGAAACGGCCTGGCGAGGTCGAAGAGGTCCTCGCTGCAGGCAACCGGACGGCACAGCAGAAGGCCTCGGAAACCATGGCCGAAGTGCGTGAGACTTTAGGACTGTGACGACGCGCGTCCAATTAGAATTCTTCGAAGGCCCCCTGGACCTCTTGCTTCATCTCATTAAGAAGAACGAGGTCAGCATCACTGATATTCCGATCGCGACTATCACCGAGCAGTATCTAGCTACTCTGGAGTTGATGCAGAGCCTCAATCTCGACCTGGCCGGAGAATTTCTGGTCATGGCGGCTACCCTGATCCACATCAAATCCCGCATGCTGCTTCCGGCCGGCGACGATGAACCCGATGAAGACGAAGGCCCCGATCCGCGCGACGAGCTGATACGTCGACTGCTCGAGTACCAGCGTTTCAAGGAAGCAGCCGATCAACTCGAACAACGAGAAATTCTCACGCGGGACGTGTTTGTCCGATCCGCGGCCCCCGTCGAAGAAACTCCAGCTACCGGGTTTCGCGAGGTATCCGTATTTGAACTCTTGACGGCGTTGCGGCGCGTTCTCGACCGCCTGCCCAAAGACAATGTCCATGAAATTACCTTGGAAAAGATCACAGTTCGGGAAAAAATGACCCTGCTGCTGGATACGCTGCGCGCTAAGGGGAAAGTGCTTTTCGAAGCGCTCTTCAGCGAGGTCAAATCGCGGATGGAAGTCGTGGTGACTTTTTTGGCGATGCTCGAGCTCGTCAAAGGATGCGCCATAAGAATTTTCCAAGAAGAAGCAGCCGGACCGATCGTCATTGAAGCGGCAGTAGGTATCGATGACGCCTTGATCGACGTCGAAAACTCCGAGGAAGAACAGCATGGAACGTGAAAATTTAAAATCGATTGTCGAGAGCTTGCTGTTTGTTGCCGATGGGCCGGTGACGCTGCAGCGCTTGGAGGAGGTACTGGAAGGAGCGAGCAAGGAAGACATTCGCTCCGTTTTGGATGAGCTGCAACGAGAACTGGACACGCAGCGCCGCGGCGTGCGTTTAGTTGAAGTCGCGGGCGGCTTTCAGTTGCGAACGGCAAAAGTCAATGCAGATTTGGTCAAAAAGTTTCTCGGCGGCCGACCT
>WNGC01002036.1_pt1 | contig 12353 bp, 9 predicted proteins | sample 5400051 | NCBI WGS metagenome assembly WNGC01 (sample SAMN13153368, study PRJNA577476) | soil metagenome | isolation source: 20 cm soil or saprolite under grassland replicate 2 | place: USA:California | collected 2016-06-15 | reverse complement strand
CCCAATCGTCTCCCGGCACCCGGATGGGAGGGGCGGGTTTGGGCAGCTGCGAATTGGTGTGCAGGTTTCTTTGGAAGGAGACTTTCCGCGAACGCGCTGATGTTACGTCGAGGGCTGGAAACGGCCGCTTTGGTCACGGTACTCACCATGGCGGCCCAGTCGGTCCGTCCCCTTCGGGCGCTCGATCAGGTGTCTCCCCCGGCTGTGCTGGCGGCCGCCTCCAACGACTCCATCCCTGCGGCCGCGTTCCGGCTGACCCGGAACGACTCACTCGTGGTGTTCGGGGCGCACCCGGATGACGAGGTCCTCGGCGCCGGGGGCTTGATCCATGCCGCCATCGCCGCCGGGGCCCGGGTGCGCATCGTGACGCTTACCAATGGCGACGGCTATGTCGAGGGCGTCGACGTGGGATTTCACACCCTGTTCAGCACGCCCCACCGATTCATCGAATACGGGCAGCGGCGACAGCAGGAAGCGTTCGCCGCCGCCGGGCGTATCGGGCTGTCCCCCTCGCAGGTCACCTTCCTCGGATATCCCGATCGTGGGCTCGCCGTCTTGTGGGGGTCCGCCTGGGATTGCCGGCATCCGTACACCTCGCCGTATACACGGCGCACTCTCTCCCCGTACACGCTGACCTACCGGCCGGGGGCGCGCTACTGCGGCGAGAACGTCCTCGAGGACGTCGAACGCGTGCTCCGGCAGGAGCGACCGACCATCATCGTGACGCACCATCCCGCCGATACCCATCGCGATCACTGGGCGGCCGGAGCGTTCGTCGCCGCCGCGCTCGAGCAGCTCACGCTCCGGCAGCTGCCGTGGACCAAGACGGTGCGCGTCTGGCACTATCTGGTCCACCACGGAATCTGGCCGCGGCCCGGGGCATACGCTCCCGACCTCTATCTCACCCCGCCCCCCGAGCTCGCGGCCGCCGGACCCGGATGGGCCCAGTATCCGATCGGGCGGGCCGATGAGGATGCCAAGCGCCTGGCGATCCTCGAGTACCGCAGCCAAGTGCACCTGATGCGGGCCTACATGCTGAGCTTCGTCCGCCGGAACGAACTGTTTGGGCTCCGCCCGCAGATCCTGCCGCCGCGGCTGGAAGGGGAGGGGGTGGCCCCGGCTACCCCGGAAGCCTGGGCGCGCCTGCCCCTGTTGATCCGTATGCCCTCGGGGGGCTCCGTGCTCCACGCCACCGAGGGGAGCGCCAAGCTCGACTCCGTCGCCCTTGCCCGCGACTCCACGCGCCTCTATGTCGCGCTGCGGCTGCGGAACCCGCCCATGCGGGAGGCGCAGTACCGCTTGGAGCTCCGCCTGTTCTACCGGGACGGGCATATGGCCAGGCTGCCGCTGGTCTTTCGCGTCCCGCGGTCGCTCACATCGCGGGGGACGTTGCCGCAAGATCTTCCGTTGCCGGCCGGGGCGGCCGCGCGGACCGTGGGATCGCGGATTTGTGTCGTCTTACCGCTGGCCTCCCTGGGCGATCCGGTGAGCTTCCTGCTCCAGGCGGCGACCGTGGACCCGCTCCGGACGCCGGTTGACCGCAGTCCCTGGATCCTGGTTCGCCTCGCGGTCCCCGCACCGGGGGCCGCAGCCCCTCGGTCGGGCCTCAGGGAATGACCCCGATCTCCGCACAGTTTGGCCGGTGTGGGTGGGGAATGGGCATGTTAATTGCGTGAGTGGGTATCTTCTATAGAAGGGATATTAAGAGGGAGGTAGGAGTCGGGTCGCCTGGTCGATAACTCTATAGATGCTGCACACGAGGTGGACGCCGTGGCCGATAATCAGCAGCCCCCCCGGATGCGTGTCCTGCGCTACCCGACCGACACGTTTGCGCAAGCCGCCAGTACCATGCGCAAGGTGCTGTACGAGGTCAAGAAGATTATCGTGGGGCAGGATCTCATGCTGGAGCGGATCCTGGTGGCGCTGCTCTCGCGTGGGCACATCCTGATCGAGGGCGTCCCCGGGCTCGCCAAAACCCTGGCGATCAAGACGACGGCGCAGGTGCTGGACTGCCAGTTTCGCCGCATCCAGTTCACCCCCGACCTCGTCCCCGCCGACCTGATTGGGACACGAATCTACAATCAGAAGAGCGGGACGTTCGAGGTCGAGACGGGCCCGGTCTTTGCCAACCTGGTGCTGGCGGATGAGATCAATCGGGCGCCCGCGAAGGTCCAATCCGCGCTCCTCGAATCGATGCAGGAACGCCAGGTCACGATCGGCAAGCAGACGTTTACGCTCCCCGACCCGTTCCTCGTGCTGGCGACCCAGAATCCGATTGAGAGCGAAGGCACCTACCCGCTCCCCGAGGCCCAGGTCGACCGGTTCATGTTCAAGGTCGTGATTTCCTACCCGTCATTCCACGAGGAGATGACGGTCGTGGACCGGATCACCGAGCAATCGCCCACGGTGTCCCGGATCATCCGCGCGGATGAACTCCTTGAACTCCAGAAGATTGCCGAGGCCGTCTACGTGGATCCCAAGCTGCACGAGTACGCCGTGAGCCTCGTGACCGCAACCCGCACCCCCCAGGAGTTCGGGCTCGGCGATCTGGCGAAGTTCATCTCCTACGGCAGCAGCCCCCGCGGGTCCCTGAACCTGATCATCGGGGCGAAGGCCCTGGCGCTGCTGCGAGGGCGGGAATACGCGATGCCGGAGGACGTCCGGGACCTCGTGCCGGAGGTCCTGCGCCACCGGTTCATCCTCTCGTACGAGGCCCTGGCCCACGACATCACGCCGGAGCACCTGCTGCAGCGGGTAAGCGAGGCGGTGCCGGTTCCCAAGGTCCACATCGGAGATCCCTATGGAGACACCCGAGCGAATCTTGAGGCGCCTCGAGTTTAAGGTCGTCCGGCGCCTCGACGGCTTCCTGTTCGGCGACTACACGGGGGTGTTCTACGGCCCCAGCCTCGACCTGGCGGAAGTGCGTCAGTACCAGCCCGGGGACGAGGTCCGCCGCATCGATTGGAACGTGACCGCGCGGATGAATCAGCTGTTCGTCCGCCAGTACCGCGAGGAAAAGGAGCTCACGGCCTGGCTCCTGGTGGACCTGTCCCCCTCGATGGATTTCGGGACGGTGCAGCAGTTCAAGCGCCAGGTGGCCGTGGACTTCGCGGGGGTCGCCGCGTACATCATCGCCCGGCACGGGGACAAGGTCGGGGCGATCGGTTTTCCGACACAGACCGGGGAACTCTTCGTCCCGCCGCGCACAGGACGTCAGCAGCCCCTACGTATCGTCCATGCTTTGGCGGACGAGCCGCCCGTTTCCGGGGGCGGCCGGACGGATCTCAGCGCCGTGCTGCAGCAGCTCGGGCGCATCGTCCGCCGCCGGTCTCTGCTCTTTCTCATCTCTGACTTCCACTCGCCGGATGGCTGGGACGCGGCCCTGGCCGAGCTCGGCAAACGGCACGATGTCATCGCCGTCCGGATCGAGGACCCGCGGGAGCGGGAACTACCGGATGTCGGAGGCATCTACCTGGAGGACCCGGAGACGGGGCGGCAGGTCTGGGTCGATACCTCCGACCGGAACGTGCGTGAGGTCTATCGCCGGTTGGTGGAGACGCGCGACGTCCGGCTGGCCGAGCTGATGCGGCGGGCGTCGGTCGACATGCTTCGGTTGTCCACCGGCACATCACTGGTCGATCCCCTGTTGAAGTTTGTGACATTCCGGAAGAGGCGCCGGTGGAATTTACCTGGCCAGTAATGCTCTGGGGCCTCCTGCTGCTGCCGGCCTTCGTGGCCTGGTACGTCCTCGGCGTGCGGAGGGCCCGGCGCCGCGCCGCCGGACGGTTCGCCGAGGGTCCGTTGTTCGCGCAGCTGGCCACCTCGATGCCGGGACTGCGCCGGCATGTCAGCATGGCGCTGTATTTTGTCGCGCTGGCGCTCCTCCTCGGCGCCGTGAGCCGGCCGGTCATGGGCCTCCCGATGCCGGTGAACAAGGCGGTTGTCGTGCTGGCGGTCGACACGAGCGGCAGCATGGTCGCTCCCGATCTCACGCCCAGCAGGCTGGAGGCGGCCAAGGCGGCCGCCCGCGCGTTTGTGGACGTTTTTCCTCAGGGCCCCCGGATCGGCCTGGTATCGTTCAGCACGTATGCGACGCTGATGATTGCGCCGACGCCTGACCATGAGGCGGTCAAGCAGGCGATCGCGACGCTCAAGCCCCAGGAGGCGACGGCGATCGGCGACGGAATCGTGGTCGCATTGAAGGCGCTGCCCGGGCGGGTGGTCGAGCTCCCGGACGCCCAGCTCGGTCCGTTTGGACCCGTGCAGCCGCCGGCCCTCCAGCCGCCGTCCGCCCTCCCATCACCATCCCCCCCGCCGGCGCGCCCCGACGAGCTCTCACCGGCGGCAATCATTCTGCTGAGCGACGGGGGAAACAACGCCGGCACCGACCCCCTGAAGGCGGCCATCCTGGCCAAGTCGCAGAAGGTAAAGATCTACACCATCGGCGTCGGGACCCAGGGCGGGAGCGTGTTCAGTTTCCAGGGGCAGATGGTCTTCGTGCCGTTCGATCCCACGCTCCTCCAGCAGATCGCCGCGACCACGGATGGGAAGTTCTTCCTCTCGTCCACGACCCAGGAGCTCAGGCAGATCTACCGGGACCTGGGGCGGGTGATCGGCTGGGAGACCCGCAAGACCGAGGTCTCCTCGATGTTCGTCGGGGGCGCGGGGCTGCTGCTGCTGGCAGGCGGGGTGATCTCGCTGGTGTGGGCGGGCCGGCTGCCATGATGTTCCTCTGGCCGCCGGCTCTGCTGCTGTACCTGCTCATTCCTGCGCTCATTGCCGGGTATGTCTGGATGCTGCGGCGGCCGTCCCGCGTGAGGGTCCGGTACTCCAGTCTCGATCTGGTCGCGCAGGCCGCGGCGGCGGGGAAACCCTGGCGGCGCCATGTGCCGGCCGGTCTGTACCTCCTGACGCTCTGCGCGGTCATCCTCACCCTGGCGCGGCCGATGGCGCCTGTGCCGGTGCCGGACAACCGCACGGTCGTGATGCTGAGCATCGACGTCAGCCGCAGCATGATGGCCCACGACGTCGTGCCGAACCGCATCGAAGCGGCGAAGAAGGCGGCGGTCGAGTTCGTCCGCGCGTTGCCGCGGGGCGCCAAGGTGGGGCTGGTCTCGTTCAGCAGTTATGCGACCCTCGTCACGCCGCCGACAGACGACCACGACCGCGTGATCCAGGCGATCAACGGGCTGACGCTGGAGTTCGCCACGGCGATCGGCGACGGGCTCCTGGAGGCCATCTATGCGCTGCCGGGGCGGGCGCGCCCCGAGAACGGCATGGCTCCCATCGTCCCTCCCGCCTCGCCGGAGCAACTCCCGCCGGCCACCGTGGTCCTCCTGAGCGACGGTCAGAGCAATCGCGGAACCCCGCCGGAGGATGCCGCGGTCGTCGCGCGTCAGCTTCGCGTCAAGGTCTACACGGTGGGCCTGGGCTCGCCTGAAGGGACCTTCCTCGAGCTCGGCGGCCGGAGCATCTTCGTCCGCCTCGATGAGGAGACGCTGAAGGCGATCGCCCAGACGACCGGGGGGAACTACCAGCGTGTGTCCTCCACCACGGAGTTGAGCCGGGTCTACTCGCGGCTAGGCCGGTCCATCGGCTGGGAGCGCAAGCCGACCGAGGTCAGCGGTCTGGCCTCGGTTGCGGTGGCGGCGCTGTTCGTCGGCACCGTGGCGGTCTCGCTGCTCTGGATGCACCGGCTCGGGTAACCCTCGCCGGCGTGTTATAATTCTGCCTGGGAGCGCCCGTAGCTCAGGGGACAGAGCGGCTGCCTTCTAAGCAGCGGGTCGCAGGTTCGAATCCTGCCGGGCGCGCCACAGCTTGATAATCAAGGGCTACCGCCCAATCAGCATCCCTCCGAAGTAGCGCATAAAGCAGAGGCTCACCCTAGATCCCAGCAGTCGCTCACGGATCTCACCGAGGCGTTTCTCGTGGGCAAGCAGGTCGGCGGCTGCAGTGATCGCACTGTCGGGGTCTACCGGTTTCGGCGGGAACCAGGTTGAGGATGCGTTATCGGATTTTATCGCAGAGTTCGGCCCTCCTCAGTATTATGCAGAGCAGACAAACCAAGGCGGATTCGCTTACTTCGGGAGCCTTCATGCCCACTATGTGATCCGGAGTGACGGCGTCATGAGAGTGGATCGGTTGGGGATGGTGGCAAAATAGCACTAGCAGTTCGGAGCGATCCTGCGGCGGCTGACGGCGCTGTCGGTGCCAGCGGGGTAACGATGCCTTCGCTGTAGCAATAGGACGGTCAATGCCGGAGGCGGGAGTAGTGTCCGAGAAATCGCCTGCCAGAGTGGCTATACGGAGTGCCGAGGGTCCCAACGAGGCTCAAACGGGCGTTCGCGGGACGCCGAGGAGGGCTCCGGACGGACAGGATGGGCTGGGCTCGACGAAGGGAAGGAGTGAAGGCATCAGAACGGAAATGTCAGCTAATAGTCTGCCTGCACGTCACTGTCCGTTTGATTACTGGGAATCCTTCCTTAGAGGGGTTGCAGCTGGCGAGGGGAAGGGTAGGATCTTAAGTATCAAGTCGGCGGAACCGGACTCTCGGAAGGGGAGATGTGTGGTTAGATAGAGTTGTGCGGGGGGGAGACAATGAAGGCGATCCGTTCGAGGAGCGTATTCGTTCTGGTCGTCCTCGGCTTGACCGCAGCTGCGGTCGTCGGTCTCGACGACGCTGCCTCTGCGCTTCCGGTGGGTCTGGTCACCAGTCGTGGGGCCCTTGGCGAGACTGACTATATCGATTGGGGTGTGCTTGGGGATGCCGGTACCACAGTTTCAAATCCTTCCACTGTCTCGTCCCATGGGAATAATAGCACGACGGTTTCCGAGACAAGTGGATCGTTTGCGAGGACGGACCAATCTCCACCCGACCTTGGTCAATGTTGTACTTGGTACGGCAATTTCGCACCCGGGGACCATCTCCTGTGGACAGGTAGCGGCTACGGCCCCGTGACCATTAAATTTACGACTCCTGTTGCGGGTGCCGGGGCCCAGATCCAGGCGAACCTTGTTGCGCCTTTCACCGCGACTCTCGATGTGTATGATCCGGCGGGCGGGCTTCTCGGGACGTTTACCCTTCCGGGGCACAACGACACCAACCACATCGGCGATAATTCGGCGATCTTCCTCGGTGCTCGAGATACCACTAGCGCGGACATCGGCAAAATCGTTTACAGCACCGTTTCGCCTAGTGATACTTCATATAACAACAACTTCGCCATTAATCGACTGAGTCTAGTCAGCCCAGTACCGGAGCCATCAACACTCGCCCTCCTTGGCTCGGGCCTGCCGGTTTTCGTCATTGCGATGAGGGCGAGGATCAGGAAAAGAAGGACTTCCCATAACGGCCAAACGGCGAAAGACACAAGTGCCTTTAGGAACTGCTTCGCTAGCGGACCTGAGGGGGCAACAGCGTAAAGATCTGATTAGGTAGGTCCCATCAATTTGACCTGTCGCGTTTCGGTTTGTGCCCCTTCACTTCTTAAGGATCAATAACTGGGCTATGCCCAGGAAGACCAACCCTGCGGTTAGAAGGACGAGGATCAAGTTGAGACGCGACGTTGTCACGTTGAAAGCGGTGATGGCGTTGACTAGGTCCCGGGCCAACAAGGCTTGGAGTCTCGCTTTGGCCTCTTCGGCTGCATTTGATCCCGGCTCAGCGCCACGACCTTGCCAACTCACCAGAGATTCAAAAGGCTCCGAGAGTTTTGGCTCCGTATACGATCTCGTTGGGCCTTCGCGGGCCACTGTCTCAGCTCCGGTCGAATGACATACGACACTCGTCTACGTTCGCTGGCGCGCTTTCGGGGGAAACCTAGTGCCCTCCTGCTCTCCTTTCCCGACACACCGCGTGTACGTCACCCGCCTACCGCGAACCGCCGGTCCGAGCCCCGTGGTACGCGCGGCCGCCGGGGGCGCCGCAGCAGCGGTGACTCAGAGAGCATCCGCTCAATGGCACCCGCGTTCCGATGGGCGCACTGGAGGTCGGTGGCAACGAGTGAGGAGTAGCGTAGCGTCATCGCAACGTTTGTGTGGCCAAGGAGTCGGCGCACGTGGTCGAGGCCGACTCCGTTCCGTAGCCATGAGGTCGCGGCGAAGTGTCTGAGCATGTGGGGGTGTAGCCGGCGGTTCCGGGGCAACCCCGCCCGGGCACTCAAGCGGTGCAGAATCTGCACCAGATGGCGAAGCGCGAGCGGCCGACCTTGGGCGTCCGCGAAGAGTGGATTCGAATGACCTACGCCGGGGCGCATGGCCAAGTGCCGCCGCATGCCCACCGCCGTGGTGGGCGAGACGAAGGCAACGCGATCTTTCCGCCCTTTGCCCAATCGCACGACAATCCTAAGTTCCGACGCGTCCCAGTCTTGCACCCGAGCGCGCACCACTTCGCCGGCCCGCAACCCGGCGTCTGCCAACACGAGGATTATCGAACGATTGCGTACGCCCTCGAACGTAGCAGTGCATGATGCCAAGACGGCACGCAGCTCATCCTCGGTTGGGAGATCGGGAAGGGGCAACAAGATCCGCGGCCTCGGGATGCCTCGCATCGGATCGCTTGTGAGCAGGCCCACGTCAACGGTCCACCGGAAGAAGGTGCGCAGATTGCGGTCGTGTTGGTCCGCGCTAATCGGCTGCATTGTCTCCCGCAGTGTGGCAAGGTAATGCTGGATCGCGAGCGGACTAACCTCCGCGAGCGGAGTGGCCCGCCCCGCGACCCGTACGAACCGGCTCAGATTCGCCTCATAAATGCGGAGCGTTGCCGCCGAGCAGTTCGCGACTCGTCGTGACAGCATGAACGCGTCGACGGTGTCCGGGACGAGCTTGAGTCCCGCCGGACAGGGTGGGGCCTGCCCGGTCGCGGGCAACCCGCCTGTATGTGCCCTGATGTCGTGAGCTTCGAGGGGGGTCAACCCGCATCGTCAGTGCCTCTGCCATACCGAACGCCTCTTCCGTATCGCCTGTTCTTATTATGCTAAGCGGGTAGCATATTGTCAAGAGGAAAATGCAAGGCGGGTAGCATGTGCAGGGGAGATGGTGTTCCGATGCCGTGTCGGGTGGTCGATTAGGTTTGACAGTTATGCTAGGCGGGTAGTACCATTGCTGATATGGCGAGGAAGCGAGTTATTTCAAAGGAGAAGCGTAAGAAAGACCCTCTTGCTGTTGCCTTGGGTAAGCGGGGGGGACTGGCTCGGGCCAGAAATCTGACAAAGGAAGAGCACGTTGCTCTAGCCCGTAAGGCGGCCCTGGCACGCTGGTCCCGCGCTCGTGCTGCCAAGTAGATCCCCGCGGGCGAACAGTCAGGCCCGCGAGCGCCCGGAACCCGTGGAAGTGGAGGGCGCGAGCGCGTAAGGGCTGCCTGGTAAGACGTTTCGGGCGGATTTTCGGGAGGAGTGCTGACCCGTTGCGGTGCTTGGAGCCGGAGGTCATCGAATGGTTGACGAAGGTGCGCAAGGATACCATAGGGACGGCGGGCCCGACGACGCGACTGTCGAAGAAATCGTGCGGCGCATCCTCGCCGTGAGCCGGCCCGATCGCATCATTCTGTTCGGCTCGGCCGCTGCGGGCCGGATGAACCGGGACAGCGACGTAGATCTCCTCGTGCTCGAGCGCGAGGTTGCGGATGCTCGAAGGGCTATCATACGCATCCGGCAGGCACTTGCCGGGCTTCCGTTCCCATTCGATGTCGTCGTAATGAGCCGGGATCGCTTCGAGGAGACCCGCAACGTCATTGGGGGAATCGCTTGGCCCGCGGCGCGGTACGGGCGAGTCATCTATGAGGCCGCCTGAGGGGGTCAAGCGGGGCTTTGTTGTCCAATGGATCCGCAGCGCCGACGGTGATCTCGCGGCCGCGAAACACTTGCTCGGCGGAGGGGCTGAGTTCGTCCGTGGCGCGGTCTTTCATGCGCAGCCGGCCGTAGAGAAGTTCTTGAAAGCAGTCTTGGTCTGGCATCAGGTGGAGTTTCCCAAGACCCACGACATCGGCCGTCTGACGGACCTACTGAAGACTGTGGACAGCGGCCTCGCGGATCGTGTTCGGGAGGCGTCTGCACTCACGCCCTACGCTGTCGAGGCACGTTACCCGAGTGACCTTCCGGAGCCGACCCTTTCCGAGGCTCGAGAGGCCCTTTCGATTGCAACACACGTTCGCGATGCTGTGCTCCGCCAGCTCGCACCCGTGCTTGGACCAGACAAGCGTCAAGTGTAACCCTAAGGGGGAATTGGCGATGACAGGCCGCCATGAAAGCAGGCGCTCACCCTCTGGAGAGGGTTGTTTTCCAAGGCCTATCGAAGGGGAGGTGAGCGGCTGCCTTCTAAGCAGCGGGTCGCAGGTTCGAATCCTGCCGGGCGCGCCAACTCAGACATAGCAAGGGTTTGCGACGGATCAATCGTTCCAGAATCCCGTGAAAAAGCCAATGCTCACCCCCTCGCGGACGCTGTGGAGGCGTTCCTACTCACGAAGCGCGCTGGCGGTTGTACCGCCGCCACCATGCGGATTTAACCACGCTCGGTACGGCAGCCTTGTGGGCGCCGATCTTCAGCGCGCACCCCGGCAAGCAGGGGGGATCGAGCGGCTGCGGGTGGAATGATTTCCTCTTTCTCCCAATCAAGTAGCACGAGCGTTGTGGCATGCAGTAGCCGAGGAGGCCGTGATGCTGCACCTCGATACCGGAAATACCGCTTTCATGATTCTCTGCTCCAGCCTGGTCATGCTCATGACGCCGGGTCTTGCTTTCTTCTACGGGGGCTTGGTGGGGCGGAAGAACGTACTGGCCATCATGATGCAGAGCTTCGTCTCTATGGGCTGGACGACGGTCCTCTGGTGGCTGTTCGGGTTCTCGATGTGCTTCAGCGGCGACCTGAAGTCCGGCACCGACATCGCCGGGATCATTGGCAATTTCCATTGGGCGTTCCTGAGAGGAATCACCCCGTCGACGCCCTCTCCCAACGACACCATCCCGATGATCGTATTCTGTGCCTATCAAATGATGTTCGCGATCATCACGCCGGCTCTTATCACGGGCGCTTTTACCAACCGCGTCGCTTTCAAAGCGTACATGCTGTTTCTGACAGCTTGGCTGCTGTTCGTGTACTTTCCCTTTGTCCACATGGTGTGGGGAGGCGGGCTGCTGGCTTCCTGGGGCGTGAAGGATTTTGCCGGCGGCATCGTGGTTCACAATATCGCAGGGATGGCGGCGCTGGCCTCGGTGCTCTATGTGGGTAAGCGCCGGGTGTTGGACCAAGGCCCACACAGCATTCCATTGGTGGCCTTGGGCACCGGCCTCCTGTGGTTCGGATGGTACGGTTTCAACGCGGGGAGCGAGTTTCGCGTGGATTCCGTTACCGCCGTAGCCTTCCTCAATACGGACATCGCGGCCTCTTTCGCCGCCGTGGCCTGGCTTGCGATGGACTGGCTCATGAGCAGCAAGCCTCATTTCCTCGGACTTCTCACCGGCGCTGTGGCCGGTTTGGCCACCATCACGCCGGCTGCCGGCTTCGTATCTCCTGCGGCCGCCGGCTTGATCGGCGTGGTTTCCGGCGTGGTCTGTTACTATGCTGTGGCGCTGAAAAACCACCTGAGGTGGGATGATGCCTTGGATGTGTGGGGCGTCCACGGCGTGGGCGGTTACCTCGGGATCGTCATGCTGGGGATCTTTGCTTCGACGGCGTGGAACCCGGCCGCATCAGGCGGTGTGGACGGATTGCTTCGCGGTGGCACGCACTTCTTTTTGGTCCAGTGGGGCGCTGTCACGATCGCGTCAGCATGGGCCTTCCTATTCACGTTGGGCATGCTGTGGATCATTGAGCAGATCACGCCGGTGAAGGTTACCCGGCCCACCGAGGAAGTGGGCCTCGATGAGGGCATCCACGGCGAGAAAGCTTACGCAACGGGAGAGTAAGGCGCGGAAGTTCCGCTGGTGCTCTGACAACTGGGACAAAGTTCCCACCGATACATGAAGCCGTGCTCTGTGAGGTGAATCCACCCGAGACGTGTGAAGGAAGGGGAACGAGAGGCGAGCGGCGAGCCGGAGGTCGTTGGATAATCGACATTCGGGGGAATCGCTTGGCCGGCGGCGCGGTACGGACGAGTCATCTATGAGGCCGCCTGAGGGGGTCAAGCCCGGCTTGGTTGTCGCAGGTTCGAATCCTGCCGGGCGCGCCATGCCTTACCCCGCCCCAAGTCCTCAGAAACTCAAGACCCGGTCCGCCTCCACAGTCAACCGCGCCAGGTCGGGTGGGGTGATGAACTGCGCCTTCTGGCCTTTCAGGTGCTGTTCCGAGACCCCCCGGGCCTCGGCGCAGCCCTTTCAGATGTAGAAGCGGACCCCGCGCTGCGCGCAGACCCCCAGGAG